>Ga0207084_1030_pt1 | contig 39997 bp, 38 predicted proteins | sample Alteio_BWMinHeat_55_FD_153543 | JGI IMG/M metagenome (GOLD analysis project Ga0207084, IMG submission 153543) | Enriched cells from forest soil in Barre Woods Harvard Forest LTER site, Petersham, Massachusetts, United States -... | ecosystem: Environmental > Terrestrial > Soil > Temperate forest >...
TATCGTTCGCGTAATAGTGAGGGACGAGAAGCATAATCGGCAAAAACATCGGTTTTTAGCAAATCGATGATAATGACATCTGATAGATGATTCCGTATCCAGGTGCTTTTACCTACCTTGCGTGGCCCCCACAGAAAAGCTGATCTGGAGGATGGCAAATTGATATTTAATAATCTGTTGGCGATTTCCATAAGATAAATTATATTATAAAAATATTCCCTATCAAGGCGTAAATTTCGTGTATTTACGCCTTTAATGTTCCTATTTTAAATGGCGGAAAAAACAGGAAAAACTTGGGAAGCTCGCCTCGCAACTGTAAAGAACGAACATTTGCGCAAATATCCAACACGATTTGTTACTTACTTTTTATAAATCGTCCCACCGCGTTTTTTGACAATCATCTTGGCTCCTTTTTCCTTATCTTTTAAAGTTGACTTTCCGTAGAGGCTGGCAGCGCTAGAAGAAATACGAGCGGGTAGTGTTGCAGGAAGTGGAGTTTGATTAGGTTTACTTTCCACCTTCTTTTTTCTCTTTTCTCTTTCTTTTCCTTCTATCCCTGCCGCCCTTCTCAACACATCAACCATGTTTTCCTGTTTGAGAAATTCAGCCAGTTCTAGCGGTGTCACTATTAATTCCTCACCCTCCGGTCGAAGTTGATAGCGCGCTGCTAAATCTAATCTTGCACCAGCTGCTATTAAACACTCCACCTGATCTAGCTGCTCCGTTAAGACAGCCTGATGCAACAAGGTACAAGCATCGATATTCACAATATGAGATAGAGGTTCCTCACTCCATAATTTCCAACTGTAAGGACAGCTCACTTGTTGATTGATATCGCCATAGCCAAGGTAATTGGCCAAGGGTATTGCCTTGTCAATTCTGTTCATTTCTAACCAATAAAATAATCCCTGCGCCTTGCAATATGCCCGATCAAATCCGTGCAAATGAATGCGCTTCACTTCTCCATTTGATGATAGAAACATGCCGCCACTTGATTGCTCATAGGATCTAAAGGAACTCTTACTTATTCCCATCTCATCCTGTTGTTCCTTGTGCGAGATTGTGGGAATGTTGGATTGATGTCCTGGCTGTACTATCGTGCGCGCCATACTTGAATCGAAACCCTTATCACCATATTTTAGTATTCTTCCAGAAGGGAACCCTTCTATTCTCCTGCTAAACCACGGCTCAAGCATCATCAAAGCAATGTCGCCCCCACGATTCGCGTCAATATTACTTAGTGTCCAGTTACCATTACCTTCTCGATCGCCGTAAACTTTAAATCTATTTCCTTCTTTGATTAAAATCGGAATTCTTTTTTTCCGTGCTTCTTCATAAATATTTTCATCAATATTTTCGCCTTCATTGATTGCTATTAAATGAACGATGTTGCAGGGATAGATGAAGGCGCTGACTCTTCCCAGTTCTGGTTTCATTTTCCATTCATCAATAATTTGATGTAAATGAGGATCATGAGGGCTAGGTGAATACATCAGGTGGAAGTCATTTTTCCCCGTTTTTTCAAGGAAGCCGCCATTATCCCCCGTGAAGAAATAATGTTCTCCAGGCAGGGAAACCGTTTTTCCACTCACTGGAAGTATACTGGTATCAAGAAAGTAACCGCCCTGACAAAATAATAAAAATAATGAGAAACCATCCTTGAATCCAACTCGTAAAGAAATATCATCGGGTTCTGCTTTTATGTCATCTAACATTTTTTGCAAGACCTTGATCATCCCTGCCTTTGCTTCATCTTCTGCTTCTTGATCCAGCAGCTTTTCGACCACACAGACTTCAATATCGACTTTTTCTCTTGCGAAAACTTCCTGGTAATATTTTTCATGCTCTTGCAAACACCAGAATTTGATGGGATTAGTCTTTTCTCCCTGCCTTTCTAGCTGCCTTGCCATTTCGATAGGGCCTGCGATATCGTGACCGGCAATGGATTTGGGATTGTGTTGAGTGGGAGGACCAATCCAAGCATAGTGGATGGCTTTAGAAGGACTATCTTCTGTCGTAGTATGGGCGAACATATTTTTAAGTATGAGTGCTTGACTCAATTCCGTCAAAAAAGAAAGCTAACACCATGAATTAATTGAAAAAAAAGTTCCCGTTTTCACGGGAACGAAAGGTCTATCGATTATTTTGCTTCTAAGCCTGAAGGCGCTGGCATGGGATAGCTATCCTGTGAGGATGGCGCTGGGGCTGGCATCATATTACCCTTTGATTCTGGCGCTGGAGCAGGCATGTTACCCTTTGGTTCTGAGGCTGGAGCTGGAACAGGGTAAGCCTGTTGCGGCTCGAGAATGGGGTAATTAGCCTGTGGAGCTGGAGCCGACGCTGGGGCTGGAATAGGATAGGTTCTGTGGAAATGGGGAAGGTGATAAATCATAGAGCTTGTATTGCTTTTTACTTCTGGATAGCTCACAGGGACTGGCTGGTGATGACGTGGACGATGGTGCCGGTACTGCACATAAGTAGAGTTATAGTAAACAGGCTTGCTGTCATAATAGCCAGGATCATAATACTCCGCTTCTTCAACCACACAGCCTGTTAGCATAGAAGCTGCTAAAACCAACAATAGGAATTGGGTAATTTTTGCCATATCTTCCTCGTCTAGACTAATTTTTATAAATAAGTAGGCGTATTATAACGGGAATGGCTTGTTTGTAAAGAAGCAGCCCTCACCCCCTGCCCCTCTCCCCTCGCAAAAAGCGCTCCGGGAGAGGGGAGCGTTCTAAGTTATTTCGAGGAGAAAATTTAGAACTCTCCCCTCTCCCGGAGCGCTTTTTGCGAGGGGAGAGGGGCAGGGGGTGAGGGCCAAAAAAACCACTAAGGCCCACGATCAACTTCCTTCAACTGCGGCACTAAATGCTGTCTTGCCAAACCCAGCATGACCGACAAGGAACCCGCCACATAAATAGAAGAATAAGTTCCGACAACGATACCAATCATTAAGGCCAGTGCAAAACCATGCAGCAAACTGCCGCCTAAAAAGAAGAGCGCACTCACCACCACCAAGGTCAAAACTGAAGTCATAATAGTTCGTGATAGGGTTTGATTGATCGATTGATTCATGACTTCCAAGGCATCGGCCTTTCGCATTTTCCGAAAATTTTCACGGACGCGATCAAAAATAACGATAGTATCATTGAGAGAATAACCAATCACAGTCAACACGGCAGCCAGTGAAATCAAATTAAATTCGATATTCCAAAATGAAAATACGCCGAGAATAATGACAGGATCATGGATCAAAGCAATAGTCGAACCAATGGCAAAACGTAAATCAAAACGCAGCGCGATATAAACCATGGTACCGAGCAAGGCTAATAAAATAGCGATCAAACTTTTACTCGTCATTTCCTTGCCAACTTGCGGGCCAATATAATCGACTTGCTGCACTGTTCCATCCGGTAAGGCTTGTTTAACTTGATTGACAATTTCAGTGCGCATGTCATTTGATAAAACTTGGGTATTTTTTCCTTTCGGCACTAGCGTCACCAATACTTCCTTCGATGTGCCATAACTCATCACAATGGCTTCAGGATAACCCGCCGTATTTAATTGTGTACGAATCTTGCTTAAATCCGCTTCCGTTGGAAATACTAATTGAATTTGTGTACCGCCGGTAAAGTCCAAACCCCAATTTAATCCATGCACCACGAGTGAACCTAGGGATAATAAAAATAAAATAATAGAAAGCACAGCAGCCCATTTTCGCTGTGCCATAAAATTAATATTTGTATTATGTTTAAAAAATTCCATGATTAAATTCCAATTGAAAGATGTTTAAAAGAACGACCGCCATAAATTAAATTAACAATCGCTCGAGTGCCTGCGATAGCAGTAAACATGGAGGTGATCAAACCCACTGTCACGGTAATTGCCAAGCCCTTAACAACGCCTGAACCCAGACTAAATAAAATAAGCATGACGATAAGCGTTGTCACATTGGCATCTAAAATGGTGGTGAAAGCACGCTCATAGCCAGCGTGAATACTCGCTTGCACACCCATACCGCGGCGAATTTCTTCACGAATACGCTCAAAGATTAAGACATTAGCATCCATGGCCATGGCCACTGTCAACATAATACCGGCAATACCTGGCAGGGTCAGTGTGGCGCCTAATAAAGACAAGAGAGCAATGATCAAAACAAGATTCATCATCAAGGCAAGATCAGCAATCACACCCATCAAGCCATAATAAAATGCCATAAAGATGATAACCAAGCCCATGCCAACTTCAACAGACAAGACACCCATATGAATATTTTGCTTACCCAAGGTCGGGCCAATTTGACGTTCTTCAATGTAAGTGACTGGTGCAGGTAAGGCACCTGCGCGTAACAATAGAGCCAAGGTGCGTGCTTCTTCTGCATTGCGAAGACCCGTGATTTGGAAATTGTTGCCCAAGACACTTTGAATCGTTGCCACACTAATGATGCGGCGTTCGGTTTGATAATGGATAACTTGCTTGCCATTTTCCATTTGCGGCGATGATTTCACTTCCACAAATACCACAGCCATGGGTTTACCCACACTTTCTGCCGTTGTTTTGGTAAAGAGACTATCGCCAGCACCGCCTAAACGCACTGACACATTGGAACGTCCATCTTCACCAAAACCGGAAGTTGCTGAGACAATAGATGAGCCGCGCAAAATGATTTGGTTTTTAAGCAAAATAGGCCGGCCTTCATAATTATAAAGACGAGCATCCGTGGTCGAACCACCTTCACTCGCTGCAATGGAAGCATCCGTTTCAACATCGACCATATGAAATTCCAAGGTGGCCGTTTTACCCAAAATATTTTTTGCTTCTGCTGTATCTTGAATGCCGGGTAAATCCACGGCAACACGACTTTCACCCTGCTGCTGCACAATCGCTTCTGATACGCCTAATTCATTGACACGATTACGCAGCGTATTCATGGCTTGTTCGAGCGTTTCTTGACGTGCTTGGAAAATAGCGGCCGGCAATAAGGTGCCTTGCAACACAAATGCCCCTGCACTACCACTCTTTTCCCAAGTGAATTCATTATAACGGCTTCTCACATAGCGCGAAGCTTCGTCCATCGCATCTTGGCTGCGAAATTGTAAAATAATTTGATTATCGCCGCGGCGGGTAATGCCCGAATAACGAATGCGCGCATCACGCAATGATTGGCTAAGACCGCGTAAATCACCTTCTATACGCTGCTTGACCACCGTATCGACATCAACTTGCAAGAGAAAATGTACACCGCCCTGCAAATCCAAGCCTAATTTCATCGGTGCTGCAGCGATTGATTGCAGCCAAGCAGGGGTGGTATTTGCCAAATTCAAAGCAACCAGATAATTATCGCCCAAGATTTTTTGGATCAATTCCTTTGCTTGCAATTGTGTATCGGTTGAATCAAAGCGATAGACCAAGGTTTGCTGTTGAAATTGCGCCGCTTGATAAGTAATGCCCGCTGATTGTAAAGCATTATCAATCGCAGTCTGTGTTTGCGCATTCACAACAGATCCATTCATACCGCCGATTTGCACAGCAGGTACTTTGGGATACAAGTTAGGTGCTGCGTACACAAATGCCGCCGCAATAACAAGAACAATGAGAATATATTTCCAAAGTGGATAACGGTTAAGTATGGCTGCCATAGCGTGAAAAAATCCTATTCGATAGTTTTTATTGTTCCCTTCGGTAACACACCGACGACTGATGAACGTTGCATTACAATGTCGACATTTGTTGCTAGGTTAACAATCAAATATTGATCTGTGACTTTTGTAATACGTCCTAAGATACCACCTGCTGTCACCACTTCATCCCCTTTTGCGAGCGAGCCTAGCAAGTTTTGCTGCTCCTTAGCGCGTTTACTTTGCGGCCGCCAAATAAAAAAATAAATGAACACGAAAAAGACGGCAAACATCATTAAAAATGAAAAACCGCCACCTTGAGCGGCAGGCGCTGTGCTATCTGCATAAGCGGGAGAGACAAAAAAATCAATTACTTGTTGTAACATAAAAAATCACCTTTTGTGCTGGGGGAAATGGGGGGATTATAAGCGGTTTTGTTTGGGAAGGATAGAATCTAATGTGTTGTATAGGCGCTTGTCGTTGCGAGGAGTGCTTTTTACGACGCGGCAATCCAGGCTTCGACTTTTATCAAAGGTTGCTTTTTTATAAAAGTCAAAGCCTGGATTGCCGCGTCGTAAAAAGCACTCCTCGCAACGACAAGCCACAGTGCACTTTTCAACATTATGCCCTCTCCACCCACATCGCATCACCATAACTATAAAACCGATAACCCTCTTTCACCGCTTGCTGATAGGCATGCATCACATTGTGATAACCAGCAAAGGCTGAGACCAGCATGAGCAAGCTTGATCGAGGGAGATGTAAGTTGGTAATCAAGACATCGGCACAGCGAAATTGATAACCAGGATAAATAAAGATGCTGGTTTCGCCGCTATAGGGAGTAATGTCACCGCTTTGGCTCGCTGTTTCTAAGGCACGCAAACTGGTGGTACCCACCGCAATCACACGCTTACCACGCGCCTTAGTTGCATCAATTTGCTCGCATAAAACAGGGGAAATTTCTAAATATTCAGGATGCATGACATGTTCTTTAATATTTTCTGTCCTGACTGGTGCAAAGGTTCCCGCACCAATATGCAGCGTTAAATATCCCATCTCCACATTTTTCTCCTGTAATTGCCGCAGCAAATCAGCATCAAAATGTAAACCCGCCGTCGGTGCCGCGACTGATCCTTTAAAACGTGCATAGACAGTTTGATAACGTTCTTTATCACTGTCCTCAGGCATTCTTTGCATATAAGGAGGCAAGGGAATTTGCCCTATCATTTCAATGGCATCTAAGACGGTTGGACAAGTGCCGTGATAAGCTAATTCATAAAATCTGTCATGACGTTTGAGTATTTCAAAACGTATCCCATGAGCAAAAAATAAAAAATCACCGATGTTGGGTGATTTACTCACTCTTAATTGGGCATAAATGCGCTGCTGATCCAACACACGCTCAACCAGTAATTCAACTTGTCCGCCCGTACTCTTTAATCCAAATAAACGAGCAGGAATGACTTTGGTATCATTAAATACCAGCAAATCACCTTCATTAATGAAGGCAAGGATATCAGCGAAATAATGATGGCTTATTTCACCTTGAGTTTGCACCTTAATTAAACGGCTAGCACTGCGTTTTGCCAAAGGATAACGTGCAATTAATTCGGGTGGTAATTCAAAATTAAAATCATCTAGGCGCATCTTGGTTCTCGTTTATTTTGTAAGCTATAACTTAAATTTCTCAATGGCAATGACTGATACCACCTTAAAGACAGTTCAGCTATGTTTTACAGCAAGTCTATCATCTAAACAAAAGAGCTTGGTTATGAAAAAAGGAATTGTTGTTAATTTTAGTATACATCGGGACCAACAAGCTGCTATTTCCACGCTGCCTGATATTAATGTTAGCGCTGAATTGGGGACGGCGATAGAGGCGCTGATTTATCGGTTACGGGAATTGGGGCCGATACAGTAAGGTTCGCCGTTGATTCTGCCTGTCATTTAACTCAGGCCTGTCATTCCCGCCTACGCGGGAATGACAGGCCTGAGTTATCACCCTACCCCACCGTAATCCGGCACAAATCAATAAAATAACTCGGCAATAATCCCAGCAATAAAGGCGCAACACCATTTAAACTAATCGCAATACGCATCTCAGGTGATATTGAAATAGCCCTATTTTCAAGTTTTTCTACTGGTTCTTCAAAATACATGAGCATCACTACACGCAAATAATAATAAGCCCCAATGATAGCAAAGACCAAGGCAAGTACGGCGAGCCATGCTAAATGCGCTTGTACCAAGGCCTCTAACAAACCTAATTTAGCAATGAAACCCACTGTCGGCGGCACACCTGCCATCGAAAATAAAAGTAATAACATCATAAAAGCAAGCCAGGGATTACGCGCATTTAAACCACGATAATCATCTAGAGAATCAAAATCAACACCATCACGACCCATGATAGTAATCACAGCAAAGGCGCCTACTGCAACTAAAACATAGGTTGCAATATAAAACATGGCTGCAGAATAGCCCTGTGAAGCATAGGGCCCAGCTAATAAACCCAATAGGGTATAACCAATATGCGCGATAGAAGAATAAGCTAGCATGCGTTTAAGATTGCTTTGCGCAATCGCTAAAAGATTTCCAAATGACATCGAAAGAATAGAAATCACCATCAGCATTTGTTCCCAATTGATATGCAAATTAGGCAGGGCTTGCACTAAAATTCTGACGCTAATAGCAAAGGCAGCAATTTTTGGCGCGCTTGAAATGAATAAGGTCGTCGGTGTTGAAGCACCTTGATAAACATCGGGTACCCACATATGAAAGGGAACCGCTCCAAATTTAAAAATCAATCCTGCCATTACAAAGACCAAGGCAACTATTGCAGCCATACTTACTTGCTCTTGCAATAAATGTCCAACGGTCATGACTTCTACACTCGCAGTCAAGCCATAAAAAAGTGAGATACCATACAATAATAAGCCCGAGGCAAAAGAACCCAGGACAAAATATTTCATCGCCGCTTCAACAGCTAAATTCGATTCCTTATTCATTGCAATCATGGCATAGAGCGGCAATGATAATAATTCGAGACCGAGATAAATACTTAAAAAACTATAAGCAGAGGCCATGATAGACATGCCGAGCACTGACAATAAACCCAGCAAATAATATTCGCCCTGCGCGATCTTACGTGCTTTCAGATAATCACGCGCATAGGCAAAGGCAAAAAAGCTAAAGAAATAAATAAATAATTTAGATAAGACGGCAAGCTTGTCTAAAATATAATGCTGATTAAATGCAATTAAGGGCTGAGTCACCTTGGCAAAACTGGGCAGTGTCAAGAAGAAGGCTGCTACTAAAGTAAATTGCACTAGCAGATAAGTGACGATGCGATAAGGTGATGGAAGAAATGCATCGACTAATAAAATGATACAGGCCATGACCAAAATAAATATTTCCGGTAAGGCGATGGAAAGTTGGGTTAATAAATCATTCATGTTTATGTCTCACTAAAAAATACTCGTTCAATGAATACCAGCAGCCTGTCATTTCAGCATAACTCAGGCCTGTCATTCCCGCGCAGGCGGGAATGACAAGCTCCGCTGGCATCCCCTAAAGAGAGCCAAAAAATATTTGCTTCGACACATTCATTGCCAAATCCGTCGGAATACTTTGCAATAATAAATGCCCAATGGTCACGCGCAACACGTCAATAATCGCTTGTGGATACAAGCCAACAAAAAACACACCCGCAGCAAGCAAAATATAATTTATTTTTTCTATCCAACTCACATCTTGAAAATTGGCAACATAGTCATTACCAACAGGGCCAAAAAATACGCGTTTATACATCCATAAAGTATAAGATGCGCTTAAAATCAAAGTAAGCGCGGCAAACAAAGCCACCCAAAAATGTGTTTGAAATGCGCTAAGCACAATCATGAATTCACCAACAAAACCTGCAGTTCCTGGCAAGCCCACATTTGATAAAGCAAACAACATAAAAAAAGCTGCAAAAACAGGCATGCTATTTGCCACGCCGCCGTAATCTTTAATTAATCGGCTATGATTATAGAAACGTTCAGAAAGCATACCAACACCTAAGAACATGGCGCCTGAGCCAAAGGCATGAGCAATCATTTGAATGACTGCGCCTTCCAAACTCATGTAAGCATCTTGCAGCGCGTGCGTATGAGTCACAATATCATAGACCATAAAGCAACCGAGCGTCGCAAATCCCATATGAGCAATGGAAGAATAGGCGATTAATTTTTTCATGTCAGATTGCACGATCGCAACCAAACCAATATAGACAATGGCAATCAGTGATAAGACTATCATCAACCAAGCTAATTCTTGGCAGGCTTGCGGCACAATCGGCATGCTAAATCTTAAAAAACCATAGACGCCTAATTTGAGCATCAAAGCAGCTAGCACAACAGAACCACCTGCTGGTGCTTCAGTATGCGCATCTGGCAGCCAAGTATGTAAAGGAAACATCGGTACTTTGACAGCAAAGGCAAAAAGAAAGGCAATGAAAATATATTTTTGCACGGAAAGACTTAGAGGTAAGCCATAGTAATTTTGAATCATAAAACTACCTGTCTGGTCGTAAAGATAAATTAAGGCAACCAGCATCAAGATAGATCCAAAAAAAGTGAATAGGAAAAATTTGATTGAAGCATAGGAACGATTAGCACTGCCCCACATGCCAATAGAAAGATACATGGGGATCAGCATACCTTCCCAGAAGACATAGAAAAGAATGGCATCCATGGCACAAAATACGCCGATGATCATACCTTGCATGATAAGAAAGGCTGCCATGTATTGCGCAACACGCGTTTTGATTGATTGACAACCGGCAATGACAACTAATAAGCCGGTGAAATTAGTCAACATCACCATCACTAATGAAATACCATCAATACCTAAGGCGTAATGAACTTGATAGGCATTAATCCATAAATGATCTTCTAAAAATTGCATATCATAGCGTCCCGTATCAAAACCGAGATACAGGGGCACACAGAGCAGCAAATTAATAACAGCTATGGTAACGGCAATGGCACGCGCTTGATTTGCATTTTTATCACCCCCGGTGCAAAGCACAAGTATTGCACCAATGACTGGCAGCCAAATTAATATTGTCAGCAGGGGAAGTTGTTCAAACATAAATTATCCCCACATAAACCAAAATAAAAAAAATAAAATTCCCAGCAACATGACCAAGGCATAATGATAAAGATATCCCGTCTGCATACGGCGCATTGTTTGGGCAAACCAACGAATCACTCTTCCTGAGCCATTTACTGCTATTCCATCAATCACAATAACATCACCAACATCATAGAAAAGATGACTGGTTTCCAGCGTACCTTTAACAAATACTTTTTGGTTAAATTGATCAAAGCCGTATTTATTCTGCAAAATCACATAGAGCCAATAAAAGCGTTTTTTAAGAATATCTGACCAATGCGGAAACCTCACATTGAATAACCAAGCAGTGATAATGCCTGCCATGGCCAGCCAAAATACCCCTGTTGTCCCCGCTTCAAGTGCCATGGTATTTGCACCATGATATTTGGTCGCTAGTGTTTCAAGCACATTATGTTGCGGCAAAACAAAAATCGCATCGCCCAATAATTTTGTTTGAGAAAATAACATCGGGCCAATTAGCATTTGTCCTGCAATCACGCTAGGAATGGCTAATAATATCAAGGGAATTAACACAACCCAGGGAGATTCATGAATATGGCCTTTTAGTGAATCTTCAATTCGTGATTTCGTATGGAAAGTGAGAAATAAGGTACGAAACATGTAAAGCGGTGTCACAAAGGCCGCGGCTAATACGCAAAGATAGGCATAATAAGCGCCAGGTAAGCTACTTAATTGCACCGCTTCAATGATGATATCTTTGGAATAAAATCCAGAAAAAGGCGGCAACGCACAGAGAGCCAGTGTGCCAATCACAAAGGTGATATAAGTGACAGGCAGATAAGCAGCAAGTCCGCCCATCTTACGCATGTCTTGCTCATGATGAAGTGCAATAATCACTGAGCCCGCAGCCAAAAATAATAATGCTTTAAAAAATGCATGCGTAATTAAATGGAAAATAGCGGCATCATAGGCAGATGCACCCAAGGCAACCGCCATATAACCTAATTGTGAAATAGTTGAATAGGCAATCACTCTTTTAATATCGTTTTGTACGATGGCTAATAAACCCATAAAAAATGCGGTTGTGCCGCCGATAACAAGTATCGTACTTAACATGAAGGGTGAATATTCAAATAAGGGCGACATGCGCGCGACCATATAAATGCCTGCTGTGACCATGGTTGCTGCATGAATCAAGGCAGAAATAGGTGTTGGACCTTCCATGGATTCTGGTAACCAAACATGCATGGGAACTTGCGCGGATTTTGCCATGGCACCAATAAATAATAATAAGCAAATGATAGTGATCACGGATACGGGATGATTAAAAACAGACATGGTTTTTGTAGTAATGAGGGGCACTTGCAAAAAGACATCATGATAATTCAAGCTATTAAAATACAAAAAGACAGCAGCGATGGCGAGTAGAAAACCAATATCACCAATGCGATTAACCAAAAATGCTTTCAAACCGCCAAGGACTGCAGAATCTCGCTTAAACCAAAAGCCGATGAGTAAATAGGAAACCAAGCCCACGCCTTCCCAACCAAAAAATAATAGCAGGAAATTATTGGCTAAGACCAAAATAAGCATTGAGAAAGTAAATAAAGACATATAGCTGAAAAAGCGTGTGTAACCAGGATCATCATGCATGTAACCGATGGTGTAGATATGCACCATGAAGGAAATAAATAAAACAATCATGGCCATCGTGGCACTCAGTGGATCCAATAAAAAAGCCACATTAAAACGCACCACACCTGCTGTCGCCCAAGTATAAAAAGTATGATCGATGGCAAGATGGCGCTTGATCACGAAAATAAAAAAGAGATAGAAGGAAAGAAAAAAGGAGAGACCAATTAAGCTGTTGACTATTCTGTGTGTGGTGGTGCGGCCGAGTTGATGGCCCAATAAACCTGCAATACCAGCACCGACTAGCGGTAATAATAACATCAGGAGTGCAATGAGGATGAGAGATTGATCCACGTTCATTATCCTTTTAAGGCATCAAGATTTTCGACTTCAATCGTATGACGTTTACGATAAAGCACAACTAAAATGGCAAGCCCAATCGCAGCTTCTGCTGCTGCGACAGTTAATACGAAGAAAACAAATACCTGGCCCACACTATTTCCCAAAAAGTGAGAAAAGGCGACAAAATTCGTATTGACTGATAAGAGAATTAATTCGATCGACATCAGTAATACGATGATACTTTTACGGTTTAAAATAATACCTGCAAGGCCGAGGCCGAATAAGAGGGCGGCAAGGGTGAGGTATTCAGTTAGAGAGGGCATAGGAAGGCACCTTGAAAAGAATAGGCTCTGCTGAATTGCGAAATGGTTCGTCGTTGCGTAGATGTTCGTCGTTGCACAGATGTTCGTCGTTGTGCAGATGTTCGTCGTTGCACAGATGTTCGTCGTTGCACAGATGTTCGTCGTTGCGAGGAGTGCTTTTTACGACGAAGCAATCCAGGCTTCGACTTTTATAAAAAAGCAACATTTGATAAAAGTCGAAGCCTGGATTGCTTCGTCGTAAAAAGCACTCCTCGCAACGACGAACATCTGCGCAACGACGAACATCTGTGCAACGACGAACATCTGCACAACGACGAACATCTGCGCAACGACAAACGTTTATACAATGACAAACATCATATCGCATCATGACGGCTTCCTCGGTGTAGCTGGCATTTTAACCAAACGCACACGATCTTCAGGACGAACATCAATTTGCTTGCGTGGATCCTGCACTTTGCGATGCACAGGTCCACGATGTGCCAGTGTGATTGCCGCAATAATAGCAGCTAATAAGATGACGCCAGCAATTTCAAAGGGATAGGCATAATCGGTGTAAAGCACAGCACCGAGCGCTTGCAAATTACTGACATTGCTATCCACTTGCACCGGCATCATTTGCGGCAAGCCTAATGAGACTGGTCTTAGGGCTGCAATCGTCAAGCCTATAATCAATAAAACGAGAATCAAGGCAAAGGGCCAATAACGGATGAAACTGCTGCTTTTACTTTCCGTATCTACATTTAACATCATGACCACAAATAAAAATAAGGTCATGACTGCGCCCACGTAAACTAACACTAAAATGAGTGAGAGAAATTCGGCATCTAACATCATCCAAATCCCTGCCATCGAAAAAAAGGTGACGACAAGCGATAAAACACTTCGCACAGGATTATGTGCGGTGATAACAGCAATAGCAGAACAGACAGCTACTGCTGAAAAAATATAAAAAATAATGTGCATGGGGTTAAATAATTCTAGCATGTTGGTATTCTCATTTACCGATACTTCTCTTCTTCAGCACGATCTTTAGCGATCTGTTCTTCATAGCGATCGCCAATGGCCAATAATTTATCCTTCGTCAAAATATTTTCACCACGATGTTCCAAGTGATAATCCGCCATATCAGTCAAGACAATGGAATCGACTGGACAGGCTTCTTCGCAAAAACCGCAGTAAATACATTTAAACAAATCAACTTCGTATAAGGTGGTGCGACGTGTACCATCTTCACGTGACTCAGCTTCAATCGTAATAGCTAAAGCAGGACAAACAGCTTCACATAATTTGCAAGCAATGCAGCGTTCCTCGCCATTGGGATAGCGGCGCAAGGCATGCAAGCCGCGAAATCGCGGTGATGTTGGCGTTTTTTCTTCAGGGTATTGAATAGTAAATTTTGTTTTCCAAAAATATTTACCCGTGACTCGCATGCCACTTAGCAAATCCCAGAAGGAAAAACTTTTTATATACTGCGCCAATCGTTGCCACATATTTTCTTACCTTAACCCTTTACCGAAAACCAAGGACTTATTTGAAAATGCACAGCCAATGCAATCACGACTACCCACACTAAGGTCAGTGGAATAAACACCTTCCAACCTAAACGCATGATTTGATCGTAACGATAGCGTGGAAATGTTGCCCTAAACCATAAATAGCAATACAAGAAAAAACTCACTTTAATGAGTAACCAAATGGGGCCAGGTACCCAAGCAAAGGCTGCATCAAGATAGGGAAGACCTTGGAAGGGTGACAACCAACCGCCTAAAAATAAGAGGGAAATCAGCGTCGAAATCAGCGTCATATTGACATATTCAGCAAAGAAAAATAAGGCGAAGGTGACGCCTGAATATTCCACATGAAAACCCGCGACAATTTCCGACTCGCCTTCTGCTACATCAAAAGGTAAGCGGTTTGTTTCTGCCACACCTGAGATCCAATACACCATAAACAAAGGCAATAAAGGGAGAAAATACCAATGCAAGATACCGCCATTTTGTGCAGCGACTATGGTTTGAAAATTTAAGGAACCCGCCGCCATCATCACGCCAACTAAGGAAAAACCCATGGCAATTTCATAAGAGATCGATTGCGCTGCTGCGCGCAGGGCACCAAACATGGCATATTTTGAATTGGATGCCCAGCCAGCAATCATAATGCCATAAACACTCAAGGAAGAAATGGCAAGGGTATACAAGACACCCGCATTAATATTGGCAAGCACCACACCTTGATCAAAAGGAATGACGGCCCAGCCAATCAGCGCCGTTGAAAAACTAATGATAGGTGCAAATACAAAAAGAAAACGATTAGAGGGTGTTGGAATGATAATTTCTTTTGTCAATAATTTGATGGTGTCTGCAAAGGGTTGCCATAAGCCGCGCGGACCAACGCGATTGGGGCCGATGCGCACATGCATGTAGCCAATGACTTTACGTTCAAAATAAGTTAAATAAAGGACGACCACCACTAGGCCAATGATGATGGCTAGTGCTTTTAGTACGATGATCGCAATTAAAAATATACTTTCTAGCATAATGCACTCGTATAAATGGTTACACAAACGTCCGTCGTTGCGAGGAGTGCTTTTTACGACGAAGCAATCCAGGCTTTGACTTTTATCAAATATTGCTTTTTTTATAAAAGTCCAAGCCTGGATTGCTTCGTCGTAAAAAGCACTCCTCGCAACGACGGACGTTTGTGTAACAACAAACACTCTTAGCTTATCTCCACCTCTCCAAACAACTCACCTAAGCCCGCAGTCACTGCAATACCACCTGCAATCCACGCGCTTTCCAAAGCAATCCGCCTATCAAACAATAGCGGCAATTCTATCTCACTTGCCTGCTGACGAATACGAACTATTTCACCTTCTTGCAAACCCAAGGCACCCGCTGTTTCTGGATGCATGCGCACAGAGAGTAAATTTGGATCCATTAAATCCTGCATTTTCTGCAGCGGTACAGCATGACGTACGATACTATCAATGGCATATAAGGGAATATCACCAATGCGTGAAATCTTTTTATTTGCCCCCGGTAAACAGGGTAAAAAAGTTTGTGCTGCTAAAGACCAATCCACACGCTGTTCTTTTTTATGAATCAAAGCAGCCGCTTCATGTTTAACTTCTTCTGCACTCGCATAATCAAAGCCATCTACATGCAAAAAGTTAGCCAATACGCGCAAGATTTTCCAAGCAGGACGTGAAGAGGCAAAGGATTTCGCCACACCAGTAAATGATTGCCATTCGCCTGAAACATTAATAAAAGTACCTGCCGTTTCCGTAAACGCTGCCATGGGTAAAATCACATCAGCACATTGATCTAAAACTGGATTGCGATACAAAGACAAAGCCACAACAGATTTTGCTTGTTTCAAAGCTTCTTGCATCAACACAGCATTCGCGCAATCTAAATCGGGTTCCACATTCATTAATAAATAAGCTTTACGCGCTTTGTGCAGCATGTCTTGTGCTGCCAAGCCTTCATGATGAGAAGCTTCACCGCCTGCATGTCGATGTGGAATAGCACCAGCAAGCCAAGCACCCGCGCTATTTGCGCCATCTGTCATTAATCCCATTTGAGCGCCCATTTGTTTAGCAAGCTGCTGCGATAAATAACGAATTAAGGATGCTTGTGGATGATGCAAGGCTTGTGCGCCTAATAAGACACAAATTTTTTGCTTAGCCAGCAATTGCTGTTTAATTTCATCACCTGCTTCCACAATCACTTGTGCAAACTGATGAGGTGCTACAATTTTTTTCATCATCACAGGAAAATGAAAATCATAATCCACTGCATTAATTGCAATAATCGCTGCACCTTTTAAAGTAGCTTTGCGTAATTGCAAAGCAGCGAGCGGCTGTTCTTTTTGAATATTGCTACCAATTAAAATAATGGCATCACATTGTGCTAAATCATTAATGGGCATCGACAAACCAGGAAAGGCTGGCATGTCGGCTTGATCTTTGACATCGACTTCACGCAAACGATGATCGATATGCGAACTACCGAGCGCTCGCATTAATTTTTGTAATAAATAAAATTCTTCTAGCGTGGAATTGGGTGAGGCAAGCGCACCGATTTTATCTGCACCATGTTCAGCAATCACATCACGCCATTGATTAGCGATAAATTCAAAAGCTTGCTGCCATTCAACTGCCTGCCATTGCCCATCCATTTTCATCATGGGTTCTTCTAAGCGTTCTGGATGATATAAACCGGTATAACTAAAACGATCACGATCAGCAAGCCAGGATGTATGATTCACAACACGCATCACTTTGCCATAGCGTGTATGCACATTAATATTTGCCCCAATACAATCATGAGGACCAATACTCGCTGCTTGATCTAATTCCCAAGGACGCGCAGTAAAACGATAGGGCTTGGAAGTAAGAGCACCGACTGGACATAAATCAATGATATTGCCCGATACTTCAGAGGTCATCGCACGTTTAACATAAGTGCTAATCGCTTCATCTTCACTGCGATTCATGACACCTAATTGACGAAAGCCAGCGACTTCATCACCAAAGCGCACACAGCGCGTGCATTGAATGCAGCGTGTCATATCACTTGCAATTAAGGGACCCAAATCTTCATCAGCGACTGCACGTTTACATTCATCATAATGCGAATGTGCCGAACCATAACCGATTGCCAAATCTTGCAATTCACATTCACCGCCTTGATCGCAGATGGGACAATCGAGTGGATGATTAATTAATAAAAATTCCATGACAGCGCGTTGAGCTGCAATGGTTTTCGCTGATTTTGTCCACACTTTCATGCCTGCCATCACCGGTGTTGCGCAAGCAGGTAGGGCTTTCGGTGATTTTTCTACATCAACTAAACACATGCGGCAATTAGCAGGAATCGATAAATCTCGGTGATAGCAAAAACGCGGAATATAAATACCGGCAGCATCTGCGACTTGAATCACAGTTTGATTAGGCTGTGCCGCGAATGTTTTTCCATCTATTTCAATTTCGATTTCAGCCATGACTAACATCTCGTTTCAGGTAGACAGGTACCATGTTCAACATGGTAAATAAATTCATCGTAAAAATATTTTAAGCAGCCGCCAACTGGCCAAGCGGCTGCTTCGCCAAAGGCACAAATCGTACGTCCTTCAATGTTTTTTGCTGCACGCCGCAAATTTTCCACATCATTTTTACTTGCCTTGCCTTGTTCAATGGCATGCGTTAAGCGATATAACCAACCTGTTCCTTCACGGCAAGGCGTACATTGACCACAGGATTCATGCATATAAAATTTTGAAATACGTTCTAATAATTTGACGATACAAACGGTTTCATCCATGACAATCACAGCACCTGATCCCAAACCTGAACCGGCTTGCTGCAGTGAATCAAAATCCATATCAAGTGACATCATCACATCGGCAGGTAAAATCGGCATGGAAGAACCGCCCGGAATCACGGCTTTTAAACGATGACCATGGCGCACACCGCCAGCCATAGCGAGTAAATCTTTAAATGGCGTTCCCAAAGGCACTTCGAAATTACCCGCTTGATTCACATGACCTGTCACGGAAAATATTTTGCAGCCGCCATTTTTTGGTTTGCCCAAATTCAAAAACCATTCACAGCCTTTTTCCATGATGACAGGAATCGACGCATAGGTTTCCGTATTATTGATGGTGGTGGGACGTCCATATAAACCACGTCCTGCAGGAAAAGGCGGTTTATTACGCGGCATGCCGCGCTTGCCTTCCAACGACTCCATCAAGGCTGTTTCTTCACCGCAAATATAAGCGCCCGCGCCTAAATGCGAATACAATTCAAAATCGAAATTGGATCCTAAAATATTTTTTCCGATTAATCCTGCTTCACGCGCTTCTTTTAAGGCTGCTTCAAAACGTTCAAAGGGTTCCCAATATTCGCCGCGAATATAATTATAAGCAACACTTGCACCCATGGCATAGGCTGCAATCGCCATGCCTTCAATGATTTGATGTGGATTAAAACGGAGAATATCGCGATCTTTGCAAGTGCCAGGTTCGCCCTCATCAGAATTACATAAAATATATTTCTGTCCTGGTAAATCACGGCGAATAAAACTCCATTTGAGACCGGTTGGAAATCCTGCACCACCGCGTCCACGTAAGGCTGATGTTTTTACCACGTCAACAATTTTTTCTGGCGGCGTATTTTCTTGCAGAATTTTCTTCCATTGCGCATAACCACCGACACTCAAATAGGTTTCTAATGTCCATGGTTTATCGAAATGTAAAGTACGAAAACAAATTTCATTTGCCATGCTTTCGATACTCCGCTAATAACTCTTCTACTTTTTCTCTTGTTAATTTTTCATGATATTGTTTGCCAATCTGACAAACGGGCGCGCTGACACAAGCACCCAAGCATTCCACTTCACGCAAAGTAAATAGGCCATCTGCTGTTGTTTGATTTAATTCAATGTTTAAACATTGCTTGAAATGCGCGACGATTTCATCGGCCTTATTTAATTGACAAGAAATATTTGTGCAGATATCAATTTGATATTTACCAACAGGCTGAGTGAAATAGAGTGTATAAAAAGATACGACTTCATAGACTGCCATGCGCGGTATTGTTAAATAATCTGCGACAGCATCCATTAGTTCTATGCTTAATGAACCGTGATTTTCTTCTTGCACCACACGCAGCGCTTCAAATACACCTGAACGTTTTTGTTCTGGCGGATAGCGTAAGATCCATTGATCTATATGCTCACGCACGGAAGCAGATAATAAATTATTTATTTCCGGTTCAGTCATCATCGGTCAATCTCGCCAAACACAATATCTAAACTAGACAATACAGAAACCACATCTGAAATCATGTGACCGCTAATCAATTCATTTAATCCTGCTAGATGGGAAAAACCCGCCGCTCTGATTTTCAAGCGATAGGGTTTGTTGGCGCCATCAGAAATAAGATAAACACCAAATTCACCCTTGGGATGTTCAATGGCGCTATACACTTCACCTTGAGGCACGGCATAACCTTCTGTCATATTTTTGAAATGATGAATCATGGCTTCCATGCTAATTTTCATTTCTTCACGCGGCGGCGGTGCAACTTTGTAATCATCAATCATGACAGGGCCTGGATGCGCGCGCAGCCATTCCACACATTGACGAATAATGCGATTGGATTGACGCATTTCATTGACACGTACGAGATAGCGATCATAGCAATCACCCTTGCTGCCAACAGGAATATCAAAATCCATTTGATCATAAACTTCATAAGGTTGTTTCTTACGTAAATCCCAGGCAACACCAGAAGCGCGTAACATAGGGCCAGTAAATCCCAGCGCAATGGCACGTTCTGGCGAAATCATACCAATGTTGACGGTGCGCTGTTTCCAAATACGATTATTCGTTAAGAGACTTTCATATTCATCGACACAAGTAGGAAAACGTTCAGTAAAATCCCAAATAAAATCGAGCAAGGAACCTTGGCGATTTTCATTTAATTTTGCTGTCTTTTTGGCATTGTTCCATTTTGAAGGCACAAATTGCGGCATTTTATCGGGTAAATCACGATAGACACCGCCCGGACGATAATAAGTCGCATGCATTCTTGCACCTGAAACAGCTTCATAGCAATCAAGTAAATCTTCACGTTCACGAAAACAATAAAGGAAAACAGCCATGCCGCCATTATCTAAACTATGGGCAGCAAGCCAGAGTAAATGATTTAAGACGCGCGTGATTTCATCAAACATCACACGAATGTATTGCGCACGAACTGGCGGTGTGATGCCCAATAATTTTTCTATCGCTAATACATAGCCATGTTCATTACACATCATGGAAACATAATCTAAGCGGTCCATGTAGCCAATGGTATGATTAAAAGGCTTAGTTTCTGCGAGTTTTTCTGTGGCGCGATGCAATAGACCAACATGGGGATCAGCACGCACAATGGTTTCACCATCGACTTCAAGAATGAGACGCAGCACACCATGAGCAGCAGGATGCTGCGGGCCAAAATTGAAAACATAATTTTTAATTTCAGCCATGGTTCTGGCCCTCATCTTGCAAGTAACGATTGTCGCGGCGTATTACTTTGGGTTCAAGTACACGCGCTTCAATACTGACCGGTTCATAGATGACACGTTTTAATTTGGCATCATAGCGCGCTTCTACTTTACCAATCATGGGAAAATCTTTGCGAAAGGGGTGACCGATAAAACCATAGTCAGTCAAAAGGCGGCGCAAATCAGGATGACCGCGAAAGAGAATGCCGAAGAGATCAAAGGCTTCACGTTCAAACCAATTAGCTGAAGGCCAAATAGACATGACGGAATCAACCATTAATTCTCGGTCATTGGGCAAATTGACACGTACACGCAGGCGATGTCCGTGAGTGAGTGATAATAAGTGATAAACAACGGCAAAGCGATTTGTCTTGGCTGATTCATCGCGAATATTCATGGCGGTGACACCTCGGCTAAAGCCCGCTGCAGTCGCTGTTTCTGTTTCCCAATCACTCAAACCATAATGCAAATAATCGACACCGCAAACATCGAGTAATAAATTAAAATCAAATTCTGTTTCATCACGCAATGACTGACAAAGAGTCAGTAAATGTTCGGGTAAAACTTCAATGGTTAATTCATCATTTGCAAGCACCGCACTCGTTAATGCGGAAGTAAAACGAGCTTGAATTTGGGTGCATAAGACAGATAAATCAGTCATATTTTTGCCTTTTAGCGCTCTATTTCTGTATTACGACGAATTTTATTTTGTAGTTGAATAATGCCATACATCAAAGCTTCAGCGGTTGGCGGGCAGCCAGGGACATAGACATCAACGGGTACAATGCGATCACAGCCGCGCACAACAGAATAGGAATAATGATAATAACCGCCGCCATTAGCACAGGAACCCATGGAGATAACCCAACGCGGTTCTGCCATTTGCTCATAGACTTTACGTAAGGCGGGCGCCATTTTATTACAAAGCGTGCCTGCAACGATCATTAAATCAGATTGACGAGGACTAGGACGAAAGATGACACCAAAACGATCTAAGTCATAGCGGGAAGCGGCTGCATGCATCATTTCTACAGCACAACAGGCTAGACCAAAACTCATGGGCCACAAGGAACCTGAGCGCGCCCAATTAAAAACATTTTCGACGCTAGTTAGATAAAAGCCTGGTTTGACTATATCTGCTATTGGCATAGCTTCCCCTTTTTGTCATTTATCTTTATTCCCACTCAAGGGCGCCTTTCTTCCACTCATACACAAAGCCCACGGTCAGTAAAGCTAGAAAGATAGCCATGCTGATGAGACCAAACCAACCTAATTGACGGAAAACGACAGCCCATGGTACTAAAAATGCTGTTTCTAAATCAAAAAGAATAAAGAGGATGGCGACTAAATAAAAGCGGACATCAAAAGGTGTGCGCGAATCGCCGAAGGGATCAAAGCCGCATTCATAGGCAGACAGTTTTTCCGGATTGGGACGTTTGGGGCCAAGTAAATAACCCAGCAAAGGAGCAATCATACCGACTCCCAAGCCAATTACCATGAAGATTAGTATGGGTAAATAGTTTTGCAGCAACCGACTCTCTCCTTTAAGCGGAACACAATTCATTCTAACAAGTGACGTCGTTGTGCGGGTGTTTGTCGTTGTGAAGGCGTCCGTCGTTGCGGAAATGTTCGTCGTTGCGAGGAGTGCTTTTTACGACGAAGCAATCCAGGCTTTGACTTTTATCAGATATTGCTTTTTTATAAAAGTCGAAGCCCGGATTGCTTCGTCGTAAAAAGCACTCCTCGCAACGACGGACGCCTTCACAACGACGAACGCCTTTATAACGACGAACATCTAATCTAATCACCGCACTCACATCAAACATTATTGCCGACGGACGGACTCGAACCGTCACAGCTTGCGCCACTACCACCTCAAAGTAGCGTGTCTACCAATTCCACCACGTCGGCTAAAACTTATTGCTGCTTACTTGGAATTTGCAAAGGCAAATTCTGCACAGGTATCTGTTTTACAGGCCCTGTTGGTAAGGTGATCACTTTTTCACTTTTGTAAGCGCGCATAGCAACATAATTCAAAGCAATGCTCGTGATAAAAAATACGATGGCAAAGCCAATGGTAATTCTAAATAAAAATGAACCCGAGCCGCGGGCGCCAAATATTGTTTGTGATGCGCCACTACCAAAGGCAGCTCCCATGGTCGCACCCTTGCCCTGCTGCACTAAAACCAATGCCACAATGCAAACTGCGATAAAAACATGTATGAGTAATATAATTTGGTACATTATGCTAACCGCCCTTATAAACTAGCTTCTGCAGCACTGCAAATTGCAAGAAAACTGGCCGCATTCAAGGATGCACCGCCAATTAAACCACCATCGATATCAGGCATGGCCAAAAGTGAAGCTGCATTTTCAGCTTTCATGCTGCCGCCGTACAGTATACGAATTGTGTCTGCGAGATCAACATTATTTTGCGCTATCAAGCCACGAATAGTGGCGTGAACTGTTTGGGCTTGTTCAGGGGTCGCTGTTAATCCTGTACCGATGGCCCAGACAGGTTCATAGGCAATCACGGCTTGTTGCAAAGCGCTAATACCGGCGAATTGGATGACGGATTCTAATTGCGAACGAATGACCGTTTCAGTTTGATTTTGCTCACGTTCTTGCTGGGTTTCACCTATGCATAGGATGGGTTTCAAACCCGCCTCAAGCGCTGCCTTAAATTTTGCCGCGACCAAGGCCAAATCTTCATGAAATAAATGACGGCGTTCTGAGTGACCAATGAGGACAAATTGACAACCGACTTCTTTGAGCATAGTGCCTGATACCTCACCTGTGAAAGCACCTTGCTGACCTAGATAAAGATTTTGCGCGCCTAGCATCACGGGGCTATGAGAGAGTAAGGCATGAACTTGGGCAAGATGGATGAAGGTGGGGAGGACGAGGATATCGATCTTTGGGTCGGCTTTGGCACCTTGGGTGATGCCTTGCACCAGGGTGTCAACTTGCGGCAGTGAACCATGCATTTTCCAATTGCCGGCAATTAGAGGTTTGCGCACGATGTAGAATCCTTGCTAGAGGAAGAGAGGCGGTGATTTTAGCAGATTTTGGGGTAAATGGTAGGGTGGCTTAAGATTGTTGATACCCTTCGAGACGGCGCGGCCTGTCATTCCCGCGTAGGCGGGAATGACAGGCCGCGCCATCTCGAAGGGTTAGTTAACAGCTACTTGAAATCTACCCAAAACTGTGCGAAACTACCTAAATGGATAAATTATTTCGAATTGGTCAAGCGGCGCAGTTACTTGGTGTATCAGTCAGTACACTAAGGCGTTGGGAGCGAGAAGGCAAGATTTCTTCGCATCGCACGGAAGGAAAACATCGTCTTTATCGTCTCTCGCAATTTAATATTTCCAAAAATACGCCATCCGCAGGAGATCGTAAAACAATAGCTTATGCACGCGTATCTAGCCATGACCAAAAAGCAGATTTAGAACGTCAAAAGAAAGTGTTAGAAATGTATTGTGCCTCTCATGGTTGGAAGTTTGAATTAATTACAGACCTTGGCAGTGGCATGAATTATTATAAGAAAGGATTGAAGAAACTATTAAATATTATAATAGAAAGAAAAGTGGGACGATTAGTTTTAACGCATAAAGACAGGCTTTTGCGCTTTGGAGCAGAGTTAATCTTTGCCTTGTGTGAGGCACGAGAAGTTGAAGTTGTGATCATTAATGCTGGCATTGAAACAAAATTTGAAGAAGAATTAGCAAAAGACGTACTCGAGATTATTACTGTTTTTTCAGCCCGGCTTTATGGCAGCCGTTCGAGAAAAAACCAAAAATTAATTGATGGAATACAAGGTGTCATTGATGATGCTGCGCGCACATAAAATTCAATTACGTGCTAATAACAAGCAAAAAACTTATTTTGCTAAGGCGAGCGGTACGGCGCGCAAAGCTTATAATTGGGCACTTGATGAATGGGAAAAACAATATAAAGCAGGCGGCCGTCCGACAGAAACAGCCTTAAGACGCCAATTGAACAGCATCAAACGCAAACAATTTCCATGGATGTTAGAGGTAACAAAGAATGCACCGCAAATGGCGATTATCCAATTAGGACAGGCATTTAAGAATTTTTTTGCCAAATGCGCCAACTATCCTACCCTTCGTCGAAAATGGATTGATGACAGATTTACCTTAACAAACGATCAATTTAAAGTGAATGGTTCTCGCATACGCATCCCGCATTTGGGTTGGTTGCGTATGCGAGAATCCTTGCGATATGAAGGTAAAATTGTATCGGCAACGATTTCGCGGCACGCGAACAAATGGTTTGTGAGTATTACGGTTGAGATGAAAAAACCTGCTATCGTCATTGCAAACGAAAACCAAGTGGCAGTGGGCGTAGACCTAGGGCTTCATCATTTTGCGACCTTATCAACAGGTAAAAAACTCACAGGCCCCAAAGCGCATAAAGCATTAATGGGTCGATTAAAACGATGTGCAAAAAATTTATCGCGTAAAAAAAACAAATCAGCCAATCGAAAGAAAGCAAAGATAAAATTGGCAAAATTGCATTATCGTATTAGTAATATTCGGCGTGATGCCCAGCATCAGTTAACATCAAAACTAGTCGAGCAATTTTCAATAATTGGCATTGAAGATTTAAATGTAAAAGGCATGATGAAAAATCGCAGGCTTTCAAGATCCATTGCTGATATGGGATTTCATGAATTTCGCAGGCAATTGGAATATAAAACAGAGGCGGCTGGAAAAAAATTAGTCGTGGCTGATCGATGGTTTGCAAGCAGCAAATTGTGCTCTTGCTGCGGCGAAAAAGTAGAGAAGCTGTCCTTAAGCGATCGTGAATGGACATGTCTGCATTGCCTTACTCATCATGATAGAGACATTAATGCAGCCAAGAATTTAGAAAAAATGGCGGTGAGTTCCACCGCGTCAGCCTGTGGAGCAGCCTCTGACGGGGCAATGGTTAACGCTATTGCTAGTCATGTTGCGATGAAGCAGGAATTCAACGTCAAAGTTACCTATGGATAATTTTGAGTAAGTTTGAATGAACGGTATATTCTACCCACCCCCACCCCCTGGCCTAGGTGTCGTATGAGACGGCTCGGTCTTGGTATCTTTTTGCAATTCCTTTACCTTTTCGCCTGATAAAGCAAAGGTCGTTGCTTGACGGAATACATTTGTCTTCATATCTGGTGAATCGATCAGTTTGTCAACTGCAGAGTCATATTTCCATTGCTCCCATCGCGATTTTTCCGGCAGATTAATACCAATGAGCTGCGGTCTTGGCAAATCTTTTCGAGCACAATAGGCAACAATGAAATCAGCTAAATTGGGTGCGATATTAATAAGTTGCATCTGTGAATTTTTATCCGGTAATCCAGCATAAAAATTTTCTATCGTAATCATTCCTAATTTCCCTACCTGTTTCAGCTCCATGTTTTTAATATTTTCAGGATCATCGCATTTAATTTGTAATTGGTATACACCATCAATCGTTCCCTGGACACCCTGGATATCAAAGTTTGTATCCACATTAGCGACTTTAGTGGTCAAGATATCACGAGTAACCCTCACACTGCCTTCATCAAAACGAGAACTGGTTTCAATTAACTTATTACTTGAACTAATGCTTCCAGCACTTCTCGCGCCGCCACCACCTCCCAGTTTTGTCCAGGCATCTTGAATAGCTTCACGCGTGTTCTTCACCACTTCAGATTTAAAGCTAAAACAAGCTATCTCTTCTGCCCTAGGCGTTTTTGCCTTATGGAGAATGAGCGTTGTTTCTGCCATATATTGCCTACAGTCTCTAATGGTTCCTAATTTTTCTGTCAGTTTATCCTTGGCAGACTGACCTGTTGCAGCACTTAAATCCGCACGCAATGCACCTTCCGCAAGATCAAGTCTGTCCTGCATAAGATTGCATGATCTTTCGATATCAAGTAATTGCTGTGATCTATCAGATGCAGCTGACACTGCATGCAAGGCAGCATCATCACGATATTTTTGTGTCATGTGCTTATAGGATAAAATGATATTTCGCTGACCAACAAAATGCGCATCTTTGGTGATTTGATTGACGCCAGTTGTTAACTCAGTATAGCCTTCATGAGCAGCATGATTGGCATTTCTCCATTCCTGATATTCATCGGCATGGGCTTTTTTGAATTGTTTTGCTGCGTCTGGATCGAGGCCATGTGCATTATAATTAGCTGTGGCTTTATTTTCTAATGCTTCTGTTAAATCACATAATAATTCCAATCTTGTTCGTAACGCTGAATCTTCATGCAGCATGGGCGGTTTTTTATCTAAAAATGCCCTGATTTTGGCACGAATGGTACTGGCATGAAAATCGGGATCTGGGTTTTCACCGCCATTGGTAAAGTCGATCTGACTCCATTTGGTATTTAGCAAAACACCTAGCGCATCAACCTCTTTGAGTTTATCTTTGCAATAAGCTTCTCTTGCATCCGCATCCACGGCAAGCTTATTCTTTAAAGCATCATGGCAGAGTCGGGCTGCAATAGGATCAGTTGAAATGGATGTGGTCAAAGCTGCATCGAGCACATCAACCCCAGGCCCAACTAAGTGTTTTTTGATTACTTCACGTACTTTGACTGCAGTACGATCATTTCCTAAAGATGCCAATTCATCGCGCATAGCATTGAGATCAGCAGGCGGCCTGTTAGCAGGATTGCTCCAATGGGCAATTAATGGATTACGCACAGCTTCAAGAGCAGCACTAAGATCAGGTGCTAGAGTCACCATGCTCTCATTGAGTGCTAATAGTTTTTGATAGCAAGCTTCACCGCGGAGTTGGTTGCGTTGATCGTCAGTAAGCGCATCGGTCTCTGCAACAGGTAATCCAGCAATATTTGCGCGAATCCTAGCGGGGATATCGGCATTAGTAGTGGCTGGATCAGCAAGCACATTACGTAAGGCTTCAATATTGTCACGAGTGGGTTGTACTGCACCACCATCAAGCCAACGATCCATTAACTCTCTCTTGACAGCGTTATTTTCTAGCAGTGTTTTTAAGACTGGCATGCTGGCAATATCAGAGCGATTCACTAAGCGTGAATGTTCTGCTTCAAGGAAAATTTCATCAACAACGCCTGGAATGTGATCAATGTTAAGAGTTCTAAGTGCGGCTCCAACGCCATTTACATTAGTGTTGTTTTTTATATCGGCAAGGAGATTATCAACCGCTTGCGTTGTGGCAAGTGTACCTAAACCAGCTTTAACGGTGGCCGCATTCGCATTCAATATGGTTTTCAAGCTAGAATCAGGCAGTGAGGCAACAATCCGATTAAATTGGTTTTCACCGAAGATGGCATTTCTGTGTACATTAGGATCGAGTCCTAAGGCAGTCAGATGAAGATCAAGATCAGCTTTGTTAGTCGCTTGATTAGTGACATTGGCAATCAACACGTCATTAATATTTGCAACCGTATCTTGATCACCTAATTTCCCTTTAACTGCAGCAATTGTTGCAGCATCAGTATTCATCGCAGCAAGGAGTTTAGTACCAGCATGAGCGACTTGCAATCGCGCGAATTGGTTATCACCGAAGATGGCATTTCTATGTCTATCGTCGAGCATTAATGCAGCTAGAGCAAGGTCAGCCTTATTAGAGGCTTGATTAGTGACGTTAGTGACAAGCGGATCATCGATGTGAGCCATATCAGCTGCCGCACCTAATACGCCTTTAACAGCGGCAATTGTTGCAGCATCAGTATTTATCGCAGCAGCAAGTGCAGTGCCAGCGTGAGCAATTTGCAATCGCGTGAATTGATTTTCGCCGAAAATAGCATCTGCTTGTCCTGCAGCAACGCCTAACACTGCCAGATAAGCAATAAGATCAGGTTTGTCGTTAGCTGGATTTAAAGCATCATGATCAACTGCGGAATTGATGGCAGCAATATCGCGCATAGCACCCAAGGCTGCTTTAACAGCAACAGGATCAGCATTGATTGCTGCAACGAATTGGGCATTAGCATGTCCTTGTAAACGCGCGAATTGGTGTTCACCGAAGATAGCGTCTGCTTGCGCTGGAGCAACTCCAAATAGTGCTAGATCAGCAACAAGAACAGGTTTGTCATGAGTTGGATCTAAAGCATTAGCAACAGCGAGATCGATGGAATTCATACTCGGGGCAGTACCCAAGGCTGCTTTAACAGCGGCAGGATCAGCATTGATTGCTGCAACGAATAGGGCATTAGGATTTGCTTGTAAGCGCGCATGTTGATTCTGACCAAAGAAGGCATCCACATATGTTGGAGCGAGTCCTAACACTTGCATCGGGCCGCCATGAGCGTTAAGCACATCCTTGTCGGCATTTGGATCTAGAACAGCAGGAATGAGCACATTATTGATGTGATTCCTATCGGGTGCGTTGCCTAGAGTAGCTTTAACATAATCAATTGCTGCAGGGTCATTCATCGCCTCGGCAAGAAGAGTGCCAGCGTGAACGACTTGTAAGCGTGCATGTTCATGGTCGCCGATGATTGGATTAACAAGAAAAGGATTAGCGCCATCCATACCAAGCTGAGTCATGGCTGCGCCGATTTGATCTCTAGTACTATCTACATCATTGATCCAAGCAAGCAAGTTATCTATTGCGGCTGGATCGCCAATACGGGCAAGAGTGTCTCTTACTATTCTTGCTCTGTTTACATCATCAAGATGATCTCGCAATCGGGGATTTTCGTCATAAATGCGTCGGAATTGATTTTCTACCAAAGGGTTGGGTTGATTTTGTGTAAAAATATAGTCAACCATCCCAGGATCCGTTCCTAACCCAAGATTACGTGCTGCAGTTGTAATGATCTCTCTTGTACTAGCAGGATTAGTAAGATTATTTATGTTATGGCGCATCGTCTGCTCTACAGTCGCTGGCACCTGTCTACCTATTTGTGTTACTCGCGTGCTTGCAGCTACACTTCTGTGAGCATCAGCGCTGATATAGTCCCTCATCACGGGATAAGCATTGAACATTTGCCTCATCTTTATCCGTGCAAAAATCTGTGATGCAATCTGTTGAAAGCCAGGTACCAGAGCAGTGGCTCTTGCATGATCCACCGGATCAATTATTCCATACAAGACATGCTCTACTCTGTCTACAGTGAGATCATCTTCCTGGCTTAGGTTCATCATCGCATTTTGAAAGTCGTTTGTTGTGGCAAGATAACCAACCGGCGCCCCAGCATCAGCAAAAAAACGACAGAAGGTAGGAGAATCCGCATGGATATTTAGTTTATCGATACCAGGAGCCATCAAATCATTCATAATTCCAAGGGCATCGTGTTGCGATATACGATCAGGCATGGGACTCACTCCAAGTTAACTAATTTTTTTACTACATGTGAATAATTATAGTCTCAATTCGTTAAAGTACGATTAAGAGAAGTCATTTTATTTAACCCGCTGTTTCTAATCACATAGGGGCTAAATGTCGAAACTCAAGCTTAGCGAATTAAGAATGATTCTTATTTATACTGACAGTATAGCATGGGGAGGCAGGCGCTGAGAAAACACGCGAGCTAAGATATTGAAATTGTTAGAAGAAACCCTATCAACCAACCACGCCTCGTTTTATGTGTTTTCACTATTGTGCCTGTCATTGTAAGAGAAGATACTTAAGGGATTATGAAGATCACGAAATAAGGGAAGATGATGGCAGCACCCATAGTGAAGGCAGACATTCCAGCACAACAAGCCAGTGAAAACACCCCCTTTGAAGACTTGGATTTGACCGCTTATTTTCAATCGGATGAAGCATTGAGCTTTCAAGCAAGCCTAGATAATGGCGAACCCCTGCCTCTAGGGATGACTTGCAGCATGGAAGGCAGTATTTCAGGCTTTCCAGGTGATGCCACCCAGGGTCAATATAACATTATCGTAACAGCTGAAAATGCGAGTGGATCAGTGCAAGCTAATTTTCAATTAGTGATTGCAGCGCCTGTTGCTGCAGAGAAAGAAGAAGTGAAAGCAGAAAAAATAGATGAGCCTATCATCATAGCGCCTAGTTTACTTAAAGAAATTCCAGCTCAAGTCATCAATGAAAAAGCCGCTTATGGCCCCTTTACCTTAAAAGATTTTTTTAGCGGTGAAAACCTGCATTTTCATGCGGAATTAAGCAGTGGACAAGCCCTGCCACAAGGTCTCATTTGTACGGCTGATGGCATTTTAACAGGCATTCCTGCCAAGGGAACGCAGGGTAATCATGAAGTCAAAATAACAGCCGAAAATAGCGCAGGGAAAATAGAAGCCACTTTTATTTTTGTGATCAAACCCATTCCTGTGAGCGATCACGATGCCGATTATATTGCAAAATTAAAGGCGCAAGTCTGGGAAGCTTTGGAACAACGCCTGCCCATTCCCGACATTGCCAGTCTCTACGAACAAAGCATTACTCAGCAAGATATTGCTTATTTGCTAGACCGCTGGGGTTTTCTCGCCATCTGGGATGCCTTCAATTTAGAACCCCTCAGTGAAAAGCGTCCCCTTGTATTAGAAGGTGCCAGCCCCCATTATGATATCTATGACAGGGGCTGTGCCATTGTAGCCTGCCCTAAGGACTTGTTTTCACACGAACGCACGATTGAGGATAGCTTGCAAACGGCGCGTGCTGTAGCGCGTGAAGTCTATAAACGCAATTGGGCCGTAGAAATCACTGGTGTTGCCAAGATGACACGAGCTGCCTGGGTAGAGGTTCAGCACTTGGGCGATCAATATGGCAAACCATTGGAAGTTATCAATTTCACCCCCAGGCCTGATGATGTAAAAATTTATGTGAGTCAATCCATGAGCAGGAAGTCGGGGGGATAGGCTATAATTAATGAATAACGACGAGAGGGGGTAAAGCCATGGTAAATGAAGTGCTTGGCGATGATCCAATAAAAAAAGCTGATCCCAATCAGCCAGATAAAAATACTTTTGGCAAACTTAACATGATGACAGCTAATACTGCCTATAACCTAAGCAAAGGCGTCCCCGGCAGAGGTTGGCGCCAAATTGATAAGATTGATGAAGATAATAAGGACCAGGAAAATACCAGCGGCGGTATTATCAAAGCGCTTGGCCCTAAAAGACTTCAGAATGGTATTTATAGACCAGAGCCCGATCCCGGTTCAGGTTGGTTTAGTAATCAAAAAGCGGCTGTCGTTTACAAAGACGGCTCTGTTTACCCTGCCCCTTTGAAAGTCGGTGATAGACATTATCCCGAAGCCTATGATAAATGTATGAAGCTTCTCAAAGATCAGGGTTACACAACCGTCACCATCAACTTCACCAATACGGAATTAAATGCGGGTTATCTGCGGGATAATTTAAAAACGCTGATGAAATTAGCGGATCAAAATCAATTAGCATTTCAATTGGGTGATAGCACAAAGAAATTTATTCTTGATGAATTGGGACGTGAGGCATTAGAAAAATATGAAAAATTTGCTGAGGATTCACTCAAGCAAAAAACCAGTCTTGATTTAATGGCTCAAACCACATCGAATGACACACTGAATTATTATGCTAAACAAGTCAGCAAGAATGATAAGTGGGAACCGCCAAGCACTGCAGTCACTGATGCTGATAAGGCAACATGGCTAAGAGATCATTTTAATGAAACCGTGTATGGCGATGATCATGCCGACATGAGTGATGCGCAAAAAGCAACAGCGTTAGGCAAGGAATGGGAAGCGGTCGATAAAAAACTAGAAGAACTGGAAATGGCGCGCAAGGAAGTCACTGCCACGGTCGATACCTATGACAAAATTCTCAAGGAACCTAAATCCATTCAAGAAAGACCTCGGATGGAAGGAATAGAATTCTCTAGCCGCTGGTCTCGTCTTTTAAGTTTACGCTGGCTAAGTACCCTCAATTGGACGCCGGGAAATGGTTTAGAAGAAGAACGTAAATTATCAGATCCTGAAACCTTGGTGAACCGTATTGAAAATGCCAATACGAAAAATACAGGAAGTAGAGATGAATTACTGAGATCCATCGAAAAGAAAGAAGCTGATTTACTGCGTTACAAGGATGCATTGAAAAATGAAATGGTTGAACTCGATAGGAAAGCAACGCCAGTAGCTGGCACGCAGCCAACTGACGCGCAAAAAGCATTGAAGAAGCAATTGGATCCTATGCAGAAGAAATCAACTGAGGTGGAAGATCGGTTAACGGCGGGAAAAACAGAGACTGAGAAGCTGAGAGTTGTTCATGATAAGATGCCAGAGAAGATTAGAGAGGCAAGGCAAAAGGCTCAACGAGAGAATATTGTATCGCCTAAGAACTAGTCATTATTAATACCCATCGAGACGTCGCAAAAAGCACCCTCACCCCCTGCCCCTCTCCCCCTCGCAAAAAGCGCTCCGGGAGAGGGGAGCGTTCTTAATTTTTCCCTCGAAATAACTTAGGACGCTCCCCTCTCCCGGAGCGCTTTTTGCGAGGGGAGAGGGGCAGGGGGTGAGGGTGCTTTTTGCGACGTCTCGATGGGTTTATAAATAATTGTAATCATCTCAACACCTCCTCCAACCTACTCCTCAACTCCCCCAACTGCCCATGAAAAAAATGACCCGCCTCAGGAAAACGCAGCACAATTGGTTTGGGATCACGAGTTGCAATCCAATCATAAACAGCCTTGGGTGAGACCACATCATCTTGATCACCTTGCGCTAACACCCAAGGGCAAGTAATCGGAGGAAGCGTTTCCATCGGTACATTCTCAACGGGCGGCGCTATCGTCACTAATTTTGCTAGCGGTATTTGTGTCGCCGCTTTTGCCACAACACAGGCACCAAAGGAAAAACCACCCAGCCATAATTCCTTACTCAAGCGGATTTGCTGCGCCCAATCAATCACGGCCAGCAAATCATCTAACTCACCTCTACCCTGATCAAATTGCCCTTCACTTCTACCCACACCGCGAAAATTAAATCGTATGGTGCTCACACCCAAACCTTGAAAGGTTTTTGCCAAGGTCGTCACAATTTTGTTATACATGGTGCCGCCGTGCAAAGGATGAGGATGGCAAATAATACCCCAGGCATTGCGAATAGCTTCTGCAGGTGTGCAGACAGCAATTTCAAGCATGCCGGCTGGGCCATGAATCATTTCAACTATTTCATTGGCGGTTAAAGTAGTAATCATAGAAAATTCCTCGAAATTAAGGCCTCGCACTTGCCTTATTCAAACGATCTCTCACTGCATCCCAGGCCGCATCTTCCGGCACCGTTTCAATCACAATACACGCAAAATGTTGATGATCCAAATCTCGCAAGGTTTGATAAAGCAGATGTGCATATGGCTCAACTTGCGCTGGCATTTGCACGCGATGAATATGCTCGTTCTCAACTGTCATCGCTGTGTGAGTCACTAATGCTAGTGGAAAATCTGCATTGCCGCGCAAAAAATCAGGCCATGCTGCCTTGCGAATTAAAATCGTGCGGGTCATTGGCGCATAATGTAAATGATGCATGCCTGGCGCGCGTTGACTTGCCTCAGAACGGTAGCTAACAACTTGGCCTAATACTGCCGCAATCATTTCAGCGCTAATCATTCCTGGACGCAAAATCACAGCTTCTTCGCCAGTCACATCGACAATCGTTGATTCCAGCCCAATTTGACAGGCGCCGCCATCCAAAATCAAATCGACTTTTGCACCTAATTCTTCTTCTACCGCAGCAGCTGTGGTTGGACTTAGATGGGTAAATTGATTAGCAGAAGGCGCGGCTATCCCCTTGCCAAAAGCTTCCAATAAAGCACGCGCCACAGGATGCGCGGGAATACGTAAGCCTATAGAATCTTGACCGCCTGTCACACTCGCCAAGACATGCTCTTGTTTGGGTAAAATAAGGGTCAAGGGGCCTGGCCAGAAGGCTTGTGCCAAACGATAAGCCTCAGGTGAAACAACTCTAGCCCAGTCAAATAATTGCGCCTGTGAAGCCAGATGGACGATTAAGGGATGATCTGCAGGACGCTGTTTCGTATCGAATATTTTTTGTACAGCTTGTGGCTGGCTGGCATCCGCCCCCAATCCATAAACAGTTTCTGTCGGAAATGCGACCAAACCACCTTGATTGAGAATATGGACTGCTTTTTTAATGAGATCGACTTGCATAAGGGCTGCATCTTATCATGAATAGTGGGCAAATAACCCCAAAATGTGTACCATATCCTTTTGAGGAACTGCTATTGATGACTGAATCTGCTGCATTAGAAATTATTCCTGAAACAGCCGCGCCTTTTGCCACCGTGAAAGGCCAAGCAGTCATTGATTTACCCAAGGATCTTTACATTCCGCCTGATGCCATGAAAGTTTTCTTGGCCGCCTTTGAAGGCCCGCTCGATTTTCTTTTGTATCTTATTCGCAAACAAAATTTAGATATTTTGGATATTCCTATTGCCGAAGTCACCAAGCAATACATGGAATATATCGACTTAATGCGTGACTTATCACTAGAACTCGCCGCTGAATACTTGGTGATGGCTGCCATTTTAGCGGAAATTAAATCACGCATGTTATTACCGCGCGTGAATGATACTGAAAATAATGAAGAAGATCCGCGCGCTGAATTAGTCAGACGTTTACAAGAATATGAACGCTTCAAACAAGCGGCAGAAGATTTAGAAAACTTACCGCGCACCGATAGAGATACCTTTCAGGTTGAAGCTGACAGTGATCACATTGATATTGTCAAACCCATGCCGCCTGTTGCTTTAAATGATTTAGTGCAAGCCTTGATGGAGGTATTAAAACGCGCTGAATTTAATAGCCGTCATCAAATTCAAATGAGTGCCTTGTCCGTGCGGGAAAAAATGACGCATATTCTCTCTGCTATTCAAGACAAAGAACATTTGCCCTTCACACAACTCTTTGATTTAAGAGAGGGCCGTTTGGGTATTGTCGTTACCTTTTTAGCGATGCTTGAATTATTAAAAGAAAGTTTAATTGAATTTATTCAAGCGGCAGCCTTTGCCCCTATTTATATAAAAACCAAGGGAGCCGCTTGAAATGGGAATGAATCGAGCGACACCAGAGATGAGTCAACTCGCAGCAATTAAAGGCGGCAGTACAGAAGAAATTTGGATGCAGCTTTATCGTATTAAAAATAAAGTGCCAGCTAGTATTCCTGATAGCAATCCTCATCTGCGCCGCTTGGTCGCCTTGGAAGAAAATGCAGCTAGTATGCGCAGGGATATCATCAATTACCCAAGTTATTTAGCTCATGGAACTGGTGTCATACAAACCGGATTGACACAGTTAGAGAAGGCTGTGATGGAGAGAGGTGATCAACAAGCCATGGGCATGCGACAAGAATACGTACGTCAATTTACCCAATTGCACAGTGAAGCAAATGAAAAAATTGATCAGCGTGGCAAACTTTTACAAACGACTAGTGAATTTATCCGAGATAAAGATGCACAACACAAAGAAGTTCTTCAAGCTATCCTCGATCACAAACCAGAAAAACAAATTGAAGCCATGATAGCTTCAATTGAAAAAAAGCAAGATAGCCTTATTAAGCAAGTTGATAACTTGAATCTGAATGAAGAAGCGCTGCAACGCAAATTAGATGAATTACACGTTAAAACAGTGCATTCTGCCCAGGCCATTGCCGGCACTAGTTTGGAAATGCCCAAGTCTAGCAGTGATAAAGGTCTTAGACGTTAACCGCTTCTTCCCGCATTAATAAATGATGTAAGCGAACACCAGAAAGCCATAGCATGAGAAGATAAATAGCCGCAGCTGAAATGAGCAAAAATGCAAGATGACTAAGACGCCAAACAGCGCCATGCTCAATCCAAGTTTGAATATCACCGCTGCCAAACCAGAGCCATAGGCCAAGTAAAATATTTGAAATGAAAATGCGTGTTGCAAATAATTTCCAGCCAGCACGCGGCAAATAAAAACCACGTAAACGCAAATAATAATACAGGCAACTGGTATTGATAATGGCTGCTAAGGAAGTAGCGAGTGCAATGCCAGCATGGGCTAGAGGATAAATAAGCATGGCATTTAAGGCTGTATTTGCAATCATGGCAATCACGCCGATACGCACTGGTGTACGCATATCTTGTTTTGCATAAAAGCCCGCAGCCAATATTTTCACGAGCATGAAAGGAGCAATACCGATGGCAAAAGCGGTTAAACTTTGCCGCGCCATGAGCACTGCATGGCCATCAAAGCGCCCATATTGAAATAAGCTGGATAATAAGGGCCCAGACATCACGGCCAAGGTGACACCTGCTGGCAAACCAACTAACAAGACGGCGCGCAAAGCCCAATCCAAGGTCATTGAATAAGAAGTTGCTGACTGACTGGCATGATGACGTGACAAATGCGGCAAAATAACGGTTGAAATGGCCACGCCAAATACGCCTAGAGGAAATTCCATTAAGCGATCAGAATAATAAAGCCAAGAAACACTGCCAACCACTAACAGCGAAGCAAAGACGCTATCGACTAGCAAATTAATTTGTCCGACTGACACACCAAACAAGGCGGGTACCATTAATTTAAGAACGCGCTGCACACCAGGATCACGAAAACTAATGCGCGGGCGCGGCAGTAAATGTAAATGTTTTAAGAAGGGCCATTGAAAAATAAGTTGTACCACGCCTGCAATAAAGACACCCCAGGCGAGTCCAATGATAGGCTGGGCAAATCGCGGAGACAGCCAGCAAGCTGCGCTGATCATGACGATATTTAAAAAAACCGGGGTGAAGGCGGCGACCCAATAGCGGCTATAGGTATTTAAAATAGCGCCTGAAAAAGCGGTCAAAGAAATCAGAAAAAGATAGGGAAAGGTAATACGCAGCATAGTGACAGCTAAATCGAAACGCTGTCCCTGCGTTTCAAAGCCTGGGGCAAATATTCGCACAATCCAGGGTGCAGCGAGCACGCCTAGTACAGTAACGATGAATAATGAAATCGATAGGGTGCCAAACATGGCATCAATAAAACGTTTCACTTCTTCCTGAGATTTTTTCTTTTGATATTCAGATAAAATGGGCACAAAAGCTTGAGAAAATGAACCTTCGGCAAATAAGCGGCGCATGAAATTGGGGATACGAAAGGCCACGGAAAAAGCGTCAAATTGGGCGCCTGCACCAAAAATGGTCGCCGTTACCATGTCCCGCAAAAAACCGAATACGCGAGAAATCATGGTCATGCTAATGACAACGGAGGTTGATTTGACGAGGGCTTTGCTCATGGTGACTACCTAAAAATAAAGCCTTAAGTGTACTGGGATGTTAGGCGAGATTCTAGGTGTAGGGTGGATTAGGCGCTTTTTGCCGTAATCCACAAAAAAATGGTGGATTACGGCAAAAAGCGCCTAATCCACCCTACATTTTCCAAATTGACACGCGAGTAAAAAGCGGGCATATTACGTTCTCATTTTCGCGCCCAAGTGGGCATTTTTTTATCATAAATTGATTGGAGAATAACCTTGGCTAATACAAAGCAAGCAAAAAAACGCGTTCGCCAAGCTGAGAAACACAGGCAGCATAATGCTAGCATGCGTTCCATGCTTCGCACCTATATCAAAAAAGTCATCGCAGCGATTGCAACTGGCGACCAGCAAGCGGCTTTAACATCCTTGCAAGCAGCAACACCCGTGATTGATCGTATGGTCAATAAGGGCATTATTCATAAGAATAAGGCTGCTCGGCATAAAAGCAGATTGACGCAGCATATTAAGAAATTGGCTGAAAAAGCGGCGTAAGTTCTAGTTATTGAAACCCTTCGAGACGACGCAAACCTTTGTCATTCCCGCGTAGGCGGGAACCTATTTCTAATTTGCTGTAGGAGTAAATTCAAGATGGGTTCCCGCCTACGCGGGAATGACAGGCCAAAGCAACGGCGGATGCCTGTGAAGAATATCCCACGTGATCTGTTACGGTTTTAGACAATTTCCTGGATGCCACCTCGCACAAAGAGCGTGCGGCTGGCATGACAGAGTCCTTGCAAATGGCGTTACATATTAGAGCGTGAACGTTTACCATCCATTTTTTGACGTAAAAATTTAATCTCACAGACATACAAGGTCTTATATTTTGTTTGGATAAGATAGTCGATTTGACAGCCCTGCCGCTTTAATGTGCCACGTTGAAAATAAGGATTATCACAAAGAATATCTTCTGATTTGATCCCCAATTTATTACGAAAGTCATTTTTGCGTAAGTTAGGCATTTCACAGGAAAAAGAACATACAATGGCTTTTCACTAGACGTTCAAGTGCTATCGAACCTTGTTAACCCTCGCGCTTCCTCTAAATTTATATTTTTTCAACCGGGAAGTAGTTTATTTCTGTACCGGTATCGGCATCAAGAATTTCTACATTTGACCAATTGTCACCAAAAATATGGCTCTCAGAAATTGTATAGATCTGTTTACCATCAGATGATACGTGCAGTTTGCTTGATCGATAAGGAACTTGAATTGTCTTGATAATACGATGGCTTATTGTATCCACCACAGTAACCTTAGATGACTCTGCTAATCTAACATAGGCAGTTCTACCATCGGGTGAAAGTAAAACTTCGTCAGGAGACCCGCCAACATTAACTTGCTCCATAATTTTTTTAGTTTTAACGTCAATTATGTCAAGTACATCTTTATCTGGTTCAATAACGTATAATAATCCATGAGATGAATCGATAGCCATTGACCAGATAGAAATCCTTGAGCTTAACGGTATAGCATTAAGTTGCAATTTTTTTGTATTCAGATCAAATATGGCAATTGAATTTGTGTGATCATCTATCAGATAAACCTTATTAGTCAATTTATCCACAACGAGGTTAGCAAAACCAGAACGATAGACCTTATCTGGATCTGATCCTTTCGGTATTGCATCTGTTAATATATTTTTTTGTGTATCAACAATATGAATATATGTTTCATCATTGCCACC
>Ga0207084_1001_pt2 | contig 38688 bp, 35 predicted proteins | sample Alteio_BWMinHeat_55_FD_153543 | JGI IMG/M metagenome (GOLD analysis project Ga0207084, IMG submission 153543) | Enriched cells from forest soil in Barre Woods Harvard Forest LTER site, Petersham, Massachusetts, United States -... | ecosystem: Environmental > Terrestrial > Soil > Temperate forest >...
CAATAGTCGACAAAATATTGCAGGTTTTCGTTGACTTCAGTGCGCATTTTTTCCAAGGTGCTTTGTCCCGCGAAACTTTCTACATCCACAATCCCAGCGCTTAAGAAAACAAAATTTTTAAAATGTCTTGGGAACATGCGAATCACATTGAGTAAAGTGTGCATGGCCACACCCATGCTTTTACCGACGAGAATAACGGCGGTGGGTTGTTGGGGATCTATGGTCACGGGTTCTAAGGGATGAACTATGGGTTGTTTTAATTGCGTGTCTAATTGCACTAGTTTTTTGTTGAAGGCTTGATAATGACGTTTGATGAGGAAGCAGACAAAAATAACGGCACAGGTAATCACTACCGTTAACCAACCACCGGATTCAAATTTTGAAAATAACGTGATGCAAAGAATGCTGCTGGTGATGGCAAAGGCAACAAAAGAAAATAATAAACGTCCTAGCCAAGCGGAAGAGGCTTTGCTGCGCTGACGTGCCCAATAGACACACATGCCAAAAAGAGACAAAGAAAAAGTAATAAACACATTGATACTATATAAAACGACTAAGAGTGACACTTTTCCGCGGCACCATACTAAAATGGCGATAGCAAAAATACCAAAGAGAAATAAACCATTTTGAATGACTAAGCGTGTGGACAAATGTCGGAAGCGATTAGGCATCCAACCGTCTATGGCCATATTGGCTAATACGCTAGGGCCGGCAAGAAAACCCGTATTGGCGGCAACAAATAAAAGACCGGCTTCTAATACTAAGGTGATCAGTAAGAAGAAATCGCCTACGGGCGAGTTGCCTAAGATGGAATGAAAGACCACGGCGTTGAGCGTTTTTCCTGCTTGCGGTATAGGCTCCCAGAGTAAAAAGAGTAAGATCATGCCCGCTGCCGTCATGCTGAGAGAGACGGCCATATAAAACATAGTCCATTTACCCGTCGCTACGCGAGGTTCTCGCAAGCGGTTAACATTATTAGAAACCGCTTCCAAACCGGTATAGGTACCGCTACCTAAAGAGTAAGCATGCAGAATGAGGGCCAAAACAGGTATCCAACCGACTTGTTTAATCGCATTACTCGTTTCGTTTAAGGTGGTGGGCACAATCATGGTCAGTCCTTGATGGTGCGCGGCAATGCCGTAAACGATGAGGTAAACATGAACGACAAAAAACCCGAGAAAAATAGGCATTAACAATTTAATGGATTCTTTCATGCCGCGCATATTTAGCAAGAGTAAAACAAAGATCAGTGCCACCTCGGCAATGAGTTTGTAATCCCAAAGATCACTGGGTAATAAACTAAAAATAGCGTCCATGGCACTGGCTGTGGAGACGGCGATGGTAAGTACATAGTCCACAATTAAAGCCGCGCCAGAAATGAGACCAATATAAGGCCCTAATAATTGTGAGGCGACTTTATAACCGCCACCACCGCTTGGAAAAAGTTCAATGACTTGGTTGTAGCCTATGGAGATCACAAAAACGGTAATGGCTGTGGCAATGGCAATGTATAAAGCAAAATGCGGATGCGGGCCCAGTGCAATATACGCTTCCTCGGGACCGTAACAAGAAGAAGAAAGACCGTCTGCACCTAGTCCTACCCATGCTAAAAAAGCAATGAGTGACACATGACGTAACATGACAGGATTGAAAGGATTGACTGGGCTACCAATCAGTAGTTGTTTAACGCGCTTTAAAAGGGCCATATTACATTCCGTTTATTTCGCCCTGGGTCGTGATGAGTTTAAACAAGTTAAACATTGCTTTCTTCCAAGCGTGCAATGCGTTTGTCTAAAGGCGGATGTGTGGAGAATAATTCCAACCAACTGGGGTGATGGGCGATTTTGAACGCAGCCAAAGAAGGCGCTCGTGTATCTTCTATTTCAGCCGTATGTTGTAATTTTTTTAATGCAGCGATCATGTACTGACGTCCCGCTAATTTGGCGCCACCATGATCGGCACGGTATTCTCGTTTTCGTGAATAAGCCGCTACTAACAGGCTGCCCAATAAAGTGAATAAGATATCAAAGACGATAGTCAGACCGGCGTAAGCCATGTAAGAAAATTCTCCGCTTTTTTCTTCATCATGCGACATCGCAATAGAGATGCCGTAGGCCACGATACGAGAAAGAAAGAGTGCAAATGAATTCACTATACCTTGTACTAAAGTCATGGTGACCATATCACCGTTCGCGATGTGGGAAATTTCATGTCCTAACACGGCTTCCATTTCTTCACGGTTCATATTGGCTATCAAACCAGAGGAAACAGCGACCAGGGAATTGTTTTTAGACGGCCCTGTTGCAAATGCATTCACTTCAGGAGAATGATAAATACCCACTTCAGGCATAGTAGACAAACCGGCTTTGCGTGCGAGGCGATGGATGGTTTCTAACAAGGTATGTTCTTCTCGGGTAGCGTGGTTGGGGTTCACAATGGCTATACCCATGGCCATTTTTGCAATAAATTTGGAAAGCAGCAGCGAAATAAAAGCGCCACTCATGCCCCAGATCGCACAAAAGAGCGCGAGTTTTTGATAATTGATTCCGTAAGCCGTGAGATAAGAATGTAGGCCTAGTGCACTAGTGATAATGGACACCGTGGCAATGACTAACACGTTGGTCCCTACAAACAGTAATATTCTTTTTAACATGATTATTCCTCGCCTCTATACTGGCCGTTATTATACCGAAATTAAGCTTGCATACGCAAAGCGCCGTCTAAACGGATGACGGCGCCGTTTAGCATGGGGTTTTCAATGATCTGTTGCGCGAGCATGGCGTATTCTTCAGGCTTTGCCAATCGTTTAGGGAAAGGGACCATGGCAGCGAGTGCCGCTCTTGCTTCAGGGGAAATTTTTTCAAACATAGGCGTATCCACCAGGCCGGGCGCGATAGTCATGACCCTTATCCCAAATTGAGCCAGTTCGCGGGCGGCGGGCAAGGTCAAACTGACTATACCTCCTTTAGAAGCGCTGTAAGCCGTTTGTCCAATTTGACCTTCAAAAGCGGCGACTGAGGCCGTGTTGATAATGATGCCTCTTTCTTCAGAAGATTGGGGAGCTAGGGGTAAAGGAATCATGGCTGCTGCGGCTAGACGCATGACATTCACTGTACCGAGTAAATTCACGGTAATGACTTTTTGAAATTCTTCAAGCGGCATAGGCCCGTGTTGATTGATCAGGCGTCGCGCATGAACTATGCCTGCGCAATTAATACAGATACGGGCGGGCCCAAAATGCTGTTTTGCTTGTTCTATCGCGTTTTCTACACTTTTGGCATCAGTCACATCACAATAAACGGCTTGCCCCTGGATCTCAGCGGCGATTTTTTCAGCGCCTGTTTGATCTAAATCAAGGAGAGAAACCTTGGCGCCGAGTTGGCTTAGGCGTCTTGCGGTAGCAAGACCCATTCCTGAGGCGGCACCAGTGATAATGGCGGCGCAATGTTTGATTTCCATGAACGAGCTTCCTTCTTAAGGATAGGAAAAGGCGCATTATAGCTTAAACCTAGTTTGTCATCCCCCGCTGCGTTAGTGATGACAGGAATTATTTATTTTTCAATAACATACGTTTTACTAAAAATCTCCTACACTTTAGATATAAGAACATAATAAGTAAAGGGAAGTGCTTAAAAAAAGTAAAAAACGTGTCCGGAGTGGAAAATGCAAGAAAGTGATAAGAGAGAAGACATCTTATTGCGCTGGAAAGAAAGTAAAAGAGTGATTGTCTTCCTAAGCGCAGTGCTGTCGACCTTACTCATTGGTTCGGCAGTCGCTAATCCTGTGCTTGGAAATGTAGCAGCCGGTAATGTGTCCATTCAGCAAACTCCTTCTACCACGACGATTAATCAAACCTCTCATCAAGCCATTCTCAACTGGCAAAGTTTTAATATCGGTCAACAAGAAGCGACCCACTTCCAGCAGCCAGCAGGAGGAATTGCACTCAATCGTATTAGCCCTACTCAAGGGGCTTCATCCATTTACGGTCAATTGACCGCAACAGGAACCATTATTTTAATGAATCCCGCCGGCGTTTTTTTTGGTCCTTCGGCTTATGTGAATGTAGGTGGCTTGATCGCTACCACAGGTAATATAACGGATCAAAACTTTTTAAACGGGAATTATCAATTTTCTAAAGTACCCGGTTATTCAGGATCAATTATCAATCAAGGACAAATCATTGCAGCTAATCATGGTCTAGTGGCTTTGATGGCTGAGGGTGTGGTGAATAACGGCATGATACAAGCGAATATGGGGCATGTGATACTGGCCTCCGGTGATGCGTATACCCTTAGTTTTTCTGGCGATGATTTAATTAATTTCAATGTCACGGCTAAAACCTCAAGTCCTGGACTAGACCAAAATGGCAAACCCTTAAGATCAGGTGTCACCAATACCGGCACGATATTGGCCGATGGGGGAAAAATTCTTATTACGGCTGATGCGGCCCAAGGCGTGTTGGATAGTGCCATTGATATGGAAGGCGTAGTGCAAGCCCAATCCGTCAGTCAACATAAGGGAGAAATTATTTTAGATGGTCATGCAGGAACGGTAGTCGTTTCAGGTACTCTCGATGCATCGGGGAGACAGGCTGGACAGACCGGAGGCACCGTTAAAGTATTAGGTGATCAAGTGGCTTTGGTTGATAAGGCCGTGATTGATGTTTCAGGAGACCAAGGCGGTGGAGAAGTATTAATAGGTGGCAATGCCCATGGAGCTGGCCCTGAACAAAATGCTACGTACACGTATTTTGGTAGCAATGCCAATGTTTATGCCGATGCGTTAACCAGTGGCAATGGTGGAAAAGTAGTGGTGTGGTCCAATGATGGCACGCAATTTTACGGCAATATTTTTGCACGCGGTGGAGCGACAGGAGGAAATGGTGGTTGGGTGGAAACTTCTGGTGAAGCTTATCTGAATGCATCAGGCATGGTGAATGCGAGTGCACCTTTAGGTGCAGCGGGTTCTTGGTTGTTAGATCCAAGAAATGTCACCATTACCAATGCAACAGCAAACGGCAGTTTCAATGGAGGAAATCCTGATGTGTTTACGCCAACGGCAGATGATGCCACTGTGGATGTGGCCACCATTGATGCGGCATTGAACGGCGGTACCAGTGTGACCATCAACACCGGTGCAAGCGGTGCTCAGGCAGGAGATATTACGTTAAGCAGCGCGATTCTTAAAAGTTTGGGCGTGACCACACCGACACTCACGTTAACTGCGGCAGGTTCTATTGTGTTGAATAACACTATCTCTGCAACGAGTGGCGCATTAAATGTGTTAATGACAGCGGCGGGTGGGATCACCGAAAATTCTTCCATGAGTACGGGAACAGGTAACATTACTTTAAATACGGGCTCAGGTAATACCCTCGCTTTTGCTGCCGGTTCACAATTATTAAGTACCGGAACGATTAATCTAACCTCAGATAAAATGACCTTTGGAGCGAGTGCGCAAATAGGCGGCACTGGAACCGGTACAGGTGCTGCTGCCACGGTGATTTTGCAGCCAACCACAGCGGGTACAACCATAGGAGTGGACCCTGTTTCAGGTGTGCAGACACTAGTGATTCCTTCCGCTGATATATTTGGAACGAATATACGTATTGGCAATAGCACGGCGGGTACTATTACCATGGGCACGGGGTTTGTGCCCGCTAACTTTGCCGCAAACGGCGTATTGACGCTGGATTCAGCGGGCGCCATCAATATAGATACGTCTCCTATAGGCACTATTTTTGCAAATAACCAAGCTTTATTATTTCGTGATGCGAGCAGTGTAGACTTCGTTGCGATAGGAATGAGCGGCTTGGCAGCGAATGTGAATGGCCCCATTACTTCGAATATCGCTGCAACACAACTCTCAGCTTACTCAGTCACATTGGGCAGTTTGACCGATGATCTCGGTACGGTAAACGGTATCACGACACCCAGTGGTGTACAGATAGGTGGAGATGGTGCATCGACAATAACAGTCACTCAAAATATTACTTCGAATGGCGATATGATTTTGGATGGAACTAATTTTACCGTTGCCAACGGTGTGACACTCAATTCTGGATCAGGCGTAATTGAAATCATAGGAGAAAATGCTCCCATCCAATTAAACGCTAGCACCCTTAAGACAACAGGCACTAACGGTGTTCTCATTGAAACAGCTTCAACAGTCGCATTAGGTAATGTCGATCTGACGGGCGGAGCCACCTTAGCTGTGGGTACTGATCCGCCTAATGCCGTGACGGGTAATGTGACTCAAAATCCAGGCACGTCCATTATTGCGGGTGCTTATGCTATGAATAGTGGCGGTAGTATCGATTTGAATAGCCCGACGAATGCGATAGCGGCTATTGGTGGAATCAGAGGCAGTTTTCTTACATTAAATGACACCGGTCCACTCACTATTAACAACCCCATCACAGGCGGTACCATCACTAATCCCATTACCATCACAACAACGGGACAACTTGCTATCAATGCCAATATTTCCACCAGCGGCGCTAATAATATTGTATTGAATGCAGCAGGAGTAACTCAAAATGCGGGCACGACAGTGGATGCGGGCAGTGGAACGATTACAGTGAATGCCGGTGGCGGGGCAATAAATTTTAATACAGGTAATATGACTACAACCAATGCTAGCGCTGCGGCAGTCACTATTCAAAATGGCAGTACCCTGGCATTAGGTAATATTACAGCGGCTTCTGGTACGGTTGTGTTGGGAGCAGGAGATATCACCGGTGCGATTACACAAAATGCCGGTTCAGCCATTTCTGCTAATAACATCACGGCAAATACCACTAGCAGTATCAACTTAAATAGCGCAACCAACAGTATTCCCAATCTGGGGGCGATTACCAATAATGGGTCATTTACCTTGAATGATACGGGTGCGCTTACTGTCACGGGTCCTTTCAGTGCATCTACTAATCCTATTTCTTTGACCACAACCGGTAACCTATTCATGCCAGCGATAACGGGCGGTTTTAATTTAACTTTATCGAGTGCTGGCACAACTTTAAATGGCAATCTGAATGTCGCTAGTCTTTCACTCGCAGGCGGTGGCACGGATACGATTAATGCCAGCACCATCATTACCAGTGGTAATCAAATTTATAATGACGCTTTAGCATTGACAACAGATACCGCGTTTTCAGGTGCCGCATTAACCTTGGGCGCCATCAGTGGAGCAGATAATTTAAATCTCACAGCCAGTGCAGGAACCACATTGAATGGAGCTGTGACTAATCTTACTAGTCTCACCTTATCAGGCGGCAGTACCGACACTATTAATACCAATACCATTACGACCACTGGTAACCAAACCTACAACGATGCGCTGACATTGGGAGTGAACACGGCACTGACGGGATCCACTATCAACATCACGAATGGCGTGAACGGTAATAAAAATTTAAGTATGAATGGTGTGAATCTTAATTTAAACGGTGGTTTGACCTTAAACAACGTCACTGCAACCGGTACGGGTGTCAATAATTCCTTTACCCTGAATACGGGCAGTACACAAAATTGGTCTATAACCGGTGCGAATGGAGGAAGTTTAAATGCCATTCCCGGTGTAGCAGGAGCGTTTAACTTTACTAACATTGAAAATATAACCGGCGGTAACAATGGCAACATGTTTGTCTTTGCCAATAATGCCAGCGTATCGGGAACTATCAATGGCGGATCTCTCAGCAGTACTAACACCTTAAGTTATGTTCCCTATACCACCTCCGTTAATGCGAACACCTTATCTAATAATTTATTTAGCGGCACCATTGTCAATAGCGCCAATACGGTCATTACTACTTACAGCAATATCAATCAATTATTCGGTAACCATGCGAATGTGAATATCTTGACCTTGCCTAGCGGCAAAACCAATGTCGTCACCAACACCGGGCCTTTACAAGGATTTGTTAACGATCCTTTATTCTTTGATGGCTTCATCATTGTAGGTGGTGCCACTGTCACACCCACATCAACAATTTCTAGTGCCAGCACATTTTTTGATGTCTCTCCCATTATTCAACAACCCGATGTCAATGCCGCTTCAGATGGTATGATTGATATGATTCCCGCCTGGGTTTATAGCAATAATATTGTCACTTACAATATGAACTTGCTGGTATACCAATCCATTCGTTCCTATAACGATTACCTCGGTCAAATTGGCATTGATCTGAATTGCGGTAACGTAGCTTCTCCCTAATCCTCAGTATGACTTTTAGTATGAAGATGTTAAGATGCTGGCATCGCTAATTTCATCTGGGATGAAAACGTGCCCAAAAAAATTTTAGTGGGAATCAAGAGAGTCATTGATTACAACGCGGTGATTCGCGTTAAGCCCGATGGTTCTGGCGTGGACATGAATGTGAAAATGTCCATGAATCCTTTTGATGAAATTGCCGTGGAAGAAGCCTTAAAGATTAAAGAAAAAAATTTAGCGGAAGAAGTAGTCGTTGTTTCCATAGGCCCAAGTGCTTGCCAAGAAGTGTTACGTACCGCCCTCGCTATGGGCGCCGACCGAGCCCTACACATTCAAACCGATCAAGACATGCAACCTTTGGCTACAGCCAAAGTATTGCAAGCCATTGCGCAGCAAGAATCGCCCTGGCTTATTATCTTAGGCAAACAAGCCATTGACTCTGACAATAATCAAGTCGGGCAAATGTTAGCGGGATTGTTGCAGTGGCCACAAGGCACCTTTGCTTCAAAATTAGAATTTCATTCTGATGGCGTGAGTGTGACGCGGGAAATTGATGGAGGGCTAGAAACCTTATATTTGCAATTGCCGGCCGTGATCACCACGGATTTACGTTTGAATCAACCGCGTTATATTTCCTTGCCCAATATTGTCAAAGCTAAAAATAAACCCATGACAGTGATAGACGCTAACACCTTACCAGTCGATCTCACTCCTCGCATCAAAACCTTGCGTGTGACGGAACCGAAAAAAGCACGCCGCGGTATTCGTTTAAATAATGTGAGTGAATTAGTAGATCGTTTACAACACGAAGCGCAGGTGTTGTGATGCGTATTCTTATTTTGGCAGAGTACGACCCACAACAAATCAAACCAGCGACGTGTCACGCCCTCACCGCCGCTAAAGAATTAGGTGATGATATTGATGTATTGATTGTCGGTTCTGATGTGCAAGCCATTGCTGAGCAAGCCTGTTTATTGCCTCATCTTAAACAAGTGTTGTTGGCTGATCATGAGGTGTACGCCCATCAATTAGCTGAAAATACCAGCGCTTTACTGGCTGAGTTGGGTAAGCATTACGATTATATTCTCGCTGGTGCCACTACTTTCGCAAAAAATATTTTGCCGCGTAGCGCAGCCTTATTAGATGTCGCCATGATCAGTGACGTCATTAAAATTAATGCACCGGATACGTTTGATAAGCCTATTTATGCGGGCAATGCCATAGCCACAGTGCAATCGGCAGACAAAATTAAAGTGTTATCCATACGCACCACGGCTTATCCGGCAGCTAAAGCTAATTCCACAGCTACCGCGACTATAAAAAAAATATCTCAAGTTATACCTAATCCTCAGTCACGTTTTGAAAGTCATCAACTCACGCAATCTAAACGTCCTGAACTCACGGCAGCGCGCGTGGTTATTTCTGGCGGACGTGGTTTAAAAAGCGCAGAGAATTTTAAACTCTTAGAAGATATTGCGGATCAATTAGGCGCAGCTTTGGGCGCTTCTCGCGCAGCAGTAGACGCCGGTTTTGCGCCTAACGATTATCAAGTGGGACAAACAGGAAAAGTCGTTGCGCCTGATCTTTACATTGCTATAGGTATTTCCGGTGCTATCCAACATGTAGCCGGAATGAAGGACAGTAAAGTGATAGTGGCTATCAATAACGATCCTGACGCACCTATTTTTCAAATTGCTGATTACGGTTTGGTGGGTGATCTCTTCACGATTCTGCCCGAATTAAAAACTGAATTAGATCGATGTTTAACTTCTCATGCTTAAAGATATTTCCAAATTAAGCGCCCTTAAATTTGTCGTTCTCATGGGCGTCGTGAGTTTATTTGCGGACATGACTTATGAAGGCGCACGCAGTATCACCGGTCCTTATCTCGGCAGTTTAGGTGCAAGCGCAGCCATCGTAGGTTTTGTTGCCGGCTTTGGCGAATTTCTAGGATATGGACTGCGTTTAGTCTCGGGTTATTTTTCAGATAAAACCGGTAAATTGTGGACCATTGCCATCATAGGTTATGTGGTCAATCTCTTGGCGGTTCCCTTATTGGCTCTCGCAGGCAATTGGTGGGTAGCCGGTTTATTAATAGTGATAGAACGTGCCGGTAAAGGCATACGTGTACCAGCCCGCGATACCATGCTGTCACACGCGGCCCATAGAATGGGCATGGGTTGGGGATTTGGTTTGCATGAAGCCTTAGACCAAGCCGGTGCTATGCTTGGCCCGCTATTAGTTTCTCTAGTTCTTTATTGGCAACACGCGTATTCCTGGGCTTTTGCAGTTTTGCTAGTGCCTGCGCTAGCGTCACTCGCTTTATTATTCGTGTCGCGTCTGCAATACCCTCATCCTCATCATTTAGAAGAAACCACTTCAACGATTAATTTAGCCCCTCTAAAGAAAAATAAAGCCTTTTGGGTGTATCTAGCCGGAGCGTCATTGGTGGCCTTAGGTTATGCCGACTTTGCTTTGATTGCCTATCACATTGGAAAAATAAATTTACTGTCTCCCTTATGGATACCGCTAACCTATGCCGCTGCCCTAGGCGCCAATATTTTGATGGCACCCTTATTGGGATATGTTTATGATCGCAGGGGTTTTATGGTGCTGGTTGTCATCACCTTTATTACCAGCTTTTTTGCCCCTTTGGTATTTTTAGGGGACGCGTCTCTGACTATATTTGGCATTGTGCTATGGGGCATAGGCTTAGGTGCCCAAGGTTCCTTAATGCGGGCCGTAGTGGCCCATTTGGTGCATAAAGATAAACGCGGGGTAGCTTACGGCGTGTTTAATGCTGTTTTTGGCTTGTTTTGGTTTATAGGCAGCGCCCTTATGGGTGTGTTATACGATGTTTCTATTCCTATTTTGGTAGGAGGCTCTTTACTGGCACAATTGCTGGCCGTGCCGGTATTATGGCAAGCCGGGCGCCTAATGCCCGCCAGTGCAAGAGGATAATAATTGCTATACTGAACAATACGACATGTGCTTGAATGAAAACGAGGAAAGTGTATGTCTTTAAATCAATATCATGATAAAAAATCAGGGGTCAATAACCGGCATTACGATGCTGATGCCGATGATGATTCTGACTCTGGAGAATCTGGCGGTCAGGCTGGCCAGATAGAATTTCATGATTTTCTCCGCAGTGGTCAAGAAAATCGGGATGATTTGCTGTCGCCTGAAGAACAACAGCGGAAATTGTCTGAACATAACAACCTGAATGAAAGTAATGTAAAAAAGCAAAAAGACGCTAAAGAACATAGTAAAGAAGTCAAAAACAATAAAGTAAAAGGCGTACAGCGTGGATTGGCTACGGGTAGTGGAATAGGCGGTGACTCCCCGTATAGAGAACATCCCTTAAGTCATACGGCACAATTTGGTAGTGGAGTGAACGATAATAAAAAAACCAGTCCTGTACCCAATGAAAGTCAGACTCAAACTAATGAAGAGGAGCGTGCTAAGCCAGAAAATGAATATAAAGAACAATACAAGCATCAGATTACTGCGCAACCTTCTTTTAAAATTAGACCGCCTTCACCTATCTAGTGAGCTAGCGTTATGTCTTCTCTAGCCGATGCCATCTTACAAGAAGATACCGCCACCGTTAGGCAGTTACTGCGTTACGGCGAAAATCCTAATCAAATTGACGAGTATGGTTACAAACCGCTTATTGAAGCCGCTATTGTTGATCACCTAGAAATCAGCCAACTTTTATTGAAACAAGGTGCCGACCCTAATCAACAAGACGTGACGGGTGGAACCGCCTTACAGTGGGCAGCAGAAAATAATAATGTGCCTTTGGCTAAACTATTGCTTGAACATGGCGCCAATCCCAATGCGCATAATTTTCACGGTCAGCCTATATTGGTCATGCCCATGCTGAGGCAGCAAACCGAGATGCGTAATCTACTCATTAAAGCCGGTGCTGAATTGGTCTTCGCCCAAGATTTTGTCAATACCAAACTCTTGGGCCACATGTTTGAATTAATGGGAACGGTAGAAATTGTCGATCCTCGCAATCAATTTGTGGAAGTGGATTTTGAAGGATTTTTTTTCGAAGTGACCTTAGGCATCATTGCCGACTCCTTGGCGCAATTTCAAAATCATTTTGCCGCACGGCGTTTACGTCGTTTTTCAGGCTTATCGCAATTTATTGTAGAAGCGATGCAAAGGGCGGCGCTACTGATTAAATACCAACAATACCGCGTAAATCTCAGTAAACATCGTTCCATCATTGATGACTTGATACAAAAAGAACCAGCTATCATACCCGTTGGCTATGAAGGCCATGCCATCACTTTTGTTAAATACGGGGACAAATGGGCAAAATGCGATAGACGTGAAGATAGCCGTCTTTATGACAATATCGTCTTTTATCAAATAGGCGATAAAAAGAATGCGAGCAAAGAGCTTCTTAAGAGCTTGATTTATGAAAAGCAAAGCAGCCAATTTGTGAACGATAATTTAGATTCGCTCTTGCGGTTGACCCCCCTGACTGAACTGAAAGTCGAAGCACAAATCAGCGGCAATTGTTCTTGGGCCAATGTAGAAGCCACCATACCTGCTCTCTTTTTTCTCACATTGATGGAAATGAATAAAGACCCCGCGTCCTTTTCTTATTACAAGACCCTAGCCTTGAATTATTTTCACCGCTGGCGGGAATGGAACAAAGACAGGGCCCTACATTTTTGTATTCAAAGTTTTAATGAAAGTGATACAATCCGTCGCGCGAGTAAGGCTGAAATTTTAGCGGCGATTTTGTTTCAATGCTCTGGTTCAGCCAATGCTGCAGATAAAGAGCGCATAGCCACAATTTTGTCTGTGCTAATCAAATCTCCGTACGAGTATATTCTGCAAAATTATCTTCGCGTTTATTACTACGAAAGCTATACCGAAGAAGGCAAACGATTTGCTCAGTTATTGAAGGAACATGGATATTTAAAATAAAAGCATAGTCTCGGGCTGCGCCCGGGGTACATATTATTTGGAGGTTGGTTGGGAATGAATAAAAAACATGTTTCATTTGATAAAAAAATGTTGGTGGTGGGTTTTGGTTGTATTGGGCAGGCGGTATTGACCTTATTATTACGTCATATCAACATGAAACCCGAACAAGTGACTATCCTGACTAAAACGACGGATGGTGCCGAGATCGCTAAAAAATTAGGTGTGAACTTTGTAGTGAATGCGGTCACTAAGACTAATTATCTAGCCTTATTAGATAACTATCTAAACGCAGGGGATTTTCTTCTCAATTTATCCGTAGACGTGTCTAGTTTAGATTTAATGACTTATTGCCAACAACATCAGGTGATTTATTTAGATACTTGCATTGAACCATGGATGGGCGGTTATGTGGACAGTAATCTGTCGCCTTCTTTACGTTCTAATTATGCCATGCGCGAGCCTGTCATGGCGCTTAAAAAAGCGCAATCCAAGGGGCCAACAGCCTTAGTGACTCACGGGGCCAATCCGGGATTAGTGTCGCATTTTGTTAAACAAGCCCTATTAAATATGGCTGAAGATACGGGCGTACATACGGCTAAACCCAAGATAAAAACCGAATGGGCTGCCTTGGCGCATCGTTTAGGAATTAAAGCGATTCATATTGCAGAACGTGATACCCAAATAACGGACACGCCTAAACGCGCAGGTGAATTTGTGAATACCTGGTCCATTGATGGTTTTGTGTCTGAAGGTTCGCAACCCGCTGAATTAGGCTGGGGCACGCATGAACGTCAATTACCTAAAGGCGGTTCCCACCATGAATTTGGCCCGCAATGTGCGATTTATCTCAACCGCCCAGGCGCGGCCACACGCGTACGCACGTGGACGCCAAAGGCCGGATCTTTTCATGGCTTTTTAATCACACACAATGAATCCGTTTCCATTGCAGATTTCTTAACATTAAAAGACGATGACAAAGTGGTTTATCGTCCTACTGTGCATTATGCGTATCATCCTTGCGATGGTGCCATCGTTTCCCTGCATGAATTAGCCGGTAACGAATGGCAACAACAAAAAACCCAACGTTTATTATTCGATGAAATTGTCGACGGCATGGATGAATTAGGCGTGTTACTTATGGGCAATCCCAAAGGCGCTTATTGGTACGGTTCTCAACTGACCATACACGAAGCGCGTAAACTCGCTCCCTACAATAACGCCACCAGCTTACAAGTCGCTTCCGGCGTACTCTCAGGTGTGATCTGGGTCATGCAACATCCGCAAATGGGCATACTAGAACCTGATGAAATCAATGATTACGAAGATCTCTTGGCCATCGCTCGCCCCTATTTAGGTCAAGTCTCCGGCCATTACACCGACTGGACCCCTTTGACTGGCCGCGCCAACTTGTTCCCTGAAGAAAGAGATCAAGATCCTTGGCAGTTTAGTAATGTGGTGGTGGGGTGAGTTTTAACCCTCTCCCGCATGCGGGAGAGGGAGACCTCCGTTTAGTGAAAGGATCAATAATCAGTCGTTACGCTTACTATTATTTTATCTTTAGTCCATTGAGATAATTTTTTCTCTAATTCAAAATCCGCTTGAATAGAGAGGGCCGCTTCAGTGGCTTGAGCTAAAGATTGATTATCTTGTAAGCAAAGCAAGAAAGTGTAATCAGCGAGAGGAAGAAGATAGAGGACAATCTCCATGTCTTTACGAATCATCAATAAATGAAGATCGTTTGGCGTATTTTCATTCAAACGCAATTCTTCTATTTCACCTTTGCATAAAGCCAAAATATCTAATAAGGGATAATGAAACGTAATTAATCGACAAGCAGGATGCAAAGAGAAATGCAGTTGCTGATAGTCAGTTTGAGAATACGTTTTTAATTGTTGCCAATCAAAAGCAGAGGGTTCCGCGGCAAACGATAATTGATACGAAATCCATTCAAATAAAGCCACTTCAGAAAGATAGGGTAAGTGATTGACAGGCGCATAGTGAACTAAAAAATCACTGAAATATTCCCCGTAATCATGCAAATTTCCACTGCGCGACGGATAAGATTGACGATACTCTTGGGCCGTGGCCAAAAAAAATTCCTCACCGACTAAACGTGTAATGAGTGGATAAATAGTTTGTAAGCTTTGCGTTAAGTTAGTGATGAAAGTATGCCTGTAAATAGCTAAATGCGCAGACGGTTGCACGCAATCGGTTTGTGTGTCCTCTGCTAGCAAAATGTCTGCTAATTCAGTCTGGCAAGCATGTAGTGACATAAGTTTCTCTCATAATTTTTTCTGCACGATAGGCTTCAAGGCACAAGGTAGATAAAGAAGGTAGGTCTGCATCCCATTCCATGATAGTAGGTTTACGGCCGAAATAGTTAATGGCTTCACGATATAATTCCCACACGGCGGGTACTACGGGTCTATTGTGAGTATCTATCAATACGTCTTTGTCTTGAATAGTCGTCGTGGTAAATCCCGCAACATGAAATTCTTGTATGAGTTCAGCAGGGAGACTAGACAAATAAGCAGAGGGAGAAAAATGCAGATTAGTAGCATTAACATAAATATTATTAATATCGAGTAAAATACCACAGCCTGAACGCGTCGCCACTTCTTTTAAAAATTCCGGTTCCGATAAACTGGATTCGGCATAGCAAACATAACTAGATACATTTTCAATTAATATCTGGCGGTTTAAATAATCTTGAACTTGTTGAATGCGTAAGACTGTGTGTGCAATGGCTTCTTCGGTGAAAGGAAGCGGCAATAAATCATGAAAATAATGTCCGCCTACCGATGACCACGATAAATGATCGGACACTAAGCAGGGCTGAATGCGTGTACTCAAATCACGTAATTTTTTTAAATGCTGCCAATTTAATTCATCGGTTGAACCAATGGACAAACTCACACCGTGTAAACTAATGGGATAATCTTTTCTGAGATTTTCTAAAACGGTTAATCCTTTGCCACCTTCACCAAAATAATTTTCACTATGCACTTCTATCCAGGCCACAGCAGGTCGTTTGCTCATGAATTCTGTATAATGCGGCGCACGTAACCCCACACCGCTTAATTGCAAAGTCGAATCCATTTAGGTTGCGCTCCTTTTACTCCATCCTAAAATTCTTTTCAAACACTTGCTTAGCAATAATCACCCGCATAATTTCATTCGTCCCTTCCAAGATTTGATGAACCCGCAAATCACGGAAATAACGTTCTATAGAATAATCCTTTAAATAACCATAACCGCCATGCAATTGTAAGGCTTGATTGCAAATATTAAAACAGAGATCAGTGGCCATGCGTTTGGCCATGGCGCAATAAATAATGCTTTGGGGGTCTTGTTTATCGAGCGCAAAGGCTGCCCTATGCACCATTAAACGCGATGCTTCTAACTCCGTCAGCATGTCTGCAAACTTAAACTGCAAAGCTTCAAATTCTGCCAGTTTATGCTGAAATTGTTCGCGCTCTAGCATGTATTGCCGAGTGAGTTGCAAACATTTTTTTGCACCGCCTAACGAACAAGCCGAAATATTAAGACGGCCCCCGTTTAAGGCGGACAACGCCATTTTAAATCCTTGCCCGGCCTGACCAATACGATGACTCATAGGCACACGGCAATTTTCAAAAAATACCATAGTCGTGGGTTGACTATGCCAACCTAATTTTTTTTCTTTTTTACCAAAGCTCATACCCGGACTATTCTTTTCAACGAGCAAACAGCTAATTTCTTGTTTATCCGTTCTCACCATACACACATACACATCACTGATAGATCCACCTGAAATAAAGGCTTTAGATCCATTTAAAATGTAATCTTTGCCCTCTACCACCGCCGTGGTTTTTAAAGACGCCGCATCAGAACCGGCGCTAGGTTCCGTTAAACAATAACTACTGAATTTATCCATGTTCACCAGTTGCGGTAGCCAAATATCACGCAGTGAAGAATCTGCGTAGTGATCAATCATCCAGCACACCATGTTATGAATAGAAAGATAAGCCGCGGTAGAAGGACAAGCCGTGGCCAATTCTTCGAAAATAAGGGCGCTGTCCACACGTGTTAAACCACTGCCGCCGTGTGCTTCGCTCACATTAATCGCAGCTAGACCTAAGGACGCTGATTTTTTCAAGACCTCTGTTGGAAAAAACTCTTTTTCATCCCATTCATGGGCATAAGGAGCCATTTCTTTCTCTGCAAATTGTTGAGCAAGTTGGCGTACAGCGAGTTGTTCTGGGGTCAAGCTAAAGTCCATTTTTGAGCTCCAAATAGTGAAAAATAACATTATATTTCAAAAATTTATATGTAAATGCACGGCTTCATAAATAGGGGTTAAGCCTATGCTAAACTGGATAAATAAAGAAAATAACAGAGGAGTAAGACCATGGAAACAAAAAAGACGTCTAAGAAGGTAATGTTCGCGTTAAAATCCGGCATGCTAATTGGTTTATCAGCAGCTGCTTTTAACGTGTCTGCCTATTGTTCAGATGCTGTTTATTTAGGTAACCCAGACAGACCCGACACCGTGTGGCAACCTGCTTCCTGTGTCAATGGCTGTCCCCATGAAGGTTACTTTATTAAGTTTATTAACCAACCCACTTGCCGTGATGTGAGATGGGATTGCGATCATTTCCGAGTTCCACGTTATGTTGTGGTCAACCCAGGAAGTGAACAGAATTACCCAGGAGTCCCACAATAATAATAAGGACTAACTAGCACGTCGTGTGCTTAACACTATGTTCTCCGCCGCAAACAAATCTTCAATCGTTTCGCGGCGGCGAATATTATGCATTTCTCTCCCATCAATCAAAATTTCTGCTGCGCGTCCGCGTGAATTGTAATTAGAACTCATGCTAAATCCATAAGCTCCGGCGGTATCCACGGCTAATAAATCGCCTGCCTCAATGGCGAGCTCACGGTTTTTACCTAAGAAGTCGGCGGACTCACAGACTGGGCCGGCAATATCATAGGACTTAATTTCAGTGGTGGAGCGCAATGTCACGGGCAAGATGGCTTGCCAGGCTTGGTAAAGAGCAGGCCGCAGTAAATCATTCATACCGGCATCGACAATGGCAAAATTTTTATGCTGGGTATGTTTTAAATATTCAATACGAGTTAATAAAATTCCGGCATTACCGACAATAGAACGCCCGGGTTCGAGTATGAGCTCAACTGGATAAGGTGCCAGTTTTTCTTTTAAAATGGCCGCATAGTCATGAATAGCGGGAGGTTGTTCGTTACGATAAGCAATGCCTAGACCGCCGCCAATATTAATGTGACTTAGTGATATGCCCATAGATTGTAATGTTTTATAGAGCTCAAGAAGACGATCTATGGCTAACATAAAAGGAGCCAATTCTACAATTTGCGATCCAATGTGACTGGCGAGACCTATCAATTTTAGGTTAGGAAAGGTCGTCAAGCGTTGGCAGAGAGGAATAATTTCATTGAAGTCTATACCAAACTTGTTTTCACTTAAGCCAGTCGAAATGTAGGAATGGGTGCGTGGATCGACGTTAGGATTAACGCGAAAAGCAATATTGGCCGTGGTATTCAATTTAGCGGCTATTTTTTGTATGCGAACTAATTCCGGTTCGGATTCCACATCAAAACAGAGAATGCCTTTTTTTAAGGCTTGTTCTATTTCTATTTCTTGTTTGCCCACGCCAGAAAAAACCACTTTTTTAGGATCGCCACCGGCGGCAATGACGCGCTCTAATTCTCCTAGCGAAACAATATCAAAACTGGATTGCTTATTTGCAAATAAATTTAAAATGGCTATGTTGCTATTGGCTTTGACCGCGTAGCAAATACGGTGACGGCAGCCTTTGAAGGCCTGATCAAACGTGCTCCAATTGTTTTCTAAGGCGGCACGGGAATAGACGTAAGTTGGTGTGCCCCAGTGTTGAGCCACTTCTTCTAAACTGACGTTTTCTATGAAAAGTTTATTTTCTTGGTAATGTAGACATGACATGGTAAGTACCTATCCCCGCCTGCGCGGGGATGACAAAACACAAGATGGTACCTTAGTCAGTAGCTAAATCACAACCCTTTAGCCATTCATTGTAATGCGCAATATTGCCTAGAGAGGCATTCAAAAACCGTTGGGCGGATTGGGTGAGTTTTTTATTCAGCTCATTAGTCATGGCCACTTGGATACGGATAATATCTTCAGCGGCTTGGGCTGTTTGTAATTTCTTAAGGTTTTCAATGCTAATCGTAAATACATCATTGAGAATCATGAGATTTTGTTCGGTATAGCGCTTCATGAGAAGTTTTACTTGCTCATCGTTAACAGCCGGTGCTTGTTCAAGCAATTTTAAAAAAGTGGCTAAATTTTGTTTAAATTCTTGATGTGACATGATGATACTCCTTGTTGCATTGCATCCAGATTGATGGGGAAGAAGAGGATAACTAGTTAAAATTTAAAATGTATCTCTCTTTTTTAGTTGCGTTTGGTTATTTACCTTCTCCCAATAGGATATTGTATGGATGTGCGGCTGGGTTGCAAGTACGGATTGATAGGCGGGGTCAATAGAAAGGGGGATCAGTTGCCAGGGTTGGTCCATTAATGACACTGTTTCAATGATGTTTTTACTGGAAACAGAGAAAGAAGCTAAGGGGATGGAAAGACCCTTACCTACGGCCTTAAGTAAGGCTTCTTTGCGAGTCCATAGTCTATAAAAGCCCTCTTTTTTTTCTGCTTGAGGGAGGGCGTTTAATTCGTTTTTTTCTTGGGTACTGAAGTAACGTTGGGCCAAGGCATGATGGTCGGTTTCGGTCATTTTCTCTATATCTATACCTAGGGCATGGTCTAGGCCAAAGGCGTAGACGGCCCTGTCATGAGAATGAGCCAAATTGAAAGTGAGTCGGCTGTTGCTAGGAAAAAGCAAATAAGGTTTTTTGTGTTCGTTATAACCAAAACGAATATCTTGGGCTGGCAAGGCCAAATAGTGACTGAGTAATTGTCTTAAAGTCGCCCTGGCGCTGATGAAGCGTTGTTGATGCAGAGGTTGGATTAGACGGTTAGCGCGTTGTTGTTCATCGGGAGTTAAATAAGTAAAGGCGTCTGCCTCATGCGTTGCAGCTAGTGAGAAAGACCATACGTGGATTTCATTACTATTCATTTCTAATGGCATGCGAATGAGAATAATAGGACATGGATTTTTATTATGCTATGCTATCAGGCGAATTGACCAGAACATTTCAAAAGGAGTTGTTCATGAAAGACTTAAGTTTATATGGCTTCATCGCCTTAATTATTGTCATCGTGGGTGGGATCAACTGGGGATTAGTTGGTTTGTTCAATGTGAATATTATCTCGGGTATTTTGGGAAGCCTGTTAGGGCGATTAATTTTTATTATCGTGGGTGTGGCCGCGGGATATTTGTGTTACCTCATCTATTTAGATAAAACCAAAAAAACCTAACTCTTTATTTAGGCATGGCAGCCTTGTCAGTATAGGCTGCCAAGCTGAACAATCTGATTATCTTATCGCTCTAAATGCTCGTACTATCACGCCAGGGTTATCTTCAATACTTTGACCTGAGGCTTGGTCTAAAATGATAGGCTGTTTAAAAAGATGTGAACCCTTTTTACTGTAATCGCGCACCTCTGTTTGATTACCGCCATTCAAGAGAGATTTTTTTTCATCTTCAGGTGTATTGGATGGTTTTTTTCTCATGGATTTTTCCTCGCTTAAAGAATTGTTTTTTTATTCGCGCTGCTTTTCTAGCATGCTCATATGCAATTGGTCAAGTCATTAAAGGGAAAATTAATACATGGTGATGCCCAATAATTTACCTATACCGTAAGTCAATGCTCCGGCAATGCAGCCTACTATTAACATACGTAAACCTAGCATGAGGGGATTGCGGTTGGTGAATAAGCTCAAGATCATACCTATAGCGAACAGTGTGAGAGCGGTGATGGCTATGCTTATAGGTAAATTCCAAGGCGAATGACTGATCAAGAAAGGCAGCAGAGGTAAGGCGGCGCCTATGCTAAACGAAATAAAGGAAGACAACATAGCGCCTATGGGTGAAACCAGGTCTTCTGGGTTTAATCCTAATTCTTCGCGGGCCAAGGCATTCAAGCCTGTATCGGGATTTTCTATCATGAGGGCAGCTAATTTGTCCGCTTGTTCTTTGGGGACACCTCTCGCTTCATAAATGAGACTCAATTCTTCTTTTTCTTCTTCGGGGTATTCGGCGAGTTCTTGTTTTTCTATGGCAATTTGATATTCAAATACTTCACGTTGCGAACGGACAGAAATATATTCGCCCGCTCCCATGGAGCAAGCACCTGCCAATAAGCCGGCAATTCCGGCGAGTACCACAATTTGCTGGTTGGCATTGGCGCCCATAATGCCGAGAATCAAACTCATGTTAGAAATAAGACCGTCGTTGATGCCAAATACAGCGGCGCGTAAATTGCTAGAGGCGTTTAGGCTAGTGTGTTTGTGTTCGCTGTGATAATGCGTGAAGACGGACATGCCACGGATTTTCATGGCTGAAAGAATAGAGTGTAAATTGTCTGTGCCCATCCATTTAACGAGTAAGGCAATAATATGGGTACGTAAATCGGGTTTAAACGCGGCGGGAGCTTGCATGCCGTTTTCAAGCATTTTATTTTCCCAAGAATGGGCTTGTTTTTCAGCCGCTTTTTTCAGGTCGCTAAATAATTTTTTGTGTAATACATTAAGTTCGTGTTCTGCCATAATGCCGTAGAGATAAGCAGAGCGTTTTTCTTCCCACCAGTTGTTATAAATTTCCATAAGCGTCCTTATTTTGCTGAGGATAACTGTACGAAATAATCAATTAATTTTCTAGCAATACTTACATTAGAAGAAGGGCCTCCTGGCATTTGATCGTAACGGTACCAGCCCGCAGATTCAATTTCTTGGTGATCAATGTGGATTTCTCCCTGATCGTAATCGGCAAAGAATCCTACCATGAGCGAGTCGGGAAAAGGCCAGGGTTGTGAATTAAAATACTGTACGTTTTTTATAGTGATGCCTACTTCTTCCCTGACTTCTCTATGCACGGCGTCTTCCAAACTTTCTCCTACTTCTACAAATCCAGCAATGAGCCCATAAGCACCGGCTGAAAAATGCGGACTTCTGGCCATTAATAATTGATCCCCTTTTTTGATGAGCACAATGATGCAAGGAGAAATGCGCGGATAAAAGGTTAATTGGCAGTGAGGACAGACACGTTCGAAACTGCCTGGACGATGTTCGGTGGGTTGACCACAACGACCGCAAAAGCGATGGTTTTTGTCCCAGGTGATGATGGACTTAGCTTTAACGGCGGCGGCATACCAGTCCACTCCAAATAATTCAAAGGCTTTTCTTAATGAAATGAGTTCAAAGGGAGGGTCAAGGGTGATGTCCGTGGGCAGTTCGGCGCAATGACAAACGATATTATTGAATATTCCTATTGTATGCTGTCTTAGCAAAGAAGAAGTCAGTGGGCCAAGAAGAGTGGCAGTTGGTAACTGACTCTGACCGTTTTTCACGACCAATAAATAATCGTTTTGAAAAATAAACCAATAACTCAAGGTTTCTAAAGAAGACATGGCGAGTAGGCCTCAGCTATGTTGCTACAATAGGGGATTCATAGAATGAAATCTAGTATGGCAGATTTAATTCAATTCCGTTAGGCTAGGCTAGAATCCTACTTCTTAAAAACATTACGAGGAATAACCTATGATGCAACGCAAGGTTGATCAGTCAATTAGCATAGATGATATACAAAATTTATTGAATTTTATGGATAGTCAGCTTGAAGTAATCAAGAACAACATGGAAGCTTTTGAAAAACAACAGCTAAAATTGCTAAGACACCAGGCCATTAAAAGAATATCGTCGAAAAGAAGGCTAGCGCCTATAGGCCTTGCCCTTCTAGGGATAAGCTCCCTGCTTCTAGGTATCTTTTATGTCTTCAAAAAAGCAAACGATATTTATTCGAAAGAAGACATTTCGTCACTTGATATTAAGCGGATTATAAAAGGCTTTTCACTTATTATATATGCGTTAGTTCCGATTGCATTCGCTAAAAACATGTGGAATGCAAATAATAGATGGATTGCGCAGCAAGTGGATGCTTTGTTGCTTGAAACAGCATCTTCTTCAACTACCATAGAATTAAATAAACTCTTTTCATCCTCTCCAATACTAAACGAGATTTTTAATAGTAAGTTACCCAATCATACAGAAGCTTCTTTGCAGCAAATAGGGATAACATTGCGTGAAAGTAATCAAGCAGCGTCCAATGCTTGCATTGCATTCAAAATACCTTATGGAGAGTGTGTAGGGAAACAGGAAGTTGATCTTAATAGTTCAAGTATAGATTCGTATTCCAAAAAGAATATTCATCTTTTTATTAATCAATGGAAGCAAAAAAGAGATAGTTTACCTCGGCACACTCATGAAGAATATAGTTCTAAGAATTCCCTCACTCAGGCAACTTAGACTACAATAGGAATAATCATTTTTAAGGGAAGTAAGTCATCATGCTATTAAAGACAGCCAGTTTGCCAGAGATCATTCTTGCCGTAGTCAAAAATAAAGGAACGGAAAAACCGTATTCGGGTGAATACGATGATTTTGGTGAGTCGGGAACCTATTTATGTCGACAATGTGGTCTGGCCTTATTTCGTTCGAGTACTAAATTTCATTCGGGTTGCGGCTGGCCTAGTTTTGATGAAGAAATCGCAGGGGCAGTGCGTCGTGAACAAGATGCGGACGGCATGCGTACAGAGATTTTATGCGCTCGTTGCGGCGCGCATTTGGGACATGTGTTTATGGGAGAAGGATTTACTGGCGCAAATACCCGTCATTGTGTGAATTCATTGAGCTTGGATTTTGTGGCAGACCGTGAGGTCAAAGATACGGAAGAAGGGATTTTTGCCGCAGGGTGTTTTTGGGGCGTGGAATATTTTTTTAAACAATTGCCAGGTGTGTTGAAGACAGAAGTGGGTTATACCGGCGGTCGTAAAAAAAATCCGACCTATCAAGAAATCTGTTCCGGTGGGACGGGGCATTATGAAGCCATACGTGTAGTGTATGATCCCAGCAAAATCACTTACGAACAATTAGCCAAATTCTTTTTTGAAATTCATGATCCCACTCAACCCGATGGCCAAGGGCCGGATAGAGGTGAGCAGTATTTGAGTGTGGCGTTTTATTATGATGACATGCAGAAACAAACCTTGGTCAATTTGATTCATATCTTGGATGGACTGGGATTTAAAGTGGTCACTAAAATTTTGCCTGTGGCCCCATTTTATAGCGCCGAGGTTTATCATCAAGATTATTATGAAAAACAAGGGAAAACGCCTTATTGTCATCGCTATGAGAAAAAATTTAAGTAGCCTTGATGCCGTTTTTTGGCATCAAGGGCACTCCCCAGAGATAAAAAATAACATCGATGAATAAATTGAGCGTTGCATCCTTGATGCCAAAAAACGGCATCAAGGCTACTTTTAATAAATGATGGGAATCATGCAATGATTTATTTTCAGTGGATTAATTATTCTGAATTATCAGCAGAACAACTCTATACGATTTTAGCGTTGCGGGCAGAAGTATTTATATTGGGGCAACAATGCCTTTACTTGGATCCTGATGGTAAAGACAGGTCAGCGATACATTTGTTAGGAACGGAAGATAATCAACTTGTTGCTTATCTGCGTTTATTTCCGCCTACTGAAAAAGAAAATGACGTGGTATTTGGTCGTGTGTTGACGGCTGCTTCGGTAAGAAAAAAGGGATATGGGAAACAACTGATGCAAGAAATGTTTGATTATTGTGCCAGCCATTTTCCTTCTCACACTATTTCTTGTTCTGCGCAATATTATCTAAAAAATTTTTACGAAAGTTTTGGACTGGTTGCGTATGGAGAAAAATATGAAGAAGATAATATTCTCCATATTGCTATGAAAAAAATACCTTAAAATAATTATCCCTCTTCTTTTATTGCGAGTAAATTAGTTATCTTTCTTAAAATTATCATTCGTGGGAAAAATATCATGGGCATAGATGACCTTGCTTTTTTTCCCTTGCCAGAGCGACCACCAACTATTTTTTTTGGACTCTCTTAAACGTTGGTTTTCTTTTTCATTTTCCTCTTCATCAAATACATCAGAGGGTTTTGCTATCATAACAAAGCCATCATCAGCTTTGTTTTCAATAGGTTCTCTCTGGTTGGGAAGAGAATAATCATCAATAATGGTCAAGGGTAATTCTTTAAAAATATCGGGATCTTGTCCGGCGAGGTAAAGATTTTTGAAGGTATGGAGTCGTCTTAGGAGATCATTCAGTTTGATAATCCGTTTTGTTTTCTTAGATAAATTTCCTTGCGTGTCATTTAGTAAATTTACTAGTTGTTCATATATCTTTTCTCTATTTTCTTTGAGAGCATCGTTGTTTTCTAACGCAGCATTTTTCTCAATCAATGGCGCAATAGATTGGATAAGCTGGGTTAGAGTATAGAGGTCGTTTTCATCTTGAATGCTATTTTTTTGCGTTTGCAGATACTCACTTATTTGTTCAAGCAACATAGTGGCGTTCTCGCTATTCTCGTCATGTGTGTGTCTTTTAGCTGTTATATTTTCTAATCTTATATTGTATATATATTAAACAATATAATCAAATAATTATTATTTATATACTATAAATGGCGTAAATACTTAAAAAAATGAGCATAAGGGCCTGTGTGGCTGTTCCTAATTGTGTGCGAGTCCATACCGTTTATTCTCATTCCGTGCTGTTTTTTATGACCTTTTTAAATGCGCCATGGCCTCCGAATAAACCCACCAATATCAGTAACACAGTAACGAGAGTGATATAACCATACAAAGACCGAATTGAAATCCAATCCATAAATAAGGAGGCAATCACAGGTCCTAGAACGGAGCCTAGACCGTAAGCAAACAACAACACCGCATTGGCATTGACCATTTGAGTAGTTTTAAGATTATCGCAGACCGTTGCTATACTGACTGTGTAAAGACTAAAACTACACCCTCCTAAAATAAATGAAAATAAATACACCAGATTTTTTTGAGAATAAAAAACTAAGATGCACATGGCAGAGAAAGCGATTATCAAGCTAACGCCTAATAAAACAAGATGGCGCGGAAAATGATCTGATAATCTGGCTATAGGCCATTGTAAAAGACAACCGCCGGCAATGGTCATTTGCATTAATGTAGAAACAGGGAAGTGATAATATTCAGCAAAGTTGGGTACAAAACTAAAAATCGCGCTTAAAATAAATCCTGAAAATATACAACCTATAAAGCCATAGGGAGAAGCACTCCATATAGCTTTTAGATTCTTGGTTTGCGGTTTTTCTATTTCAGGTGCAGGCATAGCCGTCATGGCTAAGGGAATTGAAGATAGGCTACACAGTAAAGCAGCGCACACAAAAGGGATTAAGGTGTTCAGTGTCATGAAATTCAACAATTCATGACTGATGGTCTGCGTGGCATATAATACAATCATGTAAAGTGATAATACGCTTGCTCGCGTGTTTAATGTGGCATTGGCAAGCAGCCAGCTTTCTATCACGATATAAATACCTGTCATGCAAAAACCAAAAATAAAACGCATGAGCATCCAAAAAAAAGGCGCTGTATTAAAGGATTGTGACAAGATAGTTAGACTAATGATGCTAGCAAACACCGTATAAGCGCGAATGTGGCCTAGGCTGCGAATAAACGGTTCTAGTGACAAGGCGCCTATTAACATACCTGCATAGAAAGCAGAGTGAATGCAGCCAATGACAAATTGACTGCTTCCTTCACTATCCATTGTTATGCTAACAAAGGTGGTGAAAAAACTTGAGCCTAGTGTTAATAGAATGATACTAAGTAAAGGCGAAATAAAAAAATAGAATAATGATAAGCCGCTTGGGTTATTGACAACAGGCAGGCGTTTTAACTTATTCAATGGTAGGCCTACTATTTTCATTTTCAATGTCCTCATTTACCTTCATTTAAAATGACACGCGCTGTAGCTTGCGCATAAATTTTCATGGTGTCATGCAGAAAGTCGCTGTCTTTTTGTGATATCAATACTTCTAAAGCTGCACAAGCTAAAACAATATGTTTTATTCCGCGATGCCGTAATTGTTTCATGACGTCCTGAAGAATAGCCTTTTCCTTGTCCCCATAATCAGCGAGGGTCAACTTTAGAATAAGATTGTTCAAATTCTCTTGTTCAGCGTTAGTTGGCATCTCAAAGCTAATGTTATTGGCCTTAAGCACGCTGGAATACAGTTCACTTTTACGTGTTATCAAGGTGGATAGGATTCCAACCTGGGAAATATGATTATTTTTCAAATGTTGGATAGTCACATCAAGCATATTAAGAATAGGGATATGAATCGCATCTTTTATCGCATTAATAAAGACATGGGAGGAATTACAGGGTAGAACTACAAAGTCGGCTCCATTCCTTTCCAATTGTTTTGCCGCAGCGATGAGCAATTCAGGCATTTCATTACTGAATTTCCCGTTGATAATTTCCTCCCATTCCGCTTGGTAAGAAATGGGTACGTTCCAAATCAAAATAGGTGGTCTATGCCTATCATCCTTTTTTTGACAAAGCGCGATTAATTCCAGATAAAATCGCGCCGTTGTCTCTGGGCCTAAACCACCAATTATTCCCACCGTTTTCATGGGCAACGTTAAACCATACATGGTCATGTCTCCTATTTAAGCTACTTCATAATAAAAAGGATCTTTTGCTGTCGTGGTATAGACCGCATGAACATCTTCATAGCGTAAAACATCACACAATCGGCGTATTCTTAATGCTTGGTATAAAGAGAGTCCTTCATTTACGGCCTGCCTGGACACCACGGCAACGCCGTTATAGGGCAGTAAATCATTTTTAGCATTAGTCATGTGCAAGGCCAGTTGTGCGGCTGCTTTGGGATGCACTGTGCAACGTATGGCGTAGGGAAAGGCATTGGCTATTAGATTAGTTTTTTTCATGGTGAGATGTATTGATGCGTATTTAACTGCAGAATTCAACAGTGTCTCCCATACCCAATGGGGCCAGGGACTGTGCATATACATCACTCTCGCTTCTTCATAACTCAGCTTAGAGAGGGCAGTATAAAATACAAATCGGCGCGCGAGAAAGTCCACGCGTTGTTTAACCTCTTCATTACTATGGTAGAGCTCCCATATTTTTTCTTGAATCGTTTTTTCAATATGTTCCCAATGAGGGACATTGAAAAAAACTTCACGCATATCTAACAACGTCACATCATTGTATAGACCATAGCGGTTTTTTAGTTCTTCACACTTTGCTTTATATTGTCCAGCACCGTCCTTATTGCCATTAGTAAAAATATCCGCGTAAATATAGCCATCACAGAGCAAGGTCATATGCGCGCCTGGCGCATAAATGGATTTAATCGCTTCCAATATCCTTTTTAGTTGCGCGAAAATGCAATACTCTCCTAAGTCAGTGTGATAGATGTTGGCCCCCGTGCCAAATGGACTTTGGTCTTTAAAGGGCAAGGTAGGCAATACGAAATTTAGTGGTTGTTCGTTGTCAGCAAGCACTTGCATATTGTCTTTAATGGTTTGTAAAAAAGGCTTAATCAGTTTTTTTCTGCCTCTTAACACTGATTTTGATAGCATAATACTAAGAATGTTGTCTACCGTATTACTATTATTGGTTGTGATAGCGAGTGGATTGGCTTCAGGCAGTGAAAAGGGTTTTAGTTTGGCCTTAAGCTGCCTAAAGGGTGGAATTTCTAATGCTGACATTTCTCCATTCAAGTAAATAGCCTCCATTAGATGGTCACGCACCCATTCGCTAGTTATGTTTTGGGATAGGGTTGATTTGATTTCTATGGATTCGTTCATATTTATTGGTATGAAATTAGGTTCCATGACACTCTCCTGTTCTGATAATAGCCTCGTTAGAGATAGCCATAACTTTCGATTTTATATGTGATAAGTCACATCACTATTTCAGAGTAATCCTAGGAGAAGAAATGGATTAGAGTGAAAACTACTCTACTATTCTGAGAAATAAATTGAAGGTAAAAAGAGGACAAAAGGCTATTGCACTGGCGGGAAGTTGCTTATGCTTTGTTGCGGATGGATATTAACTTTGCTTAGATAATAGCTCTCTTAACTTAGTGATCAAATCAATTTTCCTTGAACAATTCATTTTTTCTTTTACTGTAAAAATATAATTTTCAACTGTCCGTGGCGATAATCCCAGTTCCCGAGAGATATCTTTGATATTTTTTCCTTCCAATAATCTAGAAACACATTCAAATTGCTGTGCCGATAGCTGAAAATCATGCTTATTTTCATGGAATCGATATTGCCGTATCGTTGTTTGTTCCACAAAATTTTTTATGGAAGGAGCACTGGGTGAGAGTAAGTCGTCTTTACTGTTTTGAAGAGATTCGTGAGAGGAAGGTAAAATCCCAGGAAGAATAATAGGGTGTTGTTCAGCGGATTTGATTACATGGGATGCTTTATCTAAAAAATAGAATATAAACCGTTCTAAAAGCTGAAAATGATTAAGATAAATATCGTAAATTTTAGTATTTTCGACTCGAGCTGCAAAATAATAAAAATCACAAGATGTTTTATTTTTCCTAACTAACGTAATGCCATTGGCAATGTCAAATTTCTTTTTTAGCACTTGAAATATAAGCGAGTTGGGCATGCGATCCCAAAAATAATTTCCATTAGTGTTGTTTTTAGGAGTTTTATCAATAGCGGGTGAATGATAGTATTGATTATCGTAATAATGCTTCACCCAGTTTTCATTGTTACTCAGAGAAATACGCGATCCGTTCATAAAGGATTTAATATAATGAAAATAGACAATATCCAAATTATTTAATGGACAACAAATTTCTGATAGGTCACGGCACAAATTAAGATGAAAGTCATCAAGAGCGGGGTGAGGGCTAATCGGGCGTTCCAAGTGGCTTGGTTCTTTTTCTTTTGTCATCGCATGCTCCTCCTTACGTAAGTAATATGAGGCAAACACACTGACATACTTTATTTAAAAATTTCCTGACTATCTTACTTATTATACTAGAAAACCACCAGCTAGAGTAGGTCTCATTAAATTAACTGAGGGCAGTGATTTCCTGGAGAATAAGCGGTGTCATGTTTTCTTTTGCTATTTCAACTAATTCACGGAAAGCCGCATACTGTAACGCACTTTTGCCATGTTGAATGGCCTGTTTTAATAAGCGCACCACATCACGCAGATTATTTCGACTTAATTCTACCAACACACGCGTTTCATCATAAGTAGAACGACTATAATGCAAGTTATTTTCTAGCACGCTAATGACCTGGATAGGGTCAATTTCTCCTAATTCAGCTAATTCTAAAATGGCTGCACTTTGTAAATGGTGATTATCACTCTTCATGGCTTGTTCCAGAATAGGCACAACATCTGAAAAGGCATCTTTCCCATATTCCACTAATACTCGCGGCCCACCGCTATTGAGCAACTGTTTGTTCTTATGTGTGGTCTGATACAAGATAGGCAGGATTTGTTGTGGATATTCTTTTGCTAATTCCACCAGTTCTAATGCTGCCAACCATTGCACATGGGGATTATGATTACTGAGCGCATGTTCAATAAGTGGAATGACTTTGTGTGGATACGCTTTTGCTAATTCAATTAATTCTAACATGGCCTGCCATTCTAAATGATGTTCTTGATCATCTAATGCTGATTTAAGTAGAGAACACGTTTGATCAAGAGGTTGCGCTTTTAAATTGCCCCATTTCACTGTAGGCATGGGAATACTTAGTTCGTCATTTTCTATTATTTCTTTAATAATCACGGCCGCATGTTGCGGGTGCGTCTTTGCGAGTTTAACGGTGGCTAAAATGGCGCACCACTGCACATGAGGATTGTCTAGTTGAGTCGCTTTGGTCAGTATGGGAATAAAATGGTTGGGATGGGTTTTGACTAATTCACTTAATTCTAAAATGGACGACCATTGCGCATTTTCATTGTGAGATTCTAGCACGCGATTAAAAATATGGATGACAGATTCCGGTTTGCTTTTGCCCAGTTCAATCAATACTCTGGTATTGGCCAAGGGAGTAAACATGCTTTCTTGATGGAACATATCATTTATGATATGACAGACTCGATCAGGAAATTCCTTGCCTAAATCAATCAACTCTCGGAGTGCCGTCCATTGTAAATTGTGTTGAGGAGCAGAAAGAGCTTGTTGAAACAGAGGAAGCACCAAGTCTAAATTAGTTTTGCCTAGCTCAATCAGCACCCTCGTGGACTCATATTTGCCTTCGGTTTTGACCTGATGCAATATGTTTTGGAACATAGGATTCTTTTGTAAAAGAAAACTAACTTCGTCATTCGCTAAATGATTACGCATGATTGTCCTAAATTTACCTTGTTTGGGCCCACATTTTTTGGTAAAGCCATTCGGCAAAATTTCTGTCCACATCCTCTTGTTTAGCTTGAACAGAATAATGATACATCTCATTGATATAGTTCAAGGCATCTTGTTTGTTGGGAACAATATTATTTATTTTTAGTATCTCATTGGCCACTTGTACGACCTTAGCATATAAAGCCATATCAAGAGAATGAGGTTGTTCGCTGGATTGTAAGGGTTTGTTCGTTTCTAGGTAAGTAGGGTGTTGCTCAAGTAACTCATTCATAGAACACCCAAGGACGGTGGTGATGGCATGTAAAATTTCTGCACCCGGCTTCTTAGACTTGCCATATAAAATATTCTGAACAGCACTGCGTTTTAACCCGGCTTTTTTTTCTAAAGCATGGGCTGAAAAACCTGCTTCTAACATTTTTCTACGTAATTTAACCGGCAAATCAATATTTTTCTTACTCACACCTATACCTCATTATTTCGGATGCGACTTTATTCTAAGCTCGCTCTATTTCATATGCAATTAATTATTAATAAATTTTGATAGTACCAATATGCGTATATATACGCAAATATATTTTCAATACAAAGGTATTGCGTATTTGTAAGAAATAGTTATAGTAATATACGTATATGAACGTAATACAGACTTTATAACAAATTCCATGAGAGGAGAATGTAAATGACTGTGGTGGATATCTCGTCTTACCAAGAAATAAAAAAATGCCGGCCTACCCTGATTACCCTTCCTAAAGAGGGAGAAATGCCCTCTCAATTAGATCATTACGTACAACTGATCTCTAATCCTTATATCCAATTGATTTGCGAGCCGCTTAAGCAAATCAAAATAAATTATTTTCAATACGCTAAACGAGCCTTGGACTCTTCCTATATTCATTTAACCAACCATACACAATGGCAATCCTATTATTTTTCACAACGCTATTATTTAATTAATGAATTTGAAGACCCAAGGAAACACTATAAGACGGGTCTATTTCTATGGATAGGGATGAAACATCAAGAAATCTATCATTGTATGCAAGACCATTTCGCCATTCATCAAGGTGTGACTTTCGTTCAGACTTATGAAGACTGCACTGAGTTTTTTCATTTTGGTTCGGATACAAAAGACCCTGCCATAGTTAATTTCTATCTCAATGCCATGGATATCTTTAAAAAATTCATACTTTACTTTAAAGATAAGGCCTGGGATATCATAGAAGGGCTAGGAAAATATAGAATCGTGCTTCCAAGCAAGGAAGGACAGGCCAAGGAGGAGGCTGAATCTAATGATAAATGGGAACGCATTAATGAATTAATGGACATTAGCCGTTATTTTATTTCGGAAAGTCGTTCTGACATTTACTTAACTAAACGAGAAATGGAATGTTTAAAGTGGCATCAATCGGGAAAAACAGCGGAGGAAATTGGCATTATATTGGGCATTTCAAAAAGAACAGTGGAATTTTATTTGGGGAACATTAAAATGAAAATTAATTGTTTCAATAAAAAGAAGTTGTTTTCAAATATTAATATGATGTAATCATCAAGCTATAATCAACGGAAAAAGTTTTGCTGTCCATCCATACTATAATCAATAATGGACGATAACTTATCTTCTATTTCAGTAAAAAATTCTGCTTTTTGCGCATTGAGAGCAGATTGATTTTTTTTATTTTTATACGCATGACTCGCATCAATTTTGTTTATTTTTTTGGCCAGGCCACTGATTTGTTCTAAGTACAATTCTGCATGTGGGTCTAGCCCCGTGGTCGTTTTGCGTAACATCAAGCGGTGTTGGAACAATTGTTCAATGTCATTACGGTTTAGCTTACTTTCTTTATGAGTGGGAGCGAGATAAGCGTATTCTTTTTCACAATCTAAAAGAGGGGCCAACGCTTGTTCTAATTGATAGCGTAATGTGCTGGTGGTGCTGTGTATAGTGATGTAAAAGGCATATAAAAGCCTAGCGGTGAGATACATTTTAGCTTGCTCATCCAAAGAATTCTCAGCAGCGGGGATTAAAATTAATTGGCGTAATTCTTTTATCGCATCGACGGTGTTTTGTCTAGTGTGACTCTTCTTAAAGAGAGAAAAATGGTGTAATCCTTGGACTTTCTCGTGCTTATATTCTTCTAATTGAGTGCTTACGTTATCTAAAGCCTTAGCTTGCTCGATGTTTTTGTTTTCACTGGCCTGTCTATTCAAGTTCTGCATGCTCTCTGGGTCTAGCCTTAAAAAAGCAGAAGATTGCCGGATAATTTGTTTAACTTCTTCAGGACTGCTACTACTCTCTATGATATTAAAATCATCCTCTTCCACTTCTATTGGGGTGTCATTTTTTTCTTTTTCTTCTTCTTGTAAGGGTTTTTCCTCTGGCGCAAACGGTACATGACCAGTAACAATGCGACGTTTTCCTTTGTCTTCCATTCGACGTGCTAAATACGCGTTACGCTCCGTTCGCAACATATCCAGAGCTGTGCTTACCCGTTTGCTATCTTGCAGTACTGCCGTAGGTAATTGGGTTAGGATTTCAGTGACATTGGCTTGATGATAACCACAAGTCACATCATCTGCGAGAGCTTGGCTACCAATGTTTATTATATGGACCTGCGGTTGATAACCTTTGTCGCGGAAATACTCGGCTATTATTTTTCCCGATTGCTTTAGTGGATAAATCACATAGCCTTTTAGGCGGCTAAACCAGCTTTGATGAGAAGGTGAGGTCTTTTCCCTTTTTTTATTCCACCATGATTTAATGTCTTTCCATAATGCCGGCAGACCAAAATAAATATAATTATGGCGTGGTTCTATCAGATAGATATGAACATTGTTTTCTGAGTCACCATGAATGAGCAAGGTATTGAAATGCTTTCTACCGTTTCTTACTTGTAATAAAGGAAAAATAGTGATGTTTTGTACGGCAATTTTATTGCTGTCCAATAATTCATTATATTTTTGCAGGGCTGTTTCAAGAGAAACAATGTTTTTGGCCGATTTAACATCGTCAAGAATATCGGATTCGGCATCATCTTTAATAGGTTCAAAATAATTAATGAAAGTATCGTCACTGGGGCGTTGAAAGCGATAGCCAATGAGATGATCACTGTCTTTAGAATAAGACGGTGTGAGTTGTTCGCTGAACGTAAAATCTCTGGATAAACCATAGAGATTGACGTTATGTAAGGGGCGGGGTTTATACCCTTTTTTTATGCCAGCTCGTTTTTTTCGCTGCATAGGATGATGGCCTCGTTTGTGTATACATAGTATAGCAAACTAGGCTTAATCCAGCCTTAACGTGTGGGGAGGAGGGTAGGGAAGTGGCAGTTAATGATGTCTTAATCTTGTACGGTATTTTTGGCTTCGTCATGAAAGCTTTGGTCAGCTTGTTGCCAATTTTTCACCCATGCCGGCAAGGGCATGGCGGGGTGTTGAATGTCTAGCATGGTGAGAATGTCTTCAGGAGAAATGAGGCTTTTAGGTTGCCGTAGAAAGCAGGATTTGATTAAACTCAGGGCATAGAGTTTTTTGCCCACCTTGAAATGATGTACCACGTAAAAAAATTTATCATCCCAACCTATGAGGCGCGTGCTGACTTCAAATTTTTGAAAGAGTTGCAAAGAGCGTTTAAAACGTATCATTTCAGAGGCAATGACAGGATAGACGCCTTGTTTTTTTAAAAGTGAAAATGCTCCATTGCGTATCATAAAATCAATGCGCGCTAAGTCCATAAGGGAAAAATAACGTCCATTGTTCATGTGCATGAGTACATCTATGTCAGTGGGCAGTACGCGAAATGAAGTCGTGCATTCATCAAATAAACTGAGCTTAGAAGAAAATCGGGAAAATAATAACAGCCATAAAAACCGCCAAAGGACATTCATGTGCTTTCCTTGAAGGAGTTACGTTTTTTGACAATGATAAAATAAATAGGAATAGCGATGATTAATAATGCCGCGCTCGTGACTAGCATATTGATTTCAAAATTAGACATCATCCATATGGAATAGGCAGCGGCCAATACCGTGATGATCATGGGTTTGCTGATGAATAGACGATACCAGGATTGCTTATTTTGCAGAATGAACTTTAATTCAGCCATGGTGGTCGCAAAATAAGTGATGAGTGTCAATAGACCGGCGAGTAGGGCAATGTGATTAAATTGTTTGAGCAGAGTACTCTCTATAGTGAGCATGAGGAAGAGGGTGATGATGCTGGCGGAGAGAAGTTGGCCTGCAACGGGAGAATCGTGACTAGACAGTTTGGCAAATAAGTGTGGAAATAAACGATCGCGCGCGGCGGCAAATACAATTTGACCTTGCACTAACGTGCAGGCATTGATGGAACCCAGTCCTGAGATGATGGCGCAAATAGCGACTAAAAACGCCGTTTGTGGGCCAAATAATAAAGTAGCGGCGTGTGCAAAGGGGAATTGAGAATTTTTTAATTCGGCTTGGGGGATCATGCCCATTAATACCAGCGTACTCACAATATAAATTAAAGAAGCAATCAAGGTGCCGTATACCGTTGCGGGATAAATGTCTTTAGTGCCTTGCGTATTTTCTGCGGGAATAGTCGCGGTTTCTAATCCAATAAAAGCCCAGAACGTGAGCGCAGCTGCGCTACCGAATGCACTCCAAGCAGACAGCGTGCCAGTCGGACCTTGCATGATATTTTCCACATGTACGCTGCCTAGACCCACGGCGGTAATGATGAGCAAGGGCGCGATTTTAATGAGTGTTAAAATGACTTGAATAACACCGGCGGTATGCAGGCCAATAATATTGATTATAGTAAATAACCAAACTACACCTAATTCTATGAACAAAGCGTAGAGAGGATGATAAGCAGGTGAATTTGCATTCAGTGCTGGTGTGAGAAAACCCAGATAACCAATGGAGGAAACGGCAATGCCTGCAATAGAGACTAAATTAGCTATCCAATAAATATAGGCCACAATAAATCCCGTGAGTGGGCCGTAAGCTTCTTTGCAATACACATAAGGGCCGCCTGTTTTGGGAAAGCGTTGGTTTAAGTGAGCAAAAGTCAGGGCCAATAACATGGCACCTACTGAAGTAAATATCCAAGCAAGAAGAGACCAACCACCGTATTCTGCAAGCGAAGCAGGCAAGAGATAGATGCCAGTGCCTATCATGTTGCCTACCACTAAAGAAATGAGTATGGGTAAACTGAGTGCTTTTTTGTCCATTTTTTTTACCCTTTCGTCATCCCCGCGAAGGCGGGGATCAAAACAGCGATAACTTAATTACCTTACGAATCTCTCCGGATTGTATCAATGATTTTGCTTTCGCAATATCAGGGGCAAAATAACGGTCTTGTTCGTAAAAGGCGACTTGTTTTCTCACTAAAGCATGAATAGGTTGCAGGCGGTTTGATGTGGTGAGGGGCTTTAAAAAATCAATGCCCTGACAAGCCGCCAATAATTCAATGCCAATGATGCCAGCGGCATTTTCCGTCATGTTCAATAAGCGACGTGCAGCAAACGTGGCCATGCTGACATGATCTTCTTGATTAGCCGAAGTGGGCAAACTGTCTACGCTCGCGGGATGGGCAAATAATTTATTTTCACTGGCTAGTGCCGCGGCCGTCACTTGCGCAATCATAAAACCTGAATTTAGTCCTGGATTCTTCACTAAAAAAGCGGGCAAGCCACTGAAATGGGTATCCATGAGTAATGCTGTACGGCGTTCTGATAAGGCGCCCATTTCCGCTATGCTCACCGCTAACGCATCGGCAGCGAGTGCCACGGGTTCAGCATGAAAATTGCCGCCAGAAAGAATGTCGCCTTGTTCAGTAAAAATAAGTGGATTATCTGAGACGGCATTGGCTTCTATGAGTAAGGTTTCACTACTGGTCAAGAGAGAGGCGAGGCAGGCGCCCATCACCGACGGTTGACAGCGCAGTGAATAAGGGTCTTGTACTTTGTTGCAGTCTTGATGAGAAGCCCGTATTTTGCTGCCTGCGAGTAATTCACGCAATAAAGCCGCAACATAAATTTGTGAAGGATGGCCACGCACTTCTTGAATACGCGCATCGAAGGCGACATCGCTGCCTTGTACGGCATCATTACTGAGAGCGCCCGCAACTATAGCGGAAATAAAAATATCTTCAGCGGCCAATAAAGCCATGAGAGCAAAAGCCGTAGAAACTTGCGTGCCATTTAACAAAGCCAGTCCCTCTTTGGGAGCAAGCTGTAGAGGAGCAAGCTGAATTTTTGCTAAAGCTTCTGTGGCAGAAATTATTTTTCCTTGATGGCGCGCTTCACCTATACCAATTAATACCGTGCTCAGATGAGCGAGCGGTGCTAAATCGCCCGATGCACCGACGGATCCTTGGCAAGGAATGCAGGGATATATTTTTTCATTATATAAACGCAATAGCATTTCTATGGTTTCGCGTTTGACACCAGAAAATCCACGGGCCAGGCTATTTATTTTTAAAGCTAATATGAGTCTAACAATGGAGTCGGGGATCAATTCACCCGTACCGGCCGCATGGGACAACACCAGCCTATGTTGTAAAGACGCTAATTCAGAGGAATCAATGGACGTCATGGCCAGTGCGCCAAAGCCCGTATTGATACCGTAAACCGTTTTTCCTTGAGCTATCGTTTTAGCAACTAATTGGTAGGAGGCTTCAATGCCTTGATAGCAGGCAGGGTCTAATTCTAATGTGGTGGACTCGTCCAATAAGATACGTAAATCAGAAAGTTTCAGTTGTCCTGGGTAAAGAATAAATTTCATTTAAACTCCTGGGTTTGCTTTTTCTTTAATTCTCATAACATAGGAAGTTTCAACCCATGTTGTTTTGCGCAGGCAATGGCTTCTGGATAACCGGCATCGGCATGCCGCATTACACCGGAAGCAGGATCGTTGGTCAACACACGCTCCAAACGAATTGCTGCTGCCTCGGTTCCGTCAGCCACAATAACTAGGCCCGCATGTTGAGAATAACCCATGCCTACCCCACCGCCGTGATGAATACTTACCCAGGTGGCGCCACTCGCGCAATTCAATAAAGCATTCAAGAAGGGCCAATCAGAGACCGCGTCTGAACCATCTCG
>Ga0207084_1032_pt1 | contig 38050 bp, 39 predicted proteins | sample Alteio_BWMinHeat_55_FD_153543 | JGI IMG/M metagenome (GOLD analysis project Ga0207084, IMG submission 153543) | Enriched cells from forest soil in Barre Woods Harvard Forest LTER site, Petersham, Massachusetts, United States -... | ecosystem: Environmental > Terrestrial > Soil > Temperate forest >...
ATTGCGTGTTGGATTTTAATGGCATTCACTGCATTACTCACATTAGAAGTCACACTGTGTTTTCCTAAAGGCAGTCATATTATTTCAATGGCGAATGCAACATTAGGGCATTTAGGAAAAATAATTGTGTGGAGTGTGTATCTTTTATTTCTTTATTCATTAGTAGCTGCATATGTTTCAGGTGGACAAGATTTACTATCAGGATTATTGAAACGAATAGGTATTGAAATGCCGCTGTGGCTTGCTGCTGTTTCTTTTTTAATTGTCTTTGGATCAATTGTTGTCGGCGGCGTGAAACAAGTGGATTTATTTAATCGTATTTTTATGTTGATTAAAGTAATCAGTTTACTTTTGTTAATGATTTTTATTGCAAGTCATGTGTCAGTAAAAAATTATTCGCAATCTGAATTTCATTATTTATTACCTGCGATGACGGTTGCGATTACGTCATTTGGTTTTTCTGTGATTGTTCCAACATTGCGTTATTATTTTTTAGATGATATTAAAAAAATTCGTTTGGCTATTTTAATTGGATCATTTATTCCGTTAGTTTGTTATACCGTTTGGATTGCAGTGATTTTTGGAACAGTGCCTTATGCAGGTGATTCAAGTTTGTCACAATTAAAAAATTTATCGCAGCCGCTGACTGGATTATTAAATGCGATTATGTTTTATGTGCCTGCTAAAAATATTACATTACTGTCGGGTGTTTTTACTTCGGTTTGTATGCTCACTGCATTTGTGTGTGTATCGCTCGCGTTATTTGATTATTTAGCCGATGGATTAAAAATAGAAAAAGAAGGCGTGTCAAAAATTTTTCTGACAGCTGTTACATTTCTTCCACCACTCGCTGTTGTTATTTTTTATCCGAAAGCATTCATTGCATTTTTAAGTTTAGCAGGCGTATTTTGTATTTTATTACAAGCGATGATGCCGGCGATGATGGCGTGGAGTTGTCGGTACATTAAAAAAATGTCTGGGCCGTATCAAGTGGCGGGTGGAAAATTTGCGATTGCTGTTTCGATCATTGTTTCATTGGTTGTGGCGGTGGTGGCGGGGTTTCAATTATGAAAAATAATTTTAATAAAAGAAAGATAAATAAAAATAAGTCTAAAAAAAATTCTGTCGCATGGATTTGAATAAATTAATTTATAAAGCAGGAGTTATTTTGCATAAACGAAATCAGAAAAAACACATAACATATTATCTGGGTTCTTTGTGTTATAATAAAAACACAAAGAAGCAGAGGCGTTCAAAAAAATATACTACAGCAGTAGATGAGTTGGTTGAATTGCCTGAAAAAAAGAGGTAATGGGGTTTTGAAGTATTTTGTAACGGTTGATAAATTAGAACAGATTGTGCGTTATAGTCTTTCTTATATTAATTTTAATCTCTACGCTAAAGATAATGGTCGAGTGTTGGGATATGATAATTGCCATGGATATCATCACAAGCATTATATGGGGAATGAAGAGCACATAGATTTTATTAATTTTGAAGATATTGTAAGTCAGTTTGAGCAAGAATGGAGGGTTTTACATGAAAAGGTTAAAGAACAAAAAAATAAGTAATCCGAAATTGACTAAAACTTTAAAAGTTAAAACGGGTTCTGTTGAAGAATTTTTTGCAAAAGCAAGAAGAGTGATGCGCGCAGCAGACAAAGGAAAACCTATAAAAAAACAATGCGCTACTTTAATTTTTGTTGACCCCGTTGAAATGCTTCATTTTCTTAGTACAACAAAACTTAAATTGATTAATAGTATTAGAAAGAAGCCTGACTCAATTGCTAATATAGCGAAAACAACCCATCGCAAAGTGGCTGCAGTGCGTCGCGATATTCATGAAATGGAAAGTGTGGGTATTGTAAAAATAAGAGAAGAAAGTAATCCAACAGGGCACGGCAAGCATGAAATTGTGAGACTTGTTGCATCAACATTAAAATTAGAAGCTTTCATTTAAAAACACTTTACATTTAAAATTTTTTAATGTAATTTTCTTTTCGCTTTCCATTCTTAGTTGTACCTCTTAATGTTTATCAAGCTAACCAATATCTGTTTAATCATTTTTTTGATTGGCGTTATTGCGTGTCAATAAAACTTTTTTGCTGTGAGAGGCGCGGTTATTTAGATTGATTAATTTCCTGAGATAGCTGCGTCTTTCTTGCAGTAAATGAATTTTTTTGATGCTTGCAAAACCTGCATCACTAATTAGAATGCATATTTCTTTATAAGCGCATTTTGACGGATAAACACTATGCTTGATCCGAGGAATAGTCGTACTAGCGAAAATAGGACTCGACTAAAGAATGTTTTAAAAACTACTAATCATAATCTTGGTGAAGCGTATGAAAGCATTCTTAATGTGTTAAATGCGGACAACATTCCAGACAATATACGAATGGCAGCATTCGGTATAAGAGAGTTATTAAATAAACTCCCAGATTATATTAACGTGCCTTTTGGAAAAAAAACTGACAAATTAGGTATGCTAACTGATAAGCTGAAAGCAAAATGGGAAGATCAAAAAATTGAAGCGTACCTTGAAATAACATGGCTTGATTTTCACATAGAGCGAATAAAAAATTTCCTCATAGAATGTAGAGGTTTCTTTCAACTCAACGATCAAATACATGTTTTAAGAAAAGAAAAAGCAATTGCAACTTTAAGAACACTTAATACAAAGCATAGCGAAGAAAAATTGCCAGAACAGGTTGAAGAAGCAATTGCAATGCAATGGAATGCATTTCTAGATTATTTTAATGGGACGCTTCATTCTGAATATGGCTCAACGGATAAAGATTTATTTATTTTACGGCTATCCCATTTAGAAGAATTCTTAATTGGATTATTGGAGCCAGATGTATTTGAATCAATGCACGATATTGATGAAATCATAAAATCAGGTGAGAATGATGCCCACTAGGAAACACGTCAAACAAGCACTCAAAAAAACTACCACAAAAGTAGCATACGATTATCTCTTTAAAAATTTAAAATCTCCTGATTGGATTGAAGCATTGGAGGCAGAAAATGTTTTTCAATCCCCCCCGCAAGTTTTAGAAATAGATGGAACACTTCAAGCTTCATTTTGGGAGCCATCAAAATATTTAGCGAGGATGGCGTCTTTTTCCCCAGAAAAAGTTTTATCCGCAATAAAAAAAATTCCAGCAACCAATAATCCACGAATCCATGAGGATTTTATTAATGCTGCATTAGCTATGCCGCCTGAATATGCTAAAGAATTACAAAAAAAAGCGATTCAAAGCTTGGATAACCCATATCAATTATTACTACCCAGTAAAGTTGCCGAATTAGTTGTGTATTTTTTAAAAGTTCATTTAAACGATGAAGCAATACAAATATGCAAGAACCTTCTAGATATTCAACCTTCAGAGAAAAAATATCAAATCTACAAACACAGATTTCTCAATGATTGGGAATTCAACGAAAAAATAAAAGAAATTAGTTTTCATCTTGAAAATTATGAGGTAAAAAATAATTTTGTTAAATTACTTTGCCGTAAATTAAAAAAATGCATGGAATACGAAATTAGCAATAGGGAAATAAATGGATTTAAAGATTATTCTTGCTCTTGGCGGCAAACAATTGCCAATCCAAATAATGATATCAATGGTGATGTGAGAGATGTACTCATTAATTGGATTGTTGAAACATACGAATCTTTACTTAATCAAAAACCAGAATCAATCAACGAGATTGTTCGTCATCTCTTAAGTCAACAATTTCCTATATTTAGTCGAATCGCTCTTTATTTATCTGAAAAAAATTTAAATCACCAAGATGTTATAAGGACACTTTTACTAAATAACCAATTAGCTGAATCTAATGATGCTTGGCATGAGTATGCGGTATTATTAAAAAATTCATATTCTGCTTTATCTCAAAATGATAAAAAATTAGTTCTAGATTTTATTTATAACGTTACGTTTTTTTCCTCTAATGAAGAAGAATATCAAGAAAAAAACAAAAGAAGACGGTACAGATTTTTATACCTTATTAGTGAATTTTTAGAAGGTGATGATAAAGTTAATTTTGACTCAATGCGCAAGGAGTACGGAGAAATAGATAATCCAACTTTTCTAATTTATATGACAGGAGTGCGCACAGGTTTTAGTAGTCCAATCAAGCCCAGTGATTTTGATAAAAAATCCATTGAAGAAATTGCAGATTATTTAAATAATTGGATTCCTTCTTCAAACAACCCTTTTGGCGAATCCATTGAAGGGCTAGCTGGTGTGTTACAAAATTCGGTTGCTAACCGGTACATGGAATATATTCCAGCGCTCGAAAAATTGCACTTGACTAAGTGTATTTATTTGCGATCAATTATTTACGGACTTGAAAAGTCAGCAACAGAGACTAATAATTTTGATTGGCTATCAATATTGAATTTTTTGATTTGGGCTACTAGCGATAACAAAAATTTAGAACCAGCTAATAATGATGACATTGATGCTGGTATATCAGGCATAAGAGATGCGGCTTGTCGTTTATTAGAAAAAAGCTTTGCCCTAAAATCAAATGAACCATCCTTAGAATATAAAGAATTAATTTGGGCAGTCATTCAAAATTGCCTAACTGATTCTGATCCCGATATTGATCGAGAAAAGAGATTAGATGCTGAAGATAAAGATTATTCTCAGTTAGCAATAAATAGCACGCGCAGTATGGCTCTTGCGTGTGGAATTCAATATGGTCTTTGGGTTATGAGGAAAGTGAACATACCAAAAGAAAAATCAAGCCTAAGAGATTATTTAGGATTATTTGATTCATTAAATGAGCATCTAAATATTAAATTTGAAAAATCTAAAGCGGTTCATTCTATGTATGGGCGGTGGCTTCCGTGGCTTCATTTGCTAGATAAAGATTGGACTTACAAACATATTCAATTGATTTTTCCGCATGATAAAAATCAAGCAGATTTTCTTAATGCTGCTTGGTCAGCCTATTTATTATGCCAGCCCTATGATGAAATATTCGATTTAATTAAAGCTGAATATTTATATGCTGTACAATTACTCAATTACTCACAGGAAGAGCCAAAACAAATTGAAACTCAGCTTTTGGATCATGTCGTAATATTTTTTCTTCGTGGAAAAATTAACTTTAATGATGAGTTAATGATTACATTATTCAATAAAAATAACATTAACATAATAAAACATCTTATTGACTTTGCCGGAAGAGCGACACCTGAAAAGTTCAAAACACAAGCCATTCAGCTATGGGAATTTGTTCTCGCTAAATGCGAACAGTTAACCGAATATTCACCACTAGAAGAGTTTGGCTGGTGGGTGCAACTCGAGTTCATTGATGATGAGTGGATTTTAGATCAAATAATTATTGTCTTATCGAAGAATAAGATTATTAATCATGTTCGTGGAGTAATGAATAGATTAATTTCATCTGCAGACACTTATCCACAAAAAGTTGCTCGAATTTTCCAACTCATTGTAGAAAACAGAATCAAAGAGCACGGTTTTTTTATGTGGCGAGATGGAGCAGAAATTTTAATTCCTATCTTATTAAAAACTGAGGCCAAAGAAGAAACAGTTACTATTGTTCGAAAACTTGGCGCTTTAGGTTTTACAGAATTTGGTCAATTCTTGACTCAGGATGCTAGATAAACTACACCATATAGCATTAAATAGTTGAACATTAAAAATTACGAATTTTAAAAAAACGGGCACGAGCGCGATTTTTTATTCGCTCATCTTAAGCTCTTCCCAATATTTTTCATACACAGCTAGCGCACTATCTGGAATATCTGTTTGAAATTCTCCGCGTTTTAAAATCGCATGAGAAGGATACACGAGCGGATCATTTTTAATTTTTTCAGGTAATAAATTTTGTGCGGCGCGATTGGCTGTGGGATAAAGATTATCTAACGCAATTTTCTGAGCAACATCTGCGCGCAAGATAAAATTTAAAAATTTATACGCATTCTCACGATGCGGCGCATTTTTTGTAATCGCAAAATTATCGACCCAAATCACAAATCCATCTTCAGGATACACAAATTCAATTTGTGCTTTTTCTTGCTTCGCTTTAAACGCATCACCATTCCACGCCATTCCTAAATTCGCATCATCATCAATTAAAATTGAAATCACGGCATCACTGTTAAAAAGTTTTATATTCGGATTCAATTCTTTTAGTTTTAAATACGCTTTTTTAATGTGATCAGAATTCGCATCATTCGCTGAATACCCTAATGTTTTAAGTGCAATTGAAAAAACTTCTCGTGCATCATTGAGTAACATCAATTGATCGGTGTAATTTTTATTCCACAAATCCGACCATTTTTTAATAGCAGCTGAATGCGGATAATTTTTATTAATAAAAATTCCCGTCACGCCCCAAATAAACGGCGTGCTGTATTCATTGTGTGGATCATACGATTGATTTAAAAATTCTGGATTTAAATTTTTAAAATAAGAGAGTTTATTTTTATCTAATTTTTCTAACATATTTTGTCTTCGCATGCGATCAATGTAATAGCTGGAGGGTTCAATGACATCGTATCCTGCGTTTTTAGTTGCACGTAATTTTGCATATAAAGTTTCATTGCTATCAAAAGTTGAAAAATTGACTTTAATTCCCGTTTCTTTTTCAAATTGTTGAATCACAGAATTCGGAATCACGCCGGGCCATGCGTACACATTCACACTGTTTTCTTCAGCAAAAGAAAGTGACGCTAAAAAAAATAAAATAAGAGAGAAAATTATTTTCATGGTTTTTTTCTCAACATAAATTGCGACAACATGACCATCAGCAATGTCACAATAAACATGACACTGCACAATGCATTAATTTCTGGTTTCACACCGAGCCGCACCATGGAATAAATTTTTAACGGTAAAATTTCAAAATCAGGTCCCGCAACAAAATAGCTGGTGATTACATCGTCGAGTGAGAGTGTGAAACTCAATAACCATCCCGCTAACAACGCCGGCCACAGCAACGGTAAAATAATTTTATTAAAGATCACACCATCGGTTGCGCCTAAATCTTTTGCTGCTTCAAAAATATATTTATCAAAACTTACCATGCGGCTGTAAACAGTGACCACCACAAATGGCATGCAAAAAGTAATGTGCGCAAACAGTAATGTCCAAAATCCTAAACGCACATTAATTAAATTAAATAAAATAAGCATAGAAATGCCCATCACAATTTCAGGTGATAAAATTAAAATAAAAATGAGCGCGTACAAAAAATTTCTTCCGAAAAATTTGTAACGATATAAACTGACTGCAGCTAATCCGCCTAAAGCAGTTGCAATCGTTGCAGATAACACGCCTAATAATAATGAATGCCAAACAGACACCCACAAATCGGCATCTGTAAATAATTCTTGATACCACCGCAATGAAAATCCATGCCACAGCAATGAATATTGTGCGTTATTAAATGAATATGCAATTAACACAATAATGGGAATATAAAAAAATAAATAAATAAGTGTGACGTAAAAAGGAGAGGTCGCGCGCGTCATAATAAATCTCGCTCTTTTTTACCGCGCGTACTTTTCCAATAAATTAAAAGTAACATCGCAAGTAATAATGCTAAAACAATACTAATCGCTGATCCAAACGGCCAATTTTGCGAAATTAAAAATTGATTTTGAATTAAATTTCCAGCTAACACAGATTTTGCGCCACCTAATAAATCAGGAATATAAAAAATCGTCATTGCGGGTAAGAAAACTAAAATGCATCCCGCAATAATTCCTGGCATGGTTAAGGGTAAAATAATTTTTCTAAATGTCGTTAAACGATTCGCACCTAAATCACGCGCTGCATCAATTAAACGATTATCTAAACGTTCAATATTGGTGAGCAATGGTAACACCATAAAAGGCAATAAATTATAAACAAGTCCAATGAGCACCGCTGTGTTATTAAAAATTAAAGGCAGTGGTGTATGAATCAATCCAATTCCCATTAAAAAAGAATTAATAATCCCTTTCGATTTTAAAATCGCAATCATTGAATAAGTGCGAATTAAAGAACTTGTCCAAAAGGGAATAATGATCAATAAAATAAGTAATCCTTTAAAAGAACTTTTCATGCGCGCGATGATGTAAGCGAATGGATATCCCAACACTAAACAAATTAAAGTGCATAATCCTGCGAGATAAAAAGATTTTTCTAGAATTCTTAAATAAATAATATTATTAACATCAATATAATTTTTAATGGTGAAAGGAAGTTGAATTAAATTATTTTCACTATGGCTTAATAAGCTTGCAATAATCACAAGGCCATATGGAACCAGTGAAAAAAATAATAACCAAACCCAAACAATGCTGAGTGAAAATAATTTAAATGTGCTGTCATTCTTCATGAGGCAAAATGACCTCCCAACCGGAAAGCCAACTTGCCCAAACGGGTTCACCAATGGCATATTCCAAACGATCATCATCTTCATTAAAAAATTCAGTCGCAGAAACGAGTTGATTATGTGAAAGACGCACAATCAAATCCACCGTGGTTCCTTTATAGATAACTTCTTCGACAACACCAGGAAACATATCTTGTGTATTTTCTACTTCAGCTTGTCCCCACACGCGTAAATCTTCAGGGCGAACAAGAATATTCACTTTTTGTCCTGCAGAAAATGAATGTGGACTTTTTATAATGCGGCGTTTGCCTTCAATTGAAACCGTATACATTTTTCCATCCACCGCAATAATTTCACTTTTGAAAATATTGGTTTCACCAATAAAATTAGCAACGGTTAAACTTTGCGGATCTTCATATACTTGTCGTGGTGTGCCGATTTGTTCAATGCCACCTTCATACATCACAACCACACGATCAGACATCGAGAGTGCTTCTTCTTGATCATGCGTCACAAAAATAAAAGTAATGCCTAATTTTCGCTGCAATTGTTTCAATTCAATTTGCATGGTTTTTCGTAATCGATAATCGAGTGAACTGAGTGGTTCATCTAATAATAAAACGAGAGGGCGATTCACTACTGCGCGCGCAATCGCGACACGTTGTTGTTGTCCGCCGCTCAGCTGATCAGGTTTTCGATGAATATATTTTTCTAATTTTACAATTTTTAAAACTTCAGCAATGCGTTCTTTGATTTCTTTTTTAGGCAATTTGTGACAGCGCAATCCAAACGCAATATTGTCATACACATTCATGTGTGGAAATAAGGCATAACTTTGAAAAACAGTGTGCACGTGTCGCAAATGTGGCGCTAATCCATCGACATTTTTTCCATCGATGAAAATTTTTCCTGTGGTGGGTGTTTCAAATCCTGAAATGAGTCGTAATAAAGTTGTTTTACCGCAGCCGGAAGGGCCGAGCAATGTTAAAAATTCTCCGTTACGCACTTCTAAATTAATATTGTACAAAATCGTATGATCATTTATTGATTTTGAAACATCGCTGAGTTGAATAATGTTTTGCGTCATTTCTTTTTTGTGTCCTTCTAAAAAAACGAATTATGAAATGTCTTTATTGAGATGTCTACATTTAAAGGCACCTCTAGAAATTGATATTTTGCGTTAGAACGAGGTGCACGAATTTTTAAAAGCGGAGTTTATATGCTAATAAATGAGCATTTTAAAAATGAGCGCAACGAAGTTATAACGCAAAAGAGCAATTTATAGAGGTGCCTTTTAATAAAACCTTAAGAATTGTTTTGTATAATGCGGAGAAATTTTATCTAGAGGTGTGAGTCATGTCTGCAAGTCATGCGAATCCAAATGCAATTGCTGCTTCAAAAATAGTGAATGATTTTGTGAGCGGTATTGTTCCAGATGGGAAAATGGATTGGTATCCTTCGCCGCTTGATGCGAAATCAGATCCAAAAAGTATACAAACTCAGTTGATTCAAAAAATACTAATCGCCTTTTCGCGTAAAGATTCTAAAGTGCAAGAAAATGAATTGAAAAAAATACGAGATGAGTTGGATGCACTTTTTAAGCAAAAAGAATATAGCACTATTACTTTTATTAATGCATTAGTGAATGAAATAAAATCAGCTGATAAAAATAATACAGCAAAAGCAGCATTAAAATGGTTTTTTAATAATCAAGCGGGAAAAAGAGATAAAAATTTTTTTGCGACACCTTATGTCATCGATACTGCGCTTTCTGATGACCTTGGAAAAAATCCTTTTCATTATGCGCACACAAAAGAAATCTGTGGTTTTCTTCTTGGTCAAGGATTTCACGTCAATGTTGTGGATGATAAAGAGCAAACTCCTTTGATGATTGCAGCTGCTGCGGGAAATTTTGAAACAGTAGAATGGTTGCATGTTGTTACTGAGCTGCGTTTTTTAACTCGAGAAGGACTCAACAAAAGAAATGTTTTGAATTTGGCGGTTGCGGGTGATCACCACTTAATCGTTGATTTTTTTTTACGAGATAACTGCTTATTTCCCTTTCTTTTTTCAATATTTGATTATGGTCATTCCAGTGTGACTGCAAGCAACACTCCCGGAGAAATTTATCAAGATATTTCTGTGTTGGAATTAGCATTGCTGAGAAATGATCCGCGCATGTTTACTTTATTGTTTGCAAAAGCAAAGCAGTGTGTCGCTGAAAATTTGACTGTTTATAAAATAAATTACACACGATTGTTACACATGATGATTCATTGTGCTCAATCAGAACCACGATTATTTTCTGTATTTCGATCTTTTCTCGAAACGTATCCAGACGATATCGATATCAATAAGGCGACAGGTGTTATTGCAACGAGGAAATATTTTTACGAACTGGCTTCTCGACGCATTCGTTCTGAAACTTCTTTTTATGTGAGTGAAAGAGAAACGCCTTTATCGCATGCTGTGCGTCATGCAAGAGTTTTTAGTGATGATTCCCAAATTTTTATCAATATTAATATGATACGAATGTTAATGATGCATGGTGTGAGCGATGAAAAAGCAGCACTATCTGTTTTACCTGGAAATATAAGATATTCTTTGGCGATGCATTTAAGGCAGTCTGTTTTTTTAGAAGATAGTGGTTCAGACAGAAAAAAATTAGTGCTTAATCGATTAATTCCTGCGGAGCTTGAATATACGAGCGCTATTTCTGCCATTATTTTATCAAGAGGGTTATTAAAAGGATTGCCCGCCATTCTTTTACATTTTCCAAAAGAATTAATTTTAATGGTATCTGAGTATTTATCTGATAATACTAAAATCAAAGAAACAGCATTAGTCGCATCAGAAGAATCGCCTGACATTGCTGAAGATTATCAAAAACAAATGCCCCAATACGAAATATTTTTAAATGAAATTTATTTAAAAATTATCAGAGATTATTTATGCATCGCACCTCGAGGACAAATTTCTGAGGATGATAATAGCTGGACTGCTTCACTCAGAATTGCGCCGATAGGAACGTATTATATGAGCTGCGGTCTTTTTGGTGCGGGCGAAAATGTTCGTTTAGGTATGAGAATGAATTTTGAAAGTGATGCAGACGCAGAAGCACGTGTAAAACAAAAAACAGCAATCGTCCCCACCACAGCTGCAGCAAAACAATAAAATTCTTTTTCTTACACATAAAAAAAAGGATATGATAACGCCTCATTGAAAATGGGATGGAAAAAATATGCGCAAGATTGTTTTTATTATGATGTTATTTTTGAGTAGTTCTGTTTTGGCAGCCGTTCAAACATCTGATGATCTATTTAAAGATGTAGAAATTTCTGTTGCAGGTGGAATGAGTTGGTTGAAAACGAGCAGCACGCAAACTGTCGTTTCTGCTTTTGAAACAGATAATAATAATGTTAGAAATGTGATTAATCATCCTGCTTGGAAAATTGGAATAGGCCGTTCGTTTTTCGATGACACACTTCAACGCCGACAATTTTTGAATCGTCTTTTAGTAGAATTAAATTTATATCAAAGCCAATCGTCTATCAAAGGATCGACATGGCAATATCAATTACCCCAATTTAATAATTTTGATTTTTCAGCGCCAGTGAAAAGCACGCGTTTAATGCTGGATTTCAAGCCTTTTTTATTCACGGCGAAAACTATTTCGCTTTATCCTATTTTAGGATTCGGCGTAGCGTGGAATGAATTTAATTATACAGAAACACCCACTGCATCGGGCATCAATCCTGCCAGCGCAGCGGTATTGCGAACAAGAATGAGAACTAATTTTGCTTATGAAATCGGTGCAGGTGTGCGAACACAAATCACAGAACATTTCAGTGCAGCGTTGGAATATTTATACAATCCACTCGGACATGTTTCTCCGTCGACTTCTTCAGAAACAGCCGCAATGATTCTTGTTGCCCCTCAGTTTGCAATACGTATGCAAACTGTTTTATTAAGTGTGAATTGGAAAATTTAAAATGAAATGCGTCACAAGTTTATTTTTTTTATTAGCAATGCAATCTGCTTTTGCAGGAATGGTACCGGTTGTTATTTCTGATCCAACGCCTTCGATTGCAGCTAATTATTCTGTTGGAAATTCCAATACATTTACTTATACCGTCACAAATCATACACCTGCCACTTTTCCATTAGCAGTGAGTGGAATTTCAGGATCAGTGAGTCGCACAAGTGTGACAAGTGATTGTGGAAATACACTTCCTGGTAATTCAAGTTGTAATATTGGAATTACGATTGCACCGACGGGTAATGATTACGGTGCTTCAATTAATCAAACGTTAGCAGTGAATTATCAAGGAAGAATGGCGCTGGCAAAAAATATTTCTTTTTCTGTTTCACCCGCAGGAAGAATATTTGCAATAGGGGGACGTAATTTATTTGCGCCAGCCATTATTGTCAGCAACGATGGTTTAGGCCAAACGTGGACAACAGGGTTTACTGATAATTCCATCGGGGGTTTTATTCTTGGAGTGGGATGCACAGGCAGTGGTTCAACAGCTGTTTGCGCAGGTGCAGGTGAAGATTATACAGATGGATCGCCTATATTAGTTGTGAGTGCCGATGGAGGAAATACATGGACACCCAAATCACTCGCAGGATTATCTGATTCTGGAATATTAAATGCAGCAAGTTGTACAGGAACAGGATCAAATGCAATTTGTGTTGCAGGAGGAGAAGATTTATCAGGAGACAGTCTTCCTACTATTTTTGCGAGTACGGATGGAGGAAATACATGGTCACTGAAATCAGTTCCAGGTATTTCTACAACAGGTGTTGTATTCGCAACAAGTTGCACAGGCAATGGATCGAATGCAATTTGTGTTGCAGCAGGACAATTTTCTTCACTTCAACCGTTACTGGCAGTGAGTACGGATGGAGGAAATACATGGTCTTCTCAAGCTGTTTCTGGATTATCTCCTGATGATGCTTCATTTTATTCGGTGAGTTGCACAGGCAGTGGATCAAATGCAATTTGTGTTGCAACAGGACAAGATGAAACAAATGGTTCTCCTGTTTTAGCAGTGAGTACGAATGGAGGAAATACGTGGGCGCTTAAATCTATTTCAGATGCTCCATTCGGTGGAATTTTTATTGGAGTCAGTTGTACGGGAAATAGTTCAACAGGCGTGTGTACAGCAATAGGAACAGTCGGCGGTGGATATGGTTTCGTTGCTGCAAGTAATGATGGCGCGAATACGTGGGCAATAAAATCGATTCCTAATTTTCCTTCTAATGCGGCATTGTCACAAACAAGTTGTACAGGCAGTGGATCTTCTGCAATTTGTATTGCAGTAGGAAGAGATACTGAGATCGTTAGTTCATCTCTTATTGTTATAAGTCGTGATGGAGGAAATACATTTTCACGCGTACCACTTTCGGGTTCTTTAGCAACAGCCGGTAATTTGTCTGCTGGAAGTTGCACAGGTGCAGGCCCAACACTCACCACCTGCGCAGTCACCAGTGGTTTTAATGTTCTTATTAGCACAGATGGCGGTGTTACTTGGGGATTCGCTCCTAATGTTAATTTTCAACGTTCGCCGATGTTTCAATCTGCAGCATCAGGCGTGTAATTTTTTTTTGAATCTTCATTAATTAAAAAATTTCAGTTACCATACCAAACGCAGGATGAATTAATTCATCCTGAACGGAAGTTAACTTCAAGTTTAAATAAGGAGTAATGTAATGAAAGTAAAAAATATGATTGGCGTAACATTAGCAACTGCAGCAGCTGCTGCGTTCATGATGGCACCTGTTGCTTCTTTTGCTGCTGATGAAATGGCACCCATGGCAGGAGCAGGCGTAAAATGTTTTGGCGCGAATGCATGCAAAGGCCAAAGCGCTTGCAAAACAGCAAAGAATGCTTGTAAAGGTCAAAACGGTTGTAAAGGTCAAGGCATGTCAATGGCAGATAGCCAAAAAGCATGTACAGATATGGGCGGTAAATTAGCTGAGTAAGTTATTTAAAATAAAATGAGCGTGTTGGTTTAATCGATGCGCTCATTTTTTTTGTGAGTATGTTATGGAAAATATAAAAAAAAAATTCTTAGGATTTGGTTTAGGTTTACGTCACGATCATTACGAAGAAATTTTGGAAACAAAACCCGCTGTCGATTGGTTTGAAATTCTCACGGAAAATTATTTAGTGCCTGGTGGAAAACCCCTTTATTATCTCGATCAAATTCGCGCACAGTATCCGCTTGTCATGCATGGTGTTTCATTGTCGATTGGCAGTATGGATCCTCTCGATAAAAAATATTTATCATCTGTGAAAGAATTAATGCAACGTGTCGAACCGAAATGGATTTCTGATCATTTATGTTGGACAGGTGTTCACGGAAAAAATACACATGATTTATTACCATTACCTTATACCGAAGAAGCGGTTGCTCATATTGCAAATCGATTGATGCAAGTACAAGAATTTTTAGGGCAACGTATTTTAATTGAAAATGTTTCGAGTTACGTCAATTTCAAAGATTCTGAAATGACAGAATGGGAATTCATTACTGAAATTGCAACACGCGCAGATTGTTTAATTTTATTAGACGTGAATAATGTTTATGTGAGTAGTGTGAATCACGAATTTTCTGCTGAAGATTATATTGATTATTTACCTATCGAGCGCGTGTATCAAATTCATTTGGCCGGACACAGTGATATGGGTGATTACATTATTGATACACATGATCACGCGATTGTGGATTCTGTTTGGAAACTCTATGAAAAAACAATTCAACGCATGGGAATGATTTCAACCATGATTGAGCGCGATGATCACATTCCACCGCTAAATGAATTATTAAAAGAATTGAATTATGCGAAAAAAATTGCAAAAAATTGTGCGGTGCTTGCATGAGCAAACTCAGCTTAATACAAAATGATTTTCAACAATGTGTGTTAGATTCTACGCATGAAATAGCACACGTGATGCAAACCAAAAAAGTTTCTGTTGAAGCACGCATGGGAATTTATGTGAATGCGTATTTATCTCGATTAGCAGAAGCACTTGCAGTGAATTATCCAGTTTTAAAAAAACAAATGGGCGATGAACAATTTTATGATTTATGTTTTTCGTACGTGCAACAATTTCCTTCTGAATTTCGTTCGATTCGTTGGTTTGGACATCAATTTCCTGATTTTTTAAAAAAAGAAAAAGAAGATTTTTCTATTGTTGAGTTAGCGCGATTTGAATGGATACTAACAGAAGTGTTTGATGCAGCTGATGCAGACGCGATGACAATGGAAGATATTGCAGCGATGGATCCGAATGTGTGGGCAACAATGAAATTCATTCCCCATCCCACAGTGAGACGACTGAATTTAAAATGGAATGTCGCAGCACTTTGGAGATCTGTTTCAGAAGAAACACCGTGTCCTGTCATTGAAAAAAGTTCGAAACCCATCGCGTGGATTTTTTGGCGAAAAGATAAAGTAAATCAATTTTCTTCCATGACAGAAGATGAAGCATGGGCGATTGATGCAATGATGCATGGTGATACGTTTGCAGAAATTTGTGAAGGATTATGCGAATGGTTTTCTGAAGACGAAGTTGCAATGCGTGCAGCGTCATTATTAAAAAGTTGGATCGCAGCAGGATTAATTTCGCGCACGTGAATAAAATTTATTAATTTTTGTGATTGAGCTATTTTTTTATGTCATCGCACTTAATCTTCACTTTTAAACACTTTAAACGTATTTTTCCCCGCTTTTTTTGCAGCATATAATGCTTGATCTGCTTCGTGAATTAATTCGTCTGAATTTAAATTTTCTTTTAGCAGAGTGATTCCAATACTGGTGCTGATATTTAATTTTTTATTTCCAAATGAAAAAGGCTCTTGCATTTTTTCAATTATTTTTTTTGCAATGGCGATTGCATTGTGGAGGTCGCTGATATCTTCTAATAAAATAATAAATTCATCTCCACCTAATCGTGCTGCTGTATCTGTTTGACGAATACAATATTTTATTCGCGTAGCAAATGCTTTTAATAACAGATCACCTGTAGTATGACCCAACGTATCATTAATCATTTTAAAATGATCGATGTCTAAAAATAATAACGCAAATAATTTTTTATTTTGTTTTGCGTGATCGATAGCAATGCTCAATGTGTTCATAAATGAACTGCGATTAGGTAAACTTGTTAAATAATCATAATTGGCCATGTATTTTAATTTTTCTTCTGCTTGTTTTAGTTCTTCTAATGCTTGCGTGCGTTCTGCTAATAAATTTTGCGCTGTTTGATGAGACATTTGATGTGCAAGAGCAGCTCCGATCAACCCTGCCATGAGTTGTAATGTTTTGACATCTTCTTCTGAAAACGTATTTGTTTTATCCGATAAAATTTTTAATGCACCGACTGCTTCACCATTATAAAAAAGTGGCGCAACTACCATCGACCGTGCATTCACTAATTGACATGCGGCTGCATTGACGCGCGAATCTTTTTCTGTGTCATCACAACGCAATACTTTTTTTTCTTTTACGCACAATCCAGAAATACTTTCATTTTTATTTAAATGCAGCCCTAAATGTTGTGAAACAGAACCGGTTGCTGCGCGATAAACCATATCATCTGCTTCCACCAATTCAACAACGACACCCGTTGCGGGGGTTAGTTTTTGTATTTGCTCAGCGACTAAATTCATAAAGCCATCAACATCAAAGTTGGCTTTTGCAATGCGCGATTGTGTATTGATAATTTCATTTAAGTGATCCAAAGTTTCTTGTCGATCAAGTAAGCTTGTTTTTCCTCGCATATGAGCTCCTGTCTGTACGGGGTCAAGTGAGCCGTCTGGCCAATTTCGAATTCCGGATTTGCTGTGGATTAATAATGCACGATTAAATAATTTGTGTATACACTCCATTAATGTGGCGCATAGCGCGCGAAAGGTTTGCATCAGGTGTTGAAACGAGAAGGTGGTAATGATTATCCATCAAACGGTAAGCATATATGTTTAAGTTAAACATTGTATGCGCCTCTTTAAGTAAATCTAAAAAAAGTAAGCGATGAGAATTATTTCTGAAAATTTCCTCATATTTAAAAAAAATTCAAGGGTGAAAATAGGTGGCATGAAAATATGATCATTATTTTTACGGTGACCTTACACTTGACCCCGCATTCTTGCCATTGCGATTTTTTAATAGCTGAATAATTTCAGCGAAATTAATATTACGCTCACGCAATAAAATTAAAATATGAAAAAATAAATCAGCGACTTCGTTTTTTATTGCATCATTTTCTTTTTCAATTGCAGCGAGTGCGACTTCGACACCTTCTTCTCCAATTTTTTGTGCCATTCTACTGACGCCTGCTGCAAATAATTCAGACGTATAACTATTGGGGGTGGGAAATTCTTTTCGATTTTGAATGATTAATTCTAATTCGCGAATAAATGAAAATTCGCTATCAGTAAAACAGCTGAAGGTTCCGTTGTGGCAAGTTGTGTTGATGGGATTTACTTTTATTAATAATGAATCTTTATCGCAATCGGTTTGAATGCTCACTAATGCGAGTTTATTTCCAGAGGTTTCACCTTTCATCCATTCTTTATTTTTAGAACGACTGAAAAAAGTAATCCATTTTGTTTCTATTGTTTTTTGTAAAGCTGTTTGATTCATGTAACCTAACATTAATATTTCATTTGAAGTGGCATCTTGCACAACAGCAGGCAACAAGTCATTCATTTTTTCCCACGCTAATTCATTTATTTTAAAATTCATGATCGCACCAAGATATTTTTATTCGATAAAAATAATTTTAAATTTTTAATATTAATTTGATTGGAATGAAAAACACTTGCAGCTAACGCGCCATCACAATTTGTTTTTTTAAACACAGTATAAAAATCATCTTCACATCCCGCGCCGCCTGATGCAATCAATGGAAGTGTGGATTTTTTCCGCGCGAGACGTAGCTGATCGCAATCATAACCTTGCCGTACACCATCTTGATTCATGCAATTTAATACAATTTCTCCCGCGCCGCGTGCTTCAACTTCTTTTATCCAATCAAAAGTCAATCGTTCCGTATTTTTTATTTTTTCTTGAGCGCCTGTGTATTGATAAACGTAATAATTATTTTCTTTTTTGAAACTGTCGATGCCAATGACGATGCATTGTTTTCCGAATTTTTCTGATAATTCATTGATGAGATCAGGGCATTCTAATGCAGGACTGTTAATTGAAATTTTATCTGCACCTGCATTTAAAATTTTTTCTGCATCGAATGCATTTTTAATTCCACCCGCAACACAAAAAGGAATATTTAAACAACGTGCAACTTCTTTAATCCAATTTGCATCGACAGTGCGTTGCTCACAGCTAGCTGTAATATCATAAAAAACAAGTTCATCAGCGCCTGCATCAGAATAATAATTTGCGCGCTCAATAATATCGCCCACGATGCGATGCTGATTAAATTGAATTCCTTTCACAACGTTTCCATCTTTTACATCTAAGCAGGGAATAATTCGTTTCGCTAACATGTCAGTGCCTCGCGTAATGAAAATTTTTTTTCATAGATGGCTTTGCCAATAATCACACTTCCAACAGAAATCTTATTTAATTTTTTTAAATGATTTAATGTGCTCACACCGCCGGAGGCTTGAAATTGAATTGCGGGAAATTTTTTTACACAATCTTCATATAAATAAATATTAGGACCTTGCAGTGTGCCATCCAATTGAATATCAGTGCACAAAACATTTTTTAAATTTGTTTCTTGATAGTCGTCTATTATTTCCCACAAATTTTGTGTGTGTGTTAATTTCCAACCATTCGAAACTAATAAAGGAATTTTGTTTTCATCCATTTTAATATCAAATGCGAGTGTGAATTTTTCAGCGCCAAATTCAGAGAGCCACATTTTTGTTTGCGCTGGATTGGAAATTGCAATACTGCCTAAAATAATTTTATCGATACCGTGTTGAATTAATTTTTTTATTTGTGAATAAGAACGTATTCCACCACCGGTTTGAATATTAATTCCCACATCACGTTTTATTTTTAATATTAAATCGAGATTGACGGAGTGACCCTGCATCGCGCCATCTAAATCGATGATGTGTAATTGTGTTGCGCCTTGTTCTTTAAAGGATTGCGCTAATGCAACAGGATTTTTTTCATACACGGTTGCTTGTTCATAACATCCTTGATAAAGGCGCACGCATTCGCCGGATTTTAAATCAATGGCAGGATAAATATTCATGCCAGCTCCAAAAAATTTTTTAATAATTGTTCACCTGTTTTTCCTGAGCGTTCCGGATGAAATTGCACACCATAAAAATTTTTATTATTCACAATAGCTGAAAAAGGTTTCCCGTATTTTGTAACAGCAATCGTATTTTCATTTACTGGCGCGGAATAGCTGTGGACATAATAAAAATAGCTGTTATCTGGAATATTTTTTAAAAGTGGATTCGGTTGTTTTATTTCTAATTGGTTCCAACCCATGTGTGGAATAGGAAGAGAAGTGTTTTTTTTAAAGGATGAAATTTTTCCTGAAATTATTTTTAAAGTTTCTATTTTTCCTTCTTCAGAAAATTCATAAAATAATTGCATACCTAAACAAATACCTAACACCGGTTGTGTTAATTGTGGAATGAGTGCAGCTAATTTTTGTAGCTGTGTCATCGCATTTTTTGCTGTACCGACGCCTGGAAGAATGACGTGACTCGCTGATCGAATTATTTTTGCATCACTTGTTAGTAACGATTTTTTTCCTAATCGTTCTAATGCAAATTGAATCGATGCAATGTTGGTTCCACAACCTTCAATAATCGCAATCATAATATTCCTTTGGTGCTGGGTAATGTTTCATCTACTTTAGTAATTGCTTGTCTTAAAGTTCGTCCTACGCCTTTAAAAATAGATTCAATTTTGTGATGCGCGTTTTCTCCTTTCACATCAATGTGCAATGCGGCGCGTAATCCTTCTGAGAATGATCTGAAAAAATGTGAAATTAATTCCGTTGATAAATCGCCGACACTTTCACGATTAAATTCACCGTTAAAAACAAAATAAGATCGTCCACTTAAATCAATTGCAACTTGTGCGATGGCTTCATCCATTGGCAATAAAAATCCATAACGACCAATGCCGCGTTTATCACCGAGTGCTTTTCGCAATGCTTCACCAAGAGCAATCGCAGTATCTTCAACTGTGTGGTGATCATCGATTTCTAAATCACCTTTCACAGATAACGACAGATTAAATCCACCGTGTTTTGCAAGCTGCTCTAACATGTGATTAAAAAATCCTATGCCGGTGTCAATTTGAATGCTGTCTTTTTCATCGAGATTGATTTCCACTAAAATATTTGTTTCTTTTGTTTTTCGAGAAACTTTTGAAACACGTGGATTTGATAAAATGGAATTGGAAATCTCTAGCCAATCGTTCGTCATTTTTATGCCTTTAATGCCGAGATTATTAGCAAGTTGAATATCTGTTTCGCGATCACCAATGACATAAGAATTTTCGCGATCGATTTTTTGTTCTTGCAGATAATCTAACAGCAATCCAATTTTTGGTTTTCTGCAATCACAATTATCGTTTTGCATGTGTGGACAAATGCGAACGGCTTCAAACTCAATTCCTTGCGAAGAAAAAATATTCATCATTAAATTGTGCGGGCCTTGAAAATCTTTTTCGGGAAAACTATTAGTCCCTAATCCATCTTGATTAGTGACCATCACAAATGTATAACCTGCATTTTTGAGGGCTAATAATGCAGCTACCACATTCGGCATGAAAATTAATTTTTCGATGCGATCGACTTGTTTATCGTCAGGTTCTTCAATCAATGTTCCATCACGATCAATAAATAATAATTTTTTTTGGCTCATGTGTTTTTCTCCTCTAATAAATTAATGAGTTGTGAATTTTCTTCGGGTGTGCCGATGCTGATGCGAATGCAATTTTCTAATCCTTTTTTATCAAACATACTTCGCAAGATAATTCCTTGGTTAGAACATTTCTTCATTATGCTTTCTGAATCGTCCATTTTTACTAATAAAAAATTTGCATCGCTCGGCCAGATTTTTTTAATGAAAGGAATTTTTTGTAATGAATTTCGCAATCGATCACGTTCTGATTGAATGCAAGCGATTTGTTTTTTTATCTTTATTAAATTATTTTTAGAAAAATTATCTACCGCTATTTCTATGACAGGTGCAGCTAAAGGATAGGGTGCGATAATTTTTAATATCCATTGAATTAAATATTCATTCGCGAGTAAAAAACCTAATCGTGTACCTGCCATGCCGTACGCTTTTGAAGCGGTCCTTAATACCACTAAATTATTAAATTGATTAATGTCGCTTGCTAAACTTTCTGCATTTGCAAATTCAATGTACGCTTCATCGACCACTATCATGCATTTTTCTGAAAGTGATTTGCAGAGAAAAAGAATGTCTTCTCGATTTAATAAATTTCCTGTGGGATTGTTCGGTGAGCATAAAAAGATAATTTTTATATTTTTATTCCACGTCGATAAAATGGAATCTACATCGAGCTGATAATTTTTTTCTTTCAATAAAGGCACATCGACAATTTTTGCGCCTTGTAATTTTGCATAGATAGAATACATGCCATACGTTGGCGTGCATAACATGATGCTATCTTGTCCTGCATCACAAAATAATCGTATGAGCAAATCAATGCCTTCATCACTGCCGCGCGATAAAGCTAATTGATTTTGTTTTACATTAAATAATGTCGAAATTATTTTGACTAATGCGTCAGGTTGTTTTTCTGGGTAGCGATTTATTTTATTTTTGTAAGGCGATTCATTCGCATTTAAAAAAATAATTCCCTGTTTGGCTTCATCGCGTGCAGAGCTGTAAGCATTAAATGTTTGTAAATCTTTTCTCACTAAATTATTCATCGGTGACTCCTTTATTTAATCGTAAAGACACGGCATTTTTATGTGCATCAAGTGTTTCAATTTCAGCTAGTTTTTCAGCGTATTTTCCAATTATTTTTAATCCAGGTAATGTGACAGTTTGAAATGAAATAAATTTCATAAAATCTGTGACAGATAAACCGCTGTAACAACGTGCATAACCATACGTCGGTAAAATATGATTTGATCCTGTCACATAATCACCGACAGTTTCAGGCGACCATGCGCCTAAAAAAACAGCGCCTGCATTTTGAATAAGTGATTTATATTTTTCAGGTTGAGTGCAATTTAAAATTAAATGTTCAGGCGCATATGCATTACTGATTTCAATCGCTTGTTCGATGGTATTCACAAGAATGATTCGACTTTTCGTAAGCGATTTTTTAATAATATTTTTTCTCGGTAAATTATTTATTTGTTTTTTTATTTCACGAATGACGTTCAATGCAAAAGATTGAGAAAGTGCAATGAGTGTCACTTGCGAATCTGCACCATGTTCTGCTTGTGAAAGTAAATCAGCTGCAACAAAACATTCATTCGCTTCATTATCTGCAATCACCATTAATTCAGAAGGGCCTGCAGGTAAATCAATACTGGCGCCTTCTGGATTTTCTGAGACTAAAATTTTTGCTTGTGTGACCCACGCATTGCCCGGGCCAAAAATTTTATTTACTTTAGGAATTGTTTTTGTTCCATACGCCATGGCAGCAATTGCTTGTGCACCACCGATTTTATAAATCGAAGAAATTCCACAGCAATTCGCTGCAAATAAAATCGCGGGATTAATTTCTCCTTTTTTATCGGGCGGTGTACATAAAATAATTTCAGGGCATTGCGCGAGTGTTGCAGGGACAGCAAGCATTAACAGGGTTGAAACGAGTGGGGCAGAACCGCCAGGAATATATAATCCTACGCGTTGAATCGCACGTGCTTGTCGTTCACACGTGACGCCTTCATTGACTGTGAGCATTATATTTTTAGGTAATTGCGCAAATTGGTTTTTTTCAATTTGTTTTTTTGCAAATAAAATAGCGTCTTTTTCTTTTGAATTTATTTTTTTCTCTGCGTCATTGATTTCAGAAATACTCACGGTGAGATTTTTTAATTTCACTTGATCAAATTTTTCTGTGAATTGAAATAATGCCTTATCGCCTTTTAATCGCACTTCCGAAATAATTTCTTTTGTTTTTTCTTGAATAGAATTATTTTTGGAAAGTGCAGGGCGCGTTAAAGAAATTTTTTTATTTTGTTTTTTACAAGAAATAATTTTAATCATATTGTTATCCTGCCAATTTTTCAGCGAGTACGTTATCGATTCGTGGTAATACTAATTTAACGGTCTTTAATTTTTCTTCATTGAGCGGACTCGCGGTGTTAATTAACACAGCTTGACTTTGCATGATTTGCGCTACTTCTTTTAAATAATTTGCTTTCAGAGTTTTTCCTGTCGAAACTAAATCACAAATGGCATCTGACATATTGAGTCGTGGTGCAATTTCAACAGAACCTGAAATGGTCATGATGTCTGCAGTGACATTATTTTTTAAAAGATAGCTGCGTAATAAATTAGGATAGCTGGTAGCGATTTTTAAATTTTTTAATGAATCAGGATTTAAAAATGTTTTATCCATAGGAAATGCAATGGATAATCGGCATTGACTGAATCCCAATTTTCTTAACGCATTAAATTTTTTTTCAGAATAAGTATTGATGGTTTGTTCGAGTAAGACATCTTCTCCCACAATCCCTAAATCACATACGTTATCCATCACGAGTGTGGGAATATCATCATCACGCACAAATAAAATATCGATAGGAAGATTTTCAACAGAACAGAGGAGGGAATTTTTAGCAGGTTTGATTTTGAATCCACATTTTAATAATAAATTAATCGAGTCATCACTGAGACGCCCTGATTTTTGTATTGCGATTCTTAATCTTGTTTCTGCTTTCATTTAATTTTTTCTCTAATCTCTCGTAAATAAGGTTGTAACCATTCGCGCCTAATTCAATAAATCGTGCAACGCGTCCGATGGTGGTGGTGCTGACGCCCGTTTCGTCATGAATTTTTCGGTACGGTTTTCCTATCTTTATTAAATCCACCACGCGCCAGCGATCACTCATCGCTTCAATTTCATTCGGTGTACATAAATCATTTAAAAAATGTTTTGCTTCTTCAGTTGTTTTGATGGCTGCTATCGCTTGATACAAGCAATGCGCAGGGTCTTCACTTTGTTTATGACTATGATGAGGTTTCATGTTCATTGTCCTAATGTGTTAGTTTGTTAATACATTAGGACATGCTATCATGGTTTATGTTTTTGTCAACACTTTTAAAGAGAATAAATATGAATGTGGAAAATGTGAGTGTGAAGCGCGTGCTTATTTCTGTTTCTGATAAAGCAGGAATTATTGAATTTGCGCGTGGTTTATCAGAATTAAAAATTGAAATTATTTCAACCGGTGGAACGAGTCAGCTATTACGTGCTGAAAATATTCCTGTTAAAGATATTTCTGACATTACAAATTTCCCTGAAATCATGAATGGCCGCGTGAAAACACTGCATCCTAAAATTTTAGGTGGAATTTTAGGATTGCGTGATGAGCATGCTGATGTTGCTCAAAAAAATAATATTGAATGGATTGATTTAGTGGTTGTGAATCTTTATCCATTTGCAGCTGTTATTCAAAATAAAAATACAACCTGGGATGAAGCGATTGAAAATATTGATATCGGTGGACCTTCACTCATTCGCGCTGCAGCAAAAAATATGGGATGGACGAGTGTGATTGTCGATACGAATGACTATGATTTTATTTTGAATCAACTCAAATGTGATCGTGCAATTAATTTTTCAACGAGAAAAAAATTAGCAAGTAAGGCGTTTGTTTATACGGCAGAGTATGATGCAGTCATTAGAAATTATTTAAATGAAGATGAAAATTCTAATTTTCCTGAAAAGATTTTTTTCAACTTAAATAAATTATATCCGTTGCGTTATGGTGAAAATCCACATCAATCAGCATGCGCGTATTCTTTTCCACAAAAAAAAGGAATTTTATCAGCAAAGCAATATCAAGGAAAAATGCTTTCTTATAATAATATTGTGGATGCCGATGCAGCTTATTATTGTGTGAATGAATTTAAAGAACCCGCATGCGTGATTGTGAAACACGCGAATCCTTGCGGCATTGCCGTGGCTGAAACGATAGAAGAAGCGTATCAAAAAGCATTTGAAGCGGATTCCATTTCTGCATTCGGTGGAGTGATTGCATTCAATCAACCCTGCACAAAAAAATTAGCAGACTCTATTTCAAAAAATTTTTTTGAAGTGATTATTGCGCCAAGTTATACAGAAGATGCATTATCTGTTTTATCTGAAAAAAATAATATGCGTGTATTAGAACTTGAGCTAAAAAAACCTTCTATGGAATATGATGTTAAATTTATTGAAGGTGGTTTATTAATTCAAGAACGCGACAGAAATTTTATTTCTCAAGAAAATTTAAAAAGGGTGACGCAACGAAAACCCACTGAACGCGAAATGAAAGATTTATTATTTGCGTGGCGTGCAGTAAAACACATGAAATCCAATGCTATTTTAATTGCTAAAAATAATCAAACGATAGGAATGGGTGCGGGACATGTTTCTCGCATTGATGCGGTTAAATTTGCTTTAGAAAAAGGAGATTCACACAATGCAGTACTTGCATCCGATGGATTTTTTCCCTTTCGCGATAGCATTGATGCAATTTCAAAGAGTGGAATTAAAGCAATCATTCAACCGGGTGGTTCATTGCGTGATGAAGAAGTGATTGCTGCATGTGATGAATATGGAATTGCAATGGTGTTTACGGGTATACGTTGTTTTAAACATTAGTGCTTGTTATTATTCTAAATCGAAAAAAAGAGGGCACATCATGTACAAAAAAATAACGTTACGAAATGCAGATCCAACTCTTTGGCAAGCCATTGAAGATGAAAAAAAACGACAAGAAGATCATATTGAATTAATTGCTTCAGAAAATTATGTGAGTCCCGCAGTATTAGAAGCACAAGGTTCTGTGCTCACAAATAAATATGCAGAAGGTTATGCAGGAAAACGTTATTACGGTGGATGTGAATTTGTTGATATTGCAGAAACACTCGCGATCGATCGTGTAAAAAAATTATTTGGCGCAGATTATGCGAATGTGCAACCGCATTCTGGTTCACAAGCAAACGCAGCTGCGTATGCTGCGATGATTAATCCAGGTGATGTTGTTTTAGGAATGAATTTAGCAGAAGGCGGGCATTTAACGCATGGTTCACCGGTGAATTTTTCTGGAAAACTTTATAAATTTTTTTCGTATGGATTAAATAAAGAAGGCTATATTGATTACGATCAAGTCGAAGAACTCGCGCATAAACATAAACCAAAATTAATTGTGTCCGGATTTTCTGCGTATTCACGAATTGTGGATTGGAAAAAATTACGTGAAATTGCAGATAATATTAATGCGTATTTAATGGCGGATATTGCGCATGTTGCAGGACTCATTGCTGTGGGTTTATATCCTTCACCTGTACAAATTGCAGATGTGACAACATCGACAACACATAAAACATTACGCGGTCCGCGTGGTGGATTGATTTTAGCAAAATCCAATCCTGAATTAGAAAAAAAATTAAATTCAGCTGTATTTCCAGGCAATCAAGGTGGACCTTTAATGCACGTGATTGCAGCAAAAGCCGTTGCATTTTCTGAAGCATTACAACCGGAATTTAAAAATTATCAGCAACAAATTTTAAATAATGCGCGCGCAATGGCGAATAGTATTGCGAAACGTGGATTTGATATTGTGAGTGGCGGCACAGACAATCATTTATTTTTGATTAGTTTTCTTAATAAAAAAATTACAGGAAAAGAAGCAGAAAATGCGCTTGAAAAAGCATTCATCACAACGAATAAAAATTCTGTTCCGAATGATACACAATCACCTTTTATTACCAGTGGGTTGCGAATTGGAACGCCAGCTGTTACAACGCGTGGTTTCAAAGAAAAAGAATGCGAGCAATTAGCAAATTGGATTTGCGATATTTTAAATGATCATCAAAATGAAAAATTAATTTTCGAAATTCGTGAGAAGGTGTTGGAGTTGTGTCATCGGTTTCCGGTTTATTCAGAAAAGAACGGAGTGACGGCATAAAAAAAGTTGCAATTTAAATTGCGAGCGAGTCCGAGCCGCGCGCGTAAGCAAGCGTGTATGTTCTAACTTATTTCTCGGTAATTAAAAATTTGTGCACGCTTGCTTACGCGCGCGGCTCGGACTCGCTCGCAGAAACCTTTTACTATTTTTTGGTTATTCTGCCTGTGTGAGCACGAGAAACCTTGATTTTTATCCAATTTTTGGCTAAAATAACCCCCTAATATTAGCCAAAATTTGTTAAAAATAGGGGGTATTGTGAAACGGACCCTAGAAACTGATCTCATTGCATGGAAAAACCAACCCGGCCGCATGCCGCTCTTGCTGCGTGGCGCGCGTCAGGTGGGGAAAACGTATGTGGTAACGACTTTTGGAGAAAGCCATTTTGATAATGTAGTCAGTATTAATTTTGAGTTACAGCGTGAATATCTCGCGTGTTTTGAAAATCTAGATCCTCATCACATTATTACTTCAATCACTGCGATAAGTCGTTCACACATTACACCTGGAAAAACACTTTTATTTTTAGATGAAATACAAGAATGTCCGCAAGCGATTATGTCATTGCGTTATTTCAAAGAAAAAATGCCAGAGTTACATGTCATTGCTGCGGGATCATTATTAGAATTTGCATTAAAAGAAGAGGGATTTCGCATGCCTGTCGGTCGCGTGCAATCACTTTATTTAAAACCATTGAGTTTTTATGAATATTTAACAGCGCAAAATTACGATGCATTAAATGATTATCTTTCAAAAGTAACGCTGAAAGAAAAATTTGATTTAGCGATTCACAACAAGTTAGAAAAATTATTACGAGAATATTTTGTTATCGGTGGAATGCCTGCTGTTGTTCAACATTATCTTCAAAATAAAAATTTAATGCAGTGTCAAATGATTCAAGCTGCATTATTAAACACATTTCGCAATGATTTTGGTAAATATGCATCGCATACAAAACATAAGTATTTGCAGGCTATTTTCGATAAAACACCCGCAATGATTTCAGAACATTTTCGATATGCGGAAATCGATGCACACATGAGATCGCGTGATTTAAAAATAGCATTAGAGCAATTAATTGATGCGGGTCTTATTTACAGAGTTGCGTGTACGAATGCATCAGGATTACCTTTGAATGCATTGATCAATGAAAAAAAATTTAAATTATTATTTCTTGATGTCGGTCTTGTGAAAGCAACGAGTTTATTAGATGCAAAAATTATGTTGCAAGAAGATTTAATGTTAATTAATCAAGGCGTGTTAGTGGAACAATTTGTTGGGCAAGAATTATTAGCGAATAGTCCAAGTTATTTACCAGGACAACTTTTCTTTTGGGAACGCGAAAAACGTGGCTCTTCCGCTGAAGTGGATTATGTCATTCAAATTAACGAAAAAATTATTCCTGTTGAAGTGAAAGCAGGGAAAAGTGGAAAAATGCGTTCCCTCAAAATTTTTCTCGAAGAAAAAAAATCACCGTTTGGAATTCGCATTTCACTTAATCCGTTGGAATTTCAAGATGGAATTTTATCGGTGCCGCTTTATATGATTCGTGAATTAAAACGATTAGTTGAAACACTCGAAATTAATCTTGAAAAGGATTAATTAATTCTAAAGATAATCCCGCAAAATCTTTTGTATTTCTTGTGACGAGTGTTAAATCATGATGCAACGCAGTCGCTGCGATTAAGCTATCAATCGCAGGCAGTGTGCGTTTTGCTTCAATTTGCAAACGACCCCATCGATCTGCAACCGTTTTATCAATCGGTAAAACGCGATGTTCAAACCACGCAGGCAGCTCGTGTTCTAACCAAATTTTTAATTTTTGTCGACGTTTATTGTCTGAAACTTTTTCTATGCCTTTTCGTATTTCTCCTAACGTTAAAACGCTGATGTGAAAAGCGGAGTTAGGAATGGAGTCAAACCAATCAGCTACTTTCGTGTTGACATTGAGTCTCACAAGTTCAGAAATAATGTTGGTATCTAAAAGATAACTCATAATTCAATTTCTCGATTCGATGATTTATCCCGCTTTAAATTAAGTTTTAATCCTTTTAGTGGTGAGTGGCGAAGAAAGTCGACTAAAGAAGATTTTGGTTTTGTTAACTTATCAAATTCTTTTTTAGAAATAATCACCGCAACGGGTTCACCGTGCAGGGTGATATCTTGGGGGCCTTGTGTAGTGGCATTTCGAATCACTTCACTAAAATGGGCTTTTGCATGTTGTAATTGCCAAGTGCTCATGGGGAACTCCTATGACTAGTCTGACTAGTTTTATTATAGCAGGGTTTTTTGAGAATTCAAGCGAGTTAAAGGTAATGTGATGGCTGCGCAATAAGAAGAGCGGGGTCACGCGTTCTTTTATTTTCGATATCACTTGAAGTCACCTAGTAGGTTAATTAGAATTGCGCATCTAATGAAAGGATAGTTCAAAAATAAAAACGAGGTGCGATTGTGAGAACAGCAGCAACAGCAAAACGTAAAAGTTTATCGACTGCTTTAGCAGCGACTCCTGCCGTTGAAACAGATGAAAAAACCCCTAAAAAAAGCCGAAAATCGCTTCCTGCACCTTCATCCTCTTCATCTGGCGCATCTTCCGCTGCTGCTTCAGATTCATCTTCAGAAAAAATAAAAATTATTATTAAAAATATTCATGAAAAATTAAATCAAGAATTAACAAAAAATAAATGGAAGCCGCGTGAAGAAACTTCTTTTTGTTTAACAGAAATGAAATCTTCAGTTGAAGATCATTTACTTACACTCGTTCCTTTTTTAGAAAAATATGTTGGTACTGAAGAACTCGAAACAATTTTAGTGAATATGCAAAAAGATATTTTAGATTATCTTCTCTATAACAAAGAAGATTTTTTGCATCACGGAAATATAAAAACATTTATTGCGATTAATTTAAGAAAACAATTAAAAATATATGCGACGACAGATTATCATTTTAACGAATTCATTCAATTATGCGGATTGAATTTATCTGCAGAAGAATTAGATGAGTTAGCATGGGAATTTCTTTTACCAGAAGTGGGAAAAACAGCGCAAGCGATAGAAGTTTATTTGCATCCTAAAATTAATTCTCTTCCTGAAATAAAAAATGCACCTATTCAAAGTTATCTTTTAGATGTGATGAATAAGATGAGTAACATTCCTTTATGGGAAATCCAAAGTGTTTTTATTAACATGGCGATTTGTGTTGATCGTTGCCTTGATGCCATTAGAATCGATCCAAAATTAAAATTTCCAGCGGGAATGAAATTTATTGAACTTTGTCTAGCGATGGCATTTCAAACAGGGGAAAAAGTAGTGACGATGAAGCGTGGAAATCGTGATAAAAGAATGCTATTTCCCTTATCTTTTATCAGTGTGAAAGAATTTCCTGAATTACAAGGTCGGTTACTCGGTGCAATTAAGTTGCCTGTCATTTTATTAAGTACGCATCCCGATCAAAAACAATATCGCGCTATTTTTTCTGAAACGGCTGCTGTGATAGAAAATGGTGCGGCGTTATATTCAGCAAAGAATAGTGCGTCAAGTAGCACAGCTGTAGCTAATAAGAGTGAAAATACGACAGCTGCAGCTCTAAAAAAATAAATTGTTTGTTACTTTTCTTAGCGCTTCCGCCAACCACGGTGTAAATTTTTCTGGAAATTTTTTCAATTCATTTTGTAATTCATCTAATCCAATCCAGCGAACAGCTTGAACCTCGATAGGATTCACTAAAATTTTTTCATCCTTCATCCAGCCAATCAACACATGATCAATTTCATTTTCAACCAATCCATTTTCAAAATGCGCGATGTAATGAAAAAATCCCAAAGAAGAAAGGGGAACAGTCATTCCCATTTCTTCTTTTAATCGACGCGCAGCTGCAGCAATTATTTCTTCGCCAGGACGCGGATGTGAGCAGCACGTGTTCGTCCAAAGATTAGCTGAATGATATTTTGAAGCCGCACGCTGCTGCAATAACACTTCAATTTCAGGGTTTTTTCGCAAAATAAAAACTGAAAACGCGCGATGACGTAAATTATCACGATGAGCCAGTAATTTCTCTGCTGTGCCCGTCTCTTGATCATTTTCATCGACAAGAATGACAAGTTCTGTTGCTGTCATGACGTGTTTTCCATTAAAATAAGGCGCTTTTTATAACACACCTACTCAATGGAATAAACCCATGCGCTGGCAAACATCCGAACAGATTGCAACCATCCCCATGCGTGTCGTGGGCCCGATTAAAATTATCGGCACAGAAATGAATGATGAAGTGTCTGTTCCACTCGCGACATTTGAAACGCCACTGTGGCCTTCTACACATCGTGGTGCGAAAGCAACATTTGAAGCAGGCGGCATTCGCGCACTGATTATTGATGATCGCATGACACGATCCATTTTATTAGAATCACACAGTATTATCGAAGCGCACGAAACATTAATTAATTTGCAGCAACACAAAGAAGCGATGATGGCGCTGGTTGCAGAAACCAGTCGTTTTACACGTTTAATTGATTTGCATATTCAACTCGTCGGTTCACTTATTTTTATTCGGTTTGAATTTACAACGGGTGATGCATCCGGTCACAACATGGTGACACTCGCATCTGATTATTTATTACAATGGATTTTAAAACGTTTTCCTGAATTAAAATATGTTTCCATTTCTGGAAATTTTTGTACCGATAAAAAAGTTTCTGCAGTGAATGGAATTTTAGGACGCGGAAAATATGTTGTTGCTGAAGTGACACTCACGAAACAACATTGCAGAAGATTCTTAAAAACAACGCCTGAAAAAATCGTTGCACTGAATATTAAAAAGAATTTAGTTGGCAGCATCATTGCAGGAAGTTTGCGCACAGCCAATGCACATTTCGCCAATATTTTACTTGGAATTTTTTTAGCAACAGGACAAGATGCAGCAAACATTATTGAAGCATCGCAAGGAATTGTTTACGCAGAAGTCAGAGATAATCATTTATATTTTTCTGTCACGTTACCGAATTTAATTGTGGGCACTGTGGGTAATGGAAAAACATTCGATTATGTTCGCGAAAATTTAAAGAGGATGGGTTGTTTAGAAGAACGTGCAACAGGTGAAAATGCACGCCGTTTAGCTATCATTATTGCAAGCGCAGTATTATGCGGAGAGCTTTCTTTATTAGCTGCGCTCACTAATCCAGGTGAATTAATGGAAAGTCATATGAAATTAGAAAGACAAAAAAATGAGGGAAAATCACGTGATTAATGTTGGAATCGATCGCATCGCATTTTACACATCGCATTACGCACTCGAATTAAAAGAGTTAGCGCGCGTGCGCGGTGTCGATCCTGATAAATTTTTAGTGGGATTAGGGCAGCACAGCATGAGTGTTCCGCCACCGGATGAAGATATTGTTACGATGGCAGCGAATGCAGCTTCACGTGTGATTCAAAATCAAGATGTGAATGAAATTGAAATGGTGATCTTTGCAACGGAAACGGGAATTGATCAATCGAAAGCAGCAGGAATTTATGTTCATGATCTTTTAAAATTACCTGCACGTTGTCGTGTCATTGAAATGAAACAAGCATGTTATGCAGCAACGATGGCGTTACAACTCGCGCTTTCTTTTATTCGACAACATCCGCATAAAAAAGTTTTATTGATTGCATCGGATATTGCGCGTTACGGATTAAATACACCGGGAGAATCTTCACAAGGATGCGGTGCTGTTGCAATGTTATTATCTGCACATCCGCAATTACTTTCATTTGATTCTGAATACGGTGTGATCACAGAAAGTGTGATGGATTTTTGGCGACCGAATTATACCGACGCTGCATTTGTCGAAGGAAAATATTCCAGTTTAGTTTACATGAGTATGTTAGAAAGAACGTGGCAACAATATTGCACGCTTTCGCAACGTTATTTCAAAGATCATGCGTATTATCTTTATCATGTGTCTGTTCCGCGCTTAGTTGAAAAAGCGCATTCGTATTTAGCAAAACTCAATCAAGAAAAATTATCTGACATACAGCTAACAGAATTAAACTATACACTCGAATATGGAAGAAAAATTGGAAATTGTTACACCGCTGCACTTTACTTATCATTCATTTCATTGCTTGAGCGCGCAAAAGAAAATTTATCAGGAAAACGATTAGGATTTTACAGCTATGGTTCAGGATGTGTTGCAGAATTTTTCAGCGGTGTTGTGCAATCCAATTATAAAAATAAAACCGATTCGATTTATCACGAACAATTATTTAAACAAAGAAAATTTTTAACGTATGATGAATATGAAAAATTTTATACGTTTGATTATCCGAAAGATGGACGGCGATGTGATATTCCGCAGCATCAAACAGGGCAATTTCGACTCGCGCGAATTGAAAATCATAAACGAATTTATGAGTGTGTGTGATGAAAGTATTTGCTCCGGGAAAATTAATTTTATCAGGCGAGCATGCTGTCGTGTATGGACAACCTGCACTTGCAATGGCAGTGAATCGTTATGTCATTGCGACAGCAAAGCCACATATTTTACCGGGTGTTTCATTTGATTTATCTGATTTAGCGTATCAACGTCGATTGAGTTTTTCTGCATTATCACTTTTAAAAAAACGGTTGAAAAAAAATTACGAACGTTTTATTCAAGGTGATTTTAAAATTTATGATGTGTTACAAAAACCGTTTGAATTAGCGCAAGTTGCATTGATGCTTTTTGTTGAAATGCTTAATATTAAATTAACACAAGGAATAAAAATTCATTTGCAATCGGATATTCCAATGGGTTGTGGAATGGGCTCATCAGCTGCAACGATTTTAAGTTTAATGCATGCGATTGCTGCACATTTAGAAATGGATGTGCCGCACGATCTTTTATTTCGATTAGGATTGCAAGCGGAAAATATGCAACATGGTTTTTCAAGCGGTTTAGATTTACGCATTTCATTGCACGGTGGTTGTCTTTATTTGAAAGACGGTGAAACTTTCTCGCGCGCGATTCCTCAAATGAAAATGTTTTTAGTGAACACAGGCACACCTGAAACGACAACAGGTGAGTGTGTTTCTGCTGTTGCGTCTTATTTTAAAGAATCGTCTATTGCAAAAGATTTTTCTTCTGCAACACACGCACTCGATCAAGCATTACAAAAAAATCATTGGGAAGAATCTTTACGTGCGATTGCTGAAAATCATTTTTTATTAACAAAAATTGGTGTGGTGCCCGAACGCATTCAAAAATTTATTTCTGAAATTGAATTACAAAGTGGTGCAGCAAAAATTTGTGGTGCGGGTGCAGTGCGTGGTGATACAGCCGGAGTAGTTTTAGTTTTCACAGAAGAAGAAGAATTATTAAAATTATTATGTGAAAATTATCGTTATGAAATTTTACCTGTGATGGGTGAAACACGAGGCGTGCATGTCGTTTAAAGCATCAGCACCAGGTAGTTTAATGTTGTTAGGTGAATATGCAGTGCTGCACGGTGGATATGCTGTTTCGTGTGCAGTGAATTATCGTATGTTTGTGACATTAACGGCAAGGTCCGATAATAAAATTAAAATTCATTCTGCGCTAGGTGAATATGAAACAGAATTATCTGATCTTGAAATTATTTCACCGTTTCAATTTATTCTTGCTGTGTTAAAAAAATTTCAAAATGAATTGCGCAGTGGCTGTGATATTTTTATTGAGTCTGAATTTTCTGATCAATTAGGATTGGGTTCTTCTGCAGCTGTAACTGTTGCTTTGATTAAAGCTATTTCACAATGGATTTCTTTTTCATTCACGCAAGAAGAATTAATTCTTGATGCACGAGAAATTATTCGTTCTGTGCAAGGCATCGGTTCAGGCGCGGATGTGGCGGCGAGTGTGTTAGGTGGAATTGTTGCGTATTCAGCAAAAAATTTTTTCGCAGAAAAATTTATCTATGATTATCCGTTATCTGTTGTTTATTCAGGTAGTAAAACAAAAACAGTAGATGCCATTTCATTTGTTAAAAATAAATTTTTGACGGACGAAAAAAAATTAAAAAATATTTTGGATGCCATTAATGGATGTGCTGAAAAAGGTATTCGTGCGTTAGAGGAAAATAATTTTTTTGAATTTGGAAATAGTATGAATCAGCAGCAGCTGCACATGGAAGAATTAGGTGTGAGCACAGCAGTGCTGCATGATGTGGTTCAGTTATTAAAAAATAAACCGTCTTTGCATGGTGTGAAAATTTCAGGATCAGGATTAGGTGATTGTGCTGTTGCGTTAGGTGAATTGCGTTCGATAGAAATTGGCACGCTGATTCCTTGTCAAATTGATTTACACGGAGTGCGCGATGAAAAAAATTGATGTCGTGCATTTTTTACTGAAAAATTTATCGGATGTGCCTCAGCGTGAAACAGCGACAGCATTTGCACCAACGAATATTGCGTTATGTAAATATTGGGGAAAACGAAATCAAGAATTAAATTTGCCTGTGACATCGAGTTTATCTGTTTCGCTCAATCAAAAAGGTGCAGCGGTTAAATTAAAAATAAATTCACGCGCGCACGATGTGATTTTTTTAAATGATCAAGCGGTCGATTTGAATTCTGAATTTAGTCAAAAATTAATTTCGTTTTTAAATTTATTTCGTGCAAAACAAAAATGGAATGTCGATATTGAAATTAAAAGCAATATTCCAATTGCTGCAGGTTTGGCTTCATCTGCATGTGGATTTGCTTCGTTGGTATTAGCGCTTAATGAATTATTTCAATGGAATTTATCGTCAGAAAAATTATCTATTCTTGCACGATTAGGAAGTGGTAGCGCATCTCGTTCGATCGAGCATGGATTTATTGAATGGCATGCAGGAAAAGAAGAAACAGGAATGGATAGCTATTCAAAAAAATTAGCTGCAGAATGGCCTGAATTATGTGTGGGATTATGCATTGTGAATGATCAGCAAAAAGAAATCAGTTCGCGCGAAGCCATGCAACGAACAATTGAAACGAGTCAATTATATTCCGCGTGGCCTGAAAAAGTTTCGCATGATTTAATTTCATTGAAAGAAGCAATCGCATCACATGATTTTGAATTGTTAGGGCGTACTGCGGAATCGAATGCGATTGCCATGCATGCCACGATGATGGATGCGCATCCTCCGATTATTTATTCCTCATCTAAAACATTACACATGATGCAAAAAATTTGGGAATTGCGTGCAGAAGGATTATCCGTTTTCTTTACGCAAGATGCGGGACCGAATTTAAAATTATTATTTTTAAAAAAAGATGAGGAAGTTTTAAAAGAAAAATTTTCGATGATGGAAATAATTGAACCGTTTGTCATGCCAGCATGCTTTTAGCTGGCATCCAGTGAATATTTAAAATAAAAATATTCAGCTGTCATGCCAGCGTGCTTTTAGCTGGCATCCAGTGACTTTTAAAAAAGCCACTGGATGCCACCTCTCGCAAAAAGCGCTCGGCTGGCATGACAACAATTCTAACTAAGGAGAATCTATGCTAGTAAAAAAAATAATTGAATACCGCGAAAATAATATTGTCCTCGAAGGCTGTTATTTTTTCGATGATTCCATTTCCAAAAAACGCCCCGCAGTTTTAGTCGCACACGATTGGTCCGGCAGAAATAATTTTGCAGAAAACAAAGCAGAACAATTAGCAAAGTTGGGTTACCTAGGATTCGCACTCGACATGTTCGGAAAAGGAAAATTAGGAAACACAAACGAAGAAAAAATGGAATTGATGAAACCGTTAATGGATGATCGTGCATTACTTTTAAAAAGAATGTTAGCTGCATTCGACACGATAAAAAAAATAAATGAAGTAGATGTTGATCGCATTGCTGCAATTGGATTTTGTTTTGGTGGTTTATGCGCATTGGATTTAGCACGCAGTGGCGCAGAATTAAAAGGTGTAGTTAGTTTCCATGGATTACTCAGTCCTCCTCCGCAAAAAGATAAAACAATTTCTGCAAAAGTACTTGCACTTCATGGTAATGATGATCCTATGTCAGCGTCTGATGCAGTACTCGCATTTCAAAGAGAAATGACAGAAGCAAAAGCAGATTGGCAAATGCATATTTATGGAAATGCCGTGCATGCGTTTACAAATCCTTTAGCAAATGATCCTGGATTTGGATTGGTCTATAACACATTGGCTGATAAGCGTTCATGGATTGCAATGAAAAATTTTTTCGAAGAAATTTTTTAAGTGAGTAAAAAAGTTTTTGCGAGCGGATCCGAGCCGCGCACGTCAGCAAGCGTGTATGCTCTAAATAATTTCTCAGTAATAAAAAGGTTGTACACGCTTGGCTTAGCGCGCAGCTCGGATCTCGGATCTGTACCCAAAGGTTTATTGATAATTTCCGATCCGTGAGTATCAATGATCAAATAAAATAAAAAATTCAAATTAATGATCACGTTCCCAAAAAAAATCACGCATACACAAACCACCTAAAATCAGCTATAATTAAGTATGCACAAAACGAGGCTTCAATCATGAGAAAAATAGCGTTACACAATTTAATTTCAGATCACACGCGAAAATTTTCGGGTGATAAAAAAGAAGACCCGCGCATTCTTTTATTAA
>Ga0207084_1033_pt1 | contig 37947 bp, 43 predicted proteins | sample Alteio_BWMinHeat_55_FD_153543 | JGI IMG/M metagenome (GOLD analysis project Ga0207084, IMG submission 153543) | Enriched cells from forest soil in Barre Woods Harvard Forest LTER site, Petersham, Massachusetts, United States -... | ecosystem: Environmental > Terrestrial > Soil > Temperate forest >...
CAAGATGTTGCTCATCATCAGTGATGCAAGTGTATTAAGTGTCACTGTCACATTGGTCGAAGATTTGAATTCATATTATCAGGGGTAATATCATCACAAATTAGAAGCGATTGTGTCATGTATGAGTTATCGTGACTGTGTTATGACACTGTCATTATGAAATAAAAAAAGCTCATACGGGTATGTGCTTTTTAGGCGGCGTCTTTCACATTGGTCGCCTAGTTCATTGTATATAAATAAATTTCTCAATGTGGTTTTTCTGTAGGCCCCCAAATCGGCCCCTATTTTTTCCGTACTGACGGCGGAATTGAACCGGGATCCCCATTTTTATGTTAGAATTTTTTCATTAACAATGAGTTTTATTAGTCCGTCTGCAATGTTGTTATAAGAGTTAGAAATACTGGTAAATGATCTCGTGTACTGTCCATCTTCTTTAGTAATGTCAACTTGCTGATTAGAGTCTTTGTAATTATTGCATATGTCTTGCGTTAAATGCACAACTGGGGTGCCGGCTTTTTCAGCTATAGATCGAAGTTGTGGTGTGAAATCACAGCATTTTTGAATAACAAAAGGGCCAGGATCATTGCCAAAAAATTTCTCGAATTCTTCTGCTGAAATTGACATGCCACGTTGCATGGCGAACTGTTGAAATCTTTTGACGCTAGCATTAACGTCTTCTATCCACTTTTCTGCCGATCTGGAAAATTTGGTTGTCTCTTGAACGCTACCACCGCTGAATCTTTTAGCCATTTGTACTACTAAGCCTAAGAATTTAGGTTTAAAACTAAGCCCTTTGAAATTCTGTGTTGTTTGGTATTCACCTAGTAGTTTAATCCAGTTATTAAAAATTGCACTCAAGTTATCAATCGCCTGTAATGAGAAAAATGCAGGTGAAACAGGGGTAATATAGTAATCACTTATCATCATTATTAGGGCATTTATGATGCTACTTGCACTGGGTGATGTATCTATCAAAATAAAGTCATAACTTTCTTTATTTTTTTTAAGGGCTTGCTCAAATTTATAAGGTATCTCACTTGTAAATTCATTCTTGTTTTTAATAATCCCATATAGATCGGCCTCAATATTAGCCAAGTTAATAGAGCCCGAAATTAAATCTACATAACTACCGCCCGCATGTTTAGAGTTAGCTCTGTATATTCTTTTTTCGGTTGGCTGGTTTTTAAGTTCAGCATTGATATACTCAGATAATGAAATATATTTTTGTACATTTTTACTCCATTTAGAGTCTTCATCTGTTGAGTATTCAACACTCGTTGAGAGGCCATAGATGGCGGCTGTAAGGTTCATTTGTGGATCCGCATCTATCAGCAGTACCCGATGCCCTTTATCAGCCAGAATATAGCCTAAGTTATGCACTAAGGTGGTTTTCCCAACCCCTCCTTTATGATTAAAAAATGTTATAATTTTTCCCATATTTCCCTTCATATTTTAAAAATTTTTACTTACATTTTGATTTTCAAAGTATACGGCAAGTGTCCATGATCAACAATATACAACGTGTCAATGTAGCAGTTATTTGGATATGGATTTTTTAGTTCGCAAAGCATTGGGTGCACATACTATTTTAGATCATGTAAGTTCTTTTTCAATTTTATCTGCTTTAGGTAGATACAATCTAATCCCGCTATCATATACATCATGTGTGACAAATTTGTATTCCTTATCTTCAAACCCTTGAGGTACAGGTTGATTCCAGGCTAATTGCATTTTATATAAAGGCTCAGCTTTGGATTTCGTCTTTTTTAAATCTACTATTTTCCATCCACGAGATTCATCACCTTTCTTTAATAACCATATTAAAGGATTAGATTCTTCAATAAATAGTTTTAGTTTACTCCCATCCACTACTCCTATTTTTTCTGCTACATCCCGACCAAAGAATATAACTAATTGCTGTCTTTGTTGAATAATGGGAAAACCTATTTTTACTTTATCACCCATATATATACCTGATCTCACTCTGGTGGGAACAATTTCTTTAAAGTTCATAATCATACTGTACCTCCAAGCAAAAAATATTCATATATCAACATATTCATTTTAATTATACATGCATATCACGTTTTTGTCTATATAATTGATCATTATTTGACACAGTATTGTTATTTAGAATAATAATATATCTTATATTCCTGTAAGTTTTTGAAATTGTTATGATTTAGATATATAAGAAGATATTTTCTTTGGTCATAAAAGGCATGTTCTAGTTTTTTGGGGAGTTAATGATATAAAGTTTAGTAATTTACATCAGATTTCTCATATTTATTAATGATTGCTAACATTGATTGTTAATTTATTAGTCGATAGATAAATTTCAAATAGTAGGGAATAGCTCTCCTACTTCCATTTTAAGAGTTTTAGCTATACGAATTAAGTTAATGGCAGCAATATTTCGCTCACCACGTTTTACACTTCCCATATATGTCCGATCTAATCCCACTTCATATGCAAATGCTTCTTGCGAAAACCCCTTTGCTTTACGAAATTCGCGTATTCTTTGACCAATTTTGATGAGAGCTTGTTGTTTCTTGCGCATCTAATAAGAATATGTATGATGTGCGCATAGAACCACGGACTATGAGTATCAATATAAAGTGGTAAATTTTAAAGAATTGAGGTTTTGTAAATGAGAACAATCTTAGTTATTTTATTTTTAATATTTCAACTAAATCTGGCTTCCGCTGCAATCAAAGTGGAGTGTAACTACAATTATTCCGCCACGGATGAGTTACTTAAGCGATTAAAAAATGACAAATCAGTGATTGCCAGGGCATTAAAAGATAGACTTAAGGCAAACCCAGTATGGAACAAGATAACTTTCATAGTCGACGGAAAAAAAATAATAGATGTGGAACTGCATATGATGGCTCCAGAAACCCCTATGTTTAAATATTCAGTTAAATCCCATTCAGAATACATTCTTATTAAGGAGTATTTTTTTAAAGCAGAGAGTGCCTCATATATTCTAAGCGATAAATACTACATTAGTCGGCTAAATGGACAATTAAGCGGTGAGAAATACGCAGCAAATAATTATTCGCTGCCTTATTTTAAGGCAGGCGATTATATGTGGGATATCGAAGGACAATGCAAGCCGATAAAATTACGTCGAACATTTTTTTAGAGTAGAGGGTCAAGTCTGGACAATTGACATATTCGTTAGAGAACATTTCTTTATGATATGTCAATTGTCCAGACTTGACTCCTTCTCTTTAATTGGAGCTTGTTAGTTCTTTCAAAGTAATTGTTTCAATATGAGCATTTATATTCTTTGCGTGTTTACGCATAAAAGATTCATCGTCGCTAATTATGGTTGTGCAATAAGAGCTCTCGATCATTATAAGGGCATCAGTGAACCTATCTTCAGCAGGTGTTGCACCATTTGTTTGAGTTAGGAATTCTAAATACAAATGAACATAGATAAGACTACGTAGTGCTGGATATGAAATAAGATTATCTAACAGTTTGTTTAGTTCACGATCATTCAAGATTATTTTTTGTTCTGTTGTGGCTAATATCACCATTCTTACCCATTCCATGTTTTTAGGATCATATTTTAAAGAGAGAAAATAGTCGGTAAGGAATTTATTAAAATTATTACTATACTTTTTGCGTATTTCTTTGCTTTTTACAGGTTGCCAAGCTTTGCGTGACGCTGTTAGCATACCTTGTCTAGTTCGAATGAAAGCTTCATGTTTATAGCCAAACTCACCATTACAGTGATCATCAATTCTATTAAGAAGAAGGGTTTTTTGCTGTCCGCTCAACAAATAATCTACAGGTTCATCTGTTCTTAATTTATTTGCTTCCAATGTATAGAGATCATCTCTTGATCGGCTATATTCAGGCTTTAAATCACGAATGAAAGAATAAAGTTGTGAGGCTTTATTAGGGTTCTCTGTTACTATATTTTTCGCAATTTCAAAATTGGGATATATTCCTACGACTGGTATTAATTTTTTTTCTTTTAGAATTTCATTTAGTTCTTTCGCAGTAATGCCTTGTCTATGACATTCACTGATAACGCTTGTATCCATAAAAACTGTTTTCATGCATTACTCATCATTGTATCTAAAAATGATAAAAGCACCCGATCAAATCCCAGATTTATTCTTTCACACTTTTACGATAAACAACCCCAACCCTCCCAATCAACTGCACCCCTTCCGCCCCAACCGCTTCACACACCTCATCAAATAGCCGCTGCCTTTCCTTCCTATCCATCATCGGAAAACGAATCTTAATCAACTCATGATCCGTCAAAGCGCGATCGACTTCATTTTTAATATTCTCCGTAAACCCATTATTCCCAATAAAAACGATGGGCTTTAATGCGTGCGCTTTCGCTTTGAGTTGTTGCTTAAATTTTGTAGTAGTTTGCATGGTAATAATCTTTGAATGCCTAAAATAAAAAAAGCTCATAGGGGTATGAGCTTTTTGGTTAACTGGTGGAGGCGGCGGGAATTGAACCCGCGTCCGCGAATCCTCTGCTCTTAGATCTACATGTTTATCTAGTCTTTTATTTTAGCCACCTCACTCCTGACTAGAGAGCAGTTAAGGCAGCGATCTCCTATTTATGTTTAGCAGTCCAATCTGGAGCCGATTATTCTGCGAGCTTGTATATATGACCACCCACATTTACTTGCGTAAAATTCCGATCGTACAAGCACAATCGGTGGATGGCGTTCTGCCGGTTATTAAGCGGCTTGTGCTACAGCAACAAAGTCACTGTTGACTGGAGCGCGACGAACGAAGTTGCGTATGTTTTTGGCAACTATTTGGTTTGTAATAATTTTTTACGAGGTTCATTACGTCCTCGACATGCACCTTAAGTTTCGTAACCCACGTCGAAACCGGGTCGCCCCCATATTTAAGTATAGATAGTTAAAGAACTTTTTCATTAAGCAGTATGAACGAAACAATATATTTATTTTTTTCTTGAATAGCAAGCGGTGTTTTTTATCCTAGGGGATGTTGTTGAAAGGGAAGGGGATAACTGACTTTTGCCCCTTATTTAACCTCTTTGTCGCTTGAATAAATTTTGTTGTTGCCGCTTCCAATCCTTATCTTTTTCTGTTGCCCGCTTGTCATGTAACTTTTTACCTTTGGCTAGCCCAATCTCGAGTTTGACGCGATTATTTTTCCAATACAGAACCGTAGGGACTAAAGTATATCCACGGCGTTCGGTATTCCCAATGAGCTTATTCAGTTCGCTTTGGTGCAGCAATAATTTTCTAGTACGCTGTGGATCGGGATGGATATGGGTAGAGGCGGTTTGTAGGGGGGTAATCGATGCTCCAATTAACCACGCTTCGGCCCCTTTTAAAATGACATACCCTTGGTCAAGCTGGACGCGGCCAGCCCTCAGGCTTTTGACCTCCCAGCCTTCTAGGACTAGCCCGGCCTCGAAGCGATCTTCAATGAAGTATTCGTGTTGGGCTTTGCGATTGAGCGCAATCGTGGTATTTGTTTTTGGTGTCTGTTTCATGGAAGGCAGTATAATGACAATTCGTTTCATTTGGAATCAACATTGGAATTGGTATGCATACTCTTAAACGCAGTGCGTTAGTGCCTTACTCCACGCGACAAATGTTTGAACTGGTCAACAACATTGAAGACTATCCGCGCTTTTTGCCTTGGTGTCAGAGTGGTCAGGTGATTAGCCGCACAGACACTGAAGTGATCGCAACCTTAGACATTGCTTGGAAGGGCATGCATAAAAGCTTTAGCACGCGCAACCGATTATTTCCCTATGATCGCATTGAGATTATCTTAGAACACGGCCCTTTACAGCGTTTAGAAGGCATTTGGACGTTTCAAGCCTTGGATGAACAAGCCTGTAAGGTATTACTTGATTTAGAGTTTGAATTTGCCGGTAGCTTTATAGACAGGCTTTTTCAGCCTGTATTCCAACATATTGCGAACACCTTTGTGGAAGCGTTTTGTAAACGGGCGAGCGAGCTTTATGGAGAATAATAAAATTACAGTAGAAGTGGCTTATGCCTTGCAAGACAGGCAAGAACTCATTACCGTCCAAGTGCCGCCAGGAAGTTGTATTAAAACGGCCGTACAGCAATCAGGGCTATTGTCTCTGTTTCCCCATGAAGACCTTAATCAACTGAAAGTAGGCGTATTTAGTAAGCCACGCTTACTGACTGATGAGGTAAAAGAGGGAGACCGCATTGAAATTTATCGCCCGCTTACCATAGACCCTAAAGAGGCTAGACGCGCAAAGGCAAAGAAAAAACCTTAAGTTCCTAATATTTCTCGCAGCCGCCCATATTGGAACAGACAAATCAGCCGTTTTTCTACGCGGTTACCGTAACCGGGTTGGAAGGTATACACATATTCCAAGCGCTCGTTTGAAAAGATATTCACTAGTACAGGATTACCCATAATTTCTTTCACTTGTAAAGGCGTCATGCCTATATGTAACCGGCTCACTTCGCCTTGCGTGATGATATTGCCTTGGGCTATGTCCCTCTTATGAATGCGAAATAGGGAGCAGCCAGAAAGAATAAAGCCAATCAAGACAAGAGAAATGATTTTTTTCATGTACAATACCTTTTCTTTTTAGTTGAATAATGCAAGGTCGCTTGCGCGACATTGTAAAGGAAATAAGGACGATAACAAGAGTAGAGCTGAATAATATTATGAGTCATGACATGGAGAAACCGCGTTGGACAATCAAAATTTAAAAAAGGCCGGCCTGAAAATTACCCTGCCCAGGCTGAAAATCCTTGAAATTATGGAAAAAGCGAAAGAGCACCATTTAAGTGCCGAAGATATTTATCGCGTATTAATTGAGTCGGGGGAAGAAATTGGGTTGGCGACAGTTTATCGTGTGCTCACTCAATTTGAAGAAGCTGGATTAGTGGTGAGGCATCACTTTGAAAGTGGGCAGTCGGTCTTTGAACTAGATTTGGGTATGCATCACGATCATTTGGTCTGCGTTAAATGTGGACGGGTGGAAGAATTTGTTGATCATATGATTGAAAAACGTCAAGAAGAAATTGCCAAGCATGCGGGGTTTAGTATTACGGATCATAGCTTAAATATTTACGGTATATGTGGGAAATGCCAGAAGAAAAGTTAAGCGTCGGAGTAAACGAGATTGCTTTATGCAGTGAGAGGCATTTTTGCAATGCCATCTACCATTTCTTGCGCATGTTCCAGAGTTTTTTGTGTGATTTTTTCACCGCCCAATAAGCGGGCAATTTCTTGGATTTGTTCTTTGGCATTTAATTGACGTAAACGAGTATGAGTGGTTTTTTCTATAAAATATTTTTCTACTAACACATGTTGATGGCCGAAAGCTGCGACTTGAGCTTGATGGGTGACGCAAAACACTTGATAGGCCGAGCCTAATTTTCGTAAAAGTTTGCCAATTTTTTCTGCTACCGCTCCGGCGACACCCGTATCCACTTCATCAAAAATCAAAGTAGGTGTGGCGGTTTGATGTGCCAGTGCTAAATGAACGGCCAAGCTTAAGCGTGATAATTCTCCACCTGATATCACTTTGTTGAGTGGTGCTAAGGTTTGGTCGGGATTGGTTTTAATTAAAAATAGCGTTTTTTCTTGACCATGCGGAGAAAATGCTACGGTTTCTTTTTCAAAGTGAATTTGAAATTCGCCATAGGGTAAAGAAAGTGAGCGAATGGTCGTAGTGATTTTTTTGGCTAAAGTAGCGGCGGCTTTAAGTCGGCTTTGGCTCAGTTGCGTAGCCAGTTGATGATAAGTGGCCGCCAATTGTTTTTGCTGTTCTTCTAAGTTAGCAAGGTCGCTGTCATTGGAAGCGAGTGTGGTTAATTCGGTCTGCAATTGTTCTTGAAAAACAGGTAAATTAGCAGGCGTCACTTTATGTTTACGCGCGAGATCAAAGAGTTGGCTGATACGTTGTTCCAGTGTGCGTAAATGTTCAGGATCGACTTCCATAGTGTCAAGATAATGCCGTAATTCAGCGTCTAAGTCAGTTAATTGTGACTGTGCAGAGAGCAGGGTGCTGACCCACTGTTGAGCCTGCGGTTCAACATTTTGTAGTGATTCCAAACATTTTCTGATGTCGTTTAATAAAGCGAAGACAGAGTGGCCTTCTTCATTGGCGAGAGATTGCATGGCGCGCTGCAAACTTAGCACTAATTCTTCTTTATGTGTCAGTTTGCGATGTTCCGCTTCAATGTGTTCCCATTCACCTTGGCGTAATTGCATAGTGAGTAATTCATTTAACTGATGTTGTAAATATTCACTGCGTTCTTGGCGGGTGCGGGATTTTTCTCGTCTTTGTAGGATTTCTTTTTCTGTGGCTTTCCATTCTTCGGCAATGCGTTTGATTTCTTGGGTAAGGGGCACATGTTCAGCGTAACGATCTAAAATCTCACGCTGGCTTTCTGTTCTCAATAAAACATGTTGTTCATATTGTCCATGCAAATGAAACAATTGCTCGCTCAGTTCTTTTACTAATTGCAAGGTGGTAGGCAGGCCGTTGATGTAGCTGCGTGAGCGTCCGTCTTGGGTGATAACACGACGAATAATGCATTCCTGATTATCTTGATGCAAATCATACTGCTTGAGCCAAGTCATCACGCCAGGACATTTTTCAATTTCAAAACAAAGACTAATATCGGCACGTTCTTTTCCCGGGCGTATGAGATTGGCCGAGCCACGGCCACCTAACGCTAATTCAATGGCTTCAATAAAAATAGATTTTCCTGCGCCTGTTTCACCGGTAATCATGCTGGTGCCTGCTTGAAAATGCAGGTGCAGTTCTTCAATAGTAGCGAGATCGCGAATGTGAATTTGTGCCAACATAAGGTCGCGTTTGTCCTATTCCGAATAAGTTAACTTTCTTCCCCAATACAGTTTGCTTCTGAGTGTTTCGTAGTAATCATAATCGATAGGATGAATTAAGTGTAAGCGTTGTGATTTTTTTTGGATTTCGATTTGACTTCCGGGTGGTGTATTAATAAAAGCTTGGCTATCGCAAGTCAAGCGTGGTGTCGCTGTATTATGTGGAGAAATTCGTATGTTAATGCGACGGTTTCCTTCAATGACAATAGGTCTAATGGTGAGGGTATGAGGAAACATGGGTACCATGACTATGGCATCTAACTGGGGATGCAAAATAGGGCCGCCACCTGAAAGCGCATAAGCAGTCGAGCCCGTAGGGGTTGCCACAATGAGACCGTCTGAATCTTGGCTACAAACAAACTGATCATCAATATCAATTTCAAATTCATTCATATGCGGAACGGAGGCTGGAATGAGGGCAACTTCATTCAAGGCATTGCTCTGTCCTATTATTTTTCCTTGATGTTGCACAGTGGCCGTTAAGAGAAAGCGTTTTTCTAAGATAAATTTACCTTGCAGTATGGCCTCAATTTTTTTCAATTCAGTGGGCAGAATATCGGTGAGAAAGCCCAATCGACCTCGATTAACTCCTAGCACAGGGATTTCATCATTGATAACAATATGAGCAGCATGTAAGAGGCTGCCATCGCCGCCTACCACAATTAATAGATTGCAGCGTTGACTTAATGCTTCCCTAGGCACACTGGTCAATGAACTATCAGCTAATAATTTTGCTGTTTCTGCATCAACTACAAAGGGTTGTTGTAAACGTTGCAAGTAACTGATTAAGGTTTTCAAGGTATCTACTACACTAGGATTTGTTACCCGTGCGAAAATGCCTACCGTTTTAAATGTTGCTGACATGCTTTGTCCTCGCCAACGATTTATCCCATAACCTACCTTGAATCTTAGCGTTTCGTCCACATATTAGTGTGTAGTTATTAATAGGAGGGTTGTTCATGGCCCGTAACACGCCGGATGATGAAACAAACAGTGAGATAGAGAAAGAAAAACCACCAGAAGGATTGTTGACTCATCCTTCTCATCAAGAATTATTGCAAAAGCTAGATGAAGCGGAAAATACAGCCAATCAGCACTGGGAACGTATTTTACGCATGCAAGCAGAGAATGAAAATGCGCTGCGCCGCGCAGAACGTGACGTGGCTAGCGCGCATAAATATGCGTTAGAGAAATTTGTGTCTGAGCTGCTGCCCATCATTGATAGCCTGGAATTATGCCTAACTAGCGTGCCCAAAGAAATGCAGGCTCAGGCTGCCTCCGTCCTAGAAGGGGTGAAGCTCACCTTAAAAATGTTTTACGCAGCCATGGAAAAATTCGGTGTCAAACAAGTTAACCCTGTGGGTGATCCTTTTAACCCTGAATTTGAACAAGCGATTTCCATGCAAGAGCATCCTTCTGCCAAACCAGGCACAGTGCTTTCTGTGTTGCAGAAAGGCTATACCTTAAATAACCGTCTTATACGCCCGGCCTTAGTAGTGGTGGCTAAGGAAAAAGAATAGTTAGTCCATTGAAAAACAATTAATTGCCCTTATGTGTATTAAATAGATCACTTCAGCGGAGAATATTATGGCTACAACAAATAAAATCATAGGCATAGATTTAGGTACGACTAACTCCTGCGTCGCTGTCATGGAGGGGGACAAAATAAAAGTCATAGAAAACGCCGAAGGTGCGCGTACTACCCCGTCTATTGTGGCCTATGTGGACAACAGTGGGACCACGGAAATCCGCGTGGGACAACCCGCTAAGCACCAGGCCATCACTAATCCTAAAAATACGATTTATGCCGTTAAACGCTTAATCGGCCGCCGTTATGATGATCCTATGGTACAAGAAACCAAAAAACGGGCCCCTTTTGCCATTATCAAAGCAGAGAATGGTGATGCTTGGGTACGTGTACTTAATAATAAAGATCTCGCGCCTCAGCAAGTGTCAGCTGAGATTCTCAGAAAAATGAAAAAGACAGCTGAAGATTATTTGGGCCATGAAGTGACCGAAGCCGTTATCACCGTGCCTGCTTATTTCAATGATTCCCAACGTCAGGCCACTAAAGACGCTGGCAAAATTGCTGGTCTTGAAGTGAAACGTATCATTAACGAGCCTACCGCTGCGGCCTTAGCTTTTGGTATGGACAAAAAACCAGGTAATCGCAAGATTGCCGTATACGACTTAGGTGGTGGTACTTTTGATATCTCTATCATTGAAATTGCTGAAGTAGATGGAGAGCATCAATTTGAAGTGTTATCTACGAATGGCGACACCTTCTTAGGTGGAGAAGATTTCGATCAACGCATCATGGATTATTTGATTACTGAATTTAAAAACAATTCCGGCATTGATTTGCATCATGATCCTTTAGCATTACAACGACTCAAAGAAGCCGCAGAAAAAGCAAAAATAGAATTGTCTTCTACTCAACAAACGGAAGTGAATTTACCCTATATCACTGCCGATGCCAGCGGCCCCAAGCATCTCAATATCAAAATGACGCGCGCTAAATTGGAATCCTTAGTGGAAGATCTCGTTCAACGTACTGTTGAACCTTGTAAAATTGCCCTTAAAGATGCCAACCTGGATGCATCTAAGATTGATGACGTGATTCTAGTCGGTGGTCAAACGCGTATGCCTTTGGTCCAAGAAACCGTGCGTAAATTCTTTGGTAAAGACCCACGTAAAGATGTTAATCCCGATGAAGCCGTTGCCATTGGTGCAGCGATTCAAGGTGCTGTACTTTCAGGCGCAATCAAAGATGTGTTACTGCTAGATGTGACCCCGCTTTCTTTAGGTATTGAAACCATGGGTGGCGTCATGACCAAGCTCATTGAAAAAAATACCACGATTCCAACGCGTGCCTCACAAGTGTTTTCCACTGCTGCTGATGGTCAAACGGCAGTGACTATTCATGTGTTACAAGGTGAGCGTGAAATGGCTTCTGCTAATAAGTCATTAGGCCGTTTTGATTTGACCGATATCCCACCCGCGCCACGCGGTATGCCACAAGTTGAAGTGACTTTCGATATTGATGCCAATGGTATTTTGCATGTTTCTGCCAAAGATAAAGCCACAGGCAAAGCACAATCCATACGCATTCAAGCCTCTTCCGGATTAAGTGAAGCCGAAGTGGAAAAAATGGTAAAAGATGCCGAAGCACATGCCGCGGATGATCATAAATTCCATGAATTAGTCACGGCGCGTAACCAAGCAGACAACATGATTCATGCCGTCACTAAATCCATGAAAGAAGCAGGGGATAAAGTATCGGCGGAAGAACGTAAGGCCATTGAACAAGCCGTTGAAGCTTTGAAAGAAGCCATGAAATCAGATGATAAAGATGCCATAGAAGCCAAAACTAAAGCTCTGACCGATGCCTCTGGCAAAATGGCAGAACGTTTATATGCACAACAAGGTGAAGGACAACAAGGCGGCGGTACTCAGGGAGCAGCGGGCGCAGGCGGAAGTGACCAAGGTCAGGAGTCAAAAAAGAAAGGTGATAATGTAGTGGATGCTGAATTTGAAGAAGTTAAAAATGATGACGATGATAAACAGAAATCGTGATGATGTCTTATCACTCGTGATGAAAATACAAACATGACTAAACGTGATTATTACGAAATTCTAGGTATTTCTCGCAATGCCAGCGAGGATGAGGTCAAAAAAACGTATCGTCGTTTAGCGATGAAATATCATCCTGACCGCAATGCCGATGACCACACCTCGGAAGAAAAATTTAAACAGATCAAAGAAGCTTATGAAGTCCTCTCAGACAGTCATAAACGGGCGGCTTATGATCAATTCGGGCATGCAGGTGTAGAAGGAGCAGCAGCCGGATTTGGTGGCATGGGCGGCATGAATTTTACCGACGTCTTTGGCGATATTTTCGGCGATATTTTCGGGGGCGCAAGAGGCGGTTCACAACGCGGTTCCGATTTATATTTTAATTTGGAAATTTCCCTAGAAAACGCAGTTTTTGGCAAAACAGCCGAAGTGACTATTCCTACCCTGGTGGTGTGTAACGAATGCCATGGTTCAGGAGCACGTGCTGGTACCTCTCCTGTCACTTGCGCCGATTGCGGTGGTTATGGCCAAATACGCATGCAGCAAGGCTTTTTTTCAGTACAACAAACCTGTCCTACGTGTTACGGCAAAGGCAGGACTATACAAACGCCTTGTTTGGGTTGTCATGGACGGGGACGTATTAAACAAAATAAAAAATTATCTGTCAAAATCCCACCTGGTGTTGACACCGGTGACCGCATCCGCTTAAGTGGAGAAGGCGAAGCAGGTGAAGCAGGCGCGGGGACAGGTGATTTATATATTCAAATTCAAGTCCAGGCGCATTCTCTTTTCGAAAGAGATGGGAAGAACTTATATTGTGAAGTGCCCATTAGTTTTGTCACCGGCACACTCGGAGGCGAATTAGAAGTGCCTGCACTCAAAGGTAGAGTCAAACTGAAGATACCACCCGAGACCCAAACCGGCAAAGTGTTTCGCATTAAAGGAATGGGAGTGCCCTCAGTACGCGGTGGAGACGTCGGTGATTTAATGTGTAAAGTTCAAATTGAAACACCCGTGAATTTGACTGCCAAACAAAAAGAACTCTTGACACAATTTGAAAAAACGATTTCAGTGAATAATAAACATAATCCAAAATCAAGCACATGGTTTAATAAAGTAAAAAAGTTTTTTGAAGAAATGAAATTTTAACTGTATCTCAGAGCAGGTATTAATTTGTGTAAATCCAATTCAGGGGTAATCGGTATGCAAAAAGTACCAATGACAGTAAACGGTGCAGCCAAATTGCGTGAAGAGCTGGAACGATTAAAACATATTGAGCGGCCTAAAATTATTACGGCGATTGCAGAAGCACGTTCTCACGGGGACTTGAAAGAAAATGCGGAATATCATGCGGCCCGTGAACAACAAAGTTTTATGGAAGGGCGCATTCTGGAAATTGAAAGCAAGCTTTCTGTATCGCACGTGATTGATGTCACACAAATGGAAAATACAGGACGCGTGATTTTTGGCGCCACCCTTACTCTCACTGATCGTTCGGGAAAGACTATTCGTTATCAAATTGTGGGTGAAGACGAAGCCAATATCCCTGAAAATAAAATTTCTGTCACGTCTCCTGTGGCTAGAGCCTTAGTGGGTAAATTTGAAGGAGATATGGTGGAAGTCACCACACCGGATGGGAAGATGATCTATGAGATTATTGAAGTAATTTATATTTAAAATGACCAGTAAAAGCAGCCGTCGGTGGTTAAGAGAGCATTTTTCTGACACTTACGTAAAACAAGCACAACAAGATGGTTATCGATCAAGGGCCGTTTATAAACTGCTCGAGATACAACAGCGTGATCATTTATTTAAACCAGGCATGATAGTCATTGATTTAGGGGCCGCTCCCGGAAGTTGGGCCCAATTGGTGGCCCGGTTGGTTCAACCGCAGGGCAAAGTGATAGCGTTGGATATATTACCCATGGAAGAGATTCCTGGTGTGGATATTATCCAGGGCGATTTTTCTGATGATGCGATTTTACAGCGATTAAATGAGCAATTATCCACAATTCAGGTCGATTGGGTCCTTTCAGACATGGCTCCTAATTTAAGTGGCAATGAGAGTGTCGATATTCCCCGCGCCATCTACCTCGCTGAATTAGCATTAGATTTTGCTCTGAAAGTCATTAAACCAACGGGTGGTTTATTGATTAAAGTCTTTCAAGGCGAGGGTTCCGATAGCTTGCTTGCTGAAATTAAACGCAATTTTGTCAACGTAGTCATTCGTAAACCAAAAGCCTCGCGGGGGCGGTCTCGCGAAGTGTATGTTCTTGCAAGGAGTTTAAAAAATTTTAAAAAACCCAGCGATTCCTGCTGAACCTTACGCGATGGGGTTTTAAAATAGAGGGGGAGAGCGTAGCGAGGGGGAAGCGAAGCGCGCGATTCTTCCCTCTTGGTGCAAGCACAAGCTTTGCTTGTGCGTAGCATATAAACAATTTAGAGCTATTTTTCTCTACCCTATATTAGGTATGATTAGAGTTACCCTGGATATAGTGCTTTAAATGAGGTCTACCAACGTGAATGATGCAATCAAGACGATACTGTTATGGATGGTGATAGGGATTATCTTAATTTCGGTATTCAATAATTTTGGACCAAAGCGTGAGCCTGAAGAAAGAATCAGTTATTCCACTTTGCTGAATGAAGTCAAACAAGGCAATATCAGGTCTGTGACCATATCCGATCAAAATGTGAATGGAACGCTGCAATCCAATAAAACATTCACGACTTATCTTCCCATGCGCCAAGATGACATCCTATTACAGAAAATGATAGAAAAAGGGGTGATTGTCAAAGGCAAGCCACCCGAACAACCTGGCTTACTCATGCATCTGTTAAATTTACTTCCCTGGATTATCTTATTTGCCATTTGGATTTATGTGTTACGTCAACAAGCCGGTGGAGGTAAGGGCGGTGCTTTTTCATTCGGACGTAGCCGTGCGCGATTATTAAGTTCAGATCAAGTCAAAGTCACGTTTGCCGACGTGGCGGGTTGCGAAGAAGCCAAAGATGAAGTCAAAGAATTAGTCGATTTCTTAAAAGATCCAGGAAAATTTCAACGCTTAGGCGGCAAAATTCCGCGCGGTGTTTTATTGGTAGGGCCGCCCGGGACAGGTAAAACGTTATTGGCGCGAGCCGTAGCCGGCGAAGCCAAGGTTCCCTTTTTCACCATTTCTGGCTCTGATTTTGTAGAAATGTTTGTGGGTGTTGGTGCTTCTCGTGTGCGAGATATGTTTGAGCAAGCAAAAAAACAAGCCCCTTGCATTATTTTCATTGATGAAATCGATGCCGTAGGCAGACATAGAGGCGCAGGTCTTGGGGGTGGTCATGATGAGCGTGAGCAAACATTGAATCAATTACTCGTTGAAATGGATGGTTTTCAAGGCAATGAAGGTGTCATAGTCGTGGCTGCCACGAATAGGCCCGATGTCTTAGATCCTGCTTTATTACGCCCCGGCCGTTTTGATAGGCAGGTCGTAGTGGGATTACCCGATGTGAGAGGCCGTGAACAAATATTACGTGTTCATAGCCGCAAAGTGCCTACTGCGGATGATGTCGATGTCAATGTGATCGCGCGCAGTACGCCCGGATTTTCAGGAGCGGATTTAGCCAATATTGTGAATGAAGCAGCACTTTTTGCTGCCCGTGCCAATAAACGCACGGTCGATATGGAAGATTTTGAAAAGGCCAAAGATAAAGTCATCATGGGTACAGAACGTCGTTCTATGGTGATGTCTGACGAAGAAAAGAAATTAACGGCCTATCATGAAGCCGGACATGCGATTGTCGGCCTCATGGTGCCTAAACATGATCCCGTGCATAAAGTCACTATTATTCCTCGTGGACGCGCATTAGGTGTCACAGTATTTTTACCTGAAGGTGACCGCTACAACTACACGCGCGAATATTTGGAAAGTAAAATCTCTAGTTTGTTTGGTGGACGTTTGGCGGAAGAAATTATTTTTGGATCAGATAAAGTAACGACGGGTGCTTCTAATGACATACAAAAAGCTACCGAACTTGCTCGCAATATGGTCACTAAATGGGGCTTATCTGAGAAAGTCGGGCCTATAACGTTAGGTAATAACGACGAAGAAGTCTTTTTAGGTCATTCCATCACTAGACATAAAGAAGTCTCAGAAGCGACTTCCAGTGTGGTAGATGGTGAAGTCCGCAGCATTGTGGAACGTAATTATCAACGTGCTGAAAAAATTCTTAAAGAAAACGTCAAAAAATTACATATCATGGCTGAAGCGTTAGTGAAATATGAAACAATAGGCCAAGACCAAATTCAAGATATTATGAATGAAAAACCTATTCGCGAACCTGCGAGTTGGCGTAATAATAAAGAGGGTCCTGGTCAATCAAAGCAGAAACCAGAAGACCAACCTGAAGAACAACAAAAAATGGCGAATGTGGTTCAACCATCTGAAGGAACGGCTCCAGCCGACAGTAGTAGCACCTGATATGATTCAATCTTCTCCTAAAACACGGCGTTATTTTGGTACGGATGGTATTCGTGGCCGAGTAGGCGTATGGCCGATTACGCCAGAATTTGTTTTAAAGCTAGGTTGGGCTGTCGGTAAAGTATTAGCACGACAAGGGAATGGCAAAGTGCTGATAGGGAAAGATACACGTATATCCGGCTATATGTTTGAATCAGTCTTAGAGGCTGGTCTTTCTGCTGCAGGCATTGATACGCATTTACTTGGCCCTATGCCAACCCCTGCCATTGCTTATTTGACTCGTACCTTGCGTGCGCAAGCAGGCATTGTGATCAGTGCGTCGCATAATCCTTATTATGACAATGGAATTAAATTTTTTTCTGCTCAAGGCACTAAATTGCCTGATCATTTAGAGTTAGCTATTGAAGAATTATTAGACCAACCTATGACTACCGTGGATTCTGCTGAATTGGGCAAAGCAATTCGTGTCGTTGATGCGCCTGGACGTTACATTGAATTTTGTAAAAGCACCGTGTCTTCAGACATGATACTGAACAATTTAAAAATTGTGGTGGATTGTGCACAAGGAGCGGCTTATCACGTTGCCCCCAATGTATTTCGCGAACTAGGGGCAGAAGTCATAGAAATAGGCGTAGAACCCAATGGTTTGAACATTAATTTAGATTGTGGTGCGACCCATCCCGAAGTATTGCGTAGGCAAGTATTGGAACATCAAGCTGATTTGGGTATTGCGTTAGATGGAGACGGGGACAGAGTGGTCATGATAGATCACAAAGGCCATGTACTCGATGGAGATGAGCTTTTGTATATTATCGTTAAACACCAAGCCTCCTGCGGGTCTCTTAAAGGGGGAATTGTCGGTACCGTCATGTCTAATTTAGGATTTGAATTAGCGATTAAACAGCTAGGAGTTGATTTTGTCCGCGTTCCAGTAGGGGACAGATACATTATTAATGAATTAGTCAAACGCGGCTGGCAATTAGGTGGTGAGCCTTCTGGCCATGTGGTTTGCAGAGAAATGACTACCACAGGAGATGGTATTATCACCGCTTTACAAGTCCTTGCCGCCATGCGTTATCAAAAACTCTCTTTGGCAGAAGCTCATGCAGGCCTTTCTAAATACCCCCAAATTCTCTTGAATGTGAAGGTCAATCATCAAGACCGTGCCACCATAGAAAAAGAAGGCATTCAGCAAGCAATAAAAAAAGCAGAAGCTGAGCTTAGCCATAAAGGCCGTGTTTTACTCCGCTGTTCGGGCACTGAACCTTTGATTAGAGTGATGGTGGAAGGGGAAGACGAACATCATGTGAAGCGCTTAGCGGAATACTTGGTGGGCGTAGTCAAACAGGAACTTGCCGCGAATTTGTAATTACTAGAACATTGATTCAACCGTATCAGCCTTATTGAATACTCGCTCCAAACACGACTTCCTGTCGTTAGGGATGCCATCCCCCAGCTTAAAGCATGCTGGGGCAGGCCTGGCATCCAGTCGCTCGATTTCAATAAGGCTGACACGGTTGAATCAATGTTCATTTAATTTGAATAAAAAAAATCCCCTCATTTTCTACTCGAAAAGAGGGGATTTTTATTAAGATAGGGTGCGTTAGGCAACCATTTCTTTAAGTTTCTTAAGCGCTTTGATCTTGACGGCTTTGTAAGCTGGTCTAGCTTTGATCATGATCTCTTCGCCAGTGAAAGGATTAATACCCTTGCGAGCAGCTCTCGCTGGTTTTTTGACCACACTGATTTTCATCATGCCGGGTAGCACGAATTTACCTGCGCCACCGGATTTTACGTGTTTCTCTATTAATTGAGAAAAGCAATCAAGGACACTCACTACATCCTTTTTACTAAGGCAAGTAGCATCGGTGATGACTTTAATCATGCCACTTTTAGATAAAGGGTCTTTGATAACGCTGGGTAGTTTAGCAGGTGCTTTTTTCGCTGACATTCTACTGGCAGCTGATTTTCCGTTTCCTGACTTCCGTTTCATTTTAGACATAGATTTTTTTCCGGCCATGTTCATTCCTCACTAAGTAAAAGACACTAGATAAAATACCAGTTTTATAAAATTTTGCGAGTGTTTTTTACTATAAAATGCGACTTTTCTTTATTTAGCCTTTCTGGCGGATAGTGCCTAGCCTTTAGGGCAAGCTATTGCTTGTTATGACGGCTTCCTATACAATTCTGGCGCTTTTCAAGGTTTATCTTCACATTCCATAGGATTTAACAGGATTTAACGATGACAACGTATTTTGCAACAACCCAGAGTATCGATCATAAGTGGTATATTGTGGATGCGACAGACAAGGTATTAGGCAGGTTATCCAGCCAAATTGCTAAATATCTACGCGGCAAACACAAACCGGAGTATACTCCCCATGCGGATGCAGGCGATTACATCATAGTGATCAATGCGTCCAAGATAAAAGTGACGGGGAAAAAGAGAAAAGATAAGGTGTATTATCATCACTCCGGTTATCCAGGTGGTCTGAAGGAAACCCCGTTTGATAAAATGCAGCTTAAAAATCCCGCAAAAATTATCGAACTCTCAGTGAAAGGCATGATGCCAAAAAACCCATTAGGGCGGGAGATGTTACGAAAATTGAAGGTATATGCAGGATCAGAGCATCCACATACCGCGCAACAACCGATAGCAATTAATCTTGTTGAAGAAGAAAAATAGGGTAAAATCATGGCACAAAAGAATTTTTATGGTACAGGTCGTCGTAAAACATCAACCGCCAGAGTGTTTTTGAAATCAGGTAAAGGCAGTATTGTCATTAATGACAAAACACTTGAAGAGTATTTTGGCCGGGAAACAGCCCGAATGATTGTTCGCCAACCATTAGAAGCCACCGCCTTGCAACATAAGTTTGATGTGTTGGTGACGGTTGATGGAGGCGGAATAAATGGTCAAGCAGGTGCGATTCGTCATGGTATTGCACGAGCTTTATTACAGTATGAACAAGGTGATGCTACCGATGAAGGTGAAGGTGGTAGTAGCGGCACCATGGGTGATACCACAATAAGAAAAATCTTGCGTAAAGCGGGGTATTTGACACGGGATGCGCGTGAAGTCGAGCGTAAAAAAGTAGGTAAGCATAAAGCGCGTAAGGGCACACAATACTCCAAGCGATAATGGGTATGGTTGGTATGGTCATCTACTGTTGGGGGATCGTCTAGCGGTAGGACCGCGGACTCTGACTCCGCTAACCTAGGTTCGAATCCTAGTCCCCCAGCCACTTCGTTTTTATTGCTCAAGTAGCCTGGATTGAGCGAAGCGAAATCCAGGAACAACTAAATCTAAGTATAAAAAATGAGATAAAGTGAGGAAGGTTGCATGGCAATCATTACAAATAAACGCTCCGTGATGACGCTTTATTCTGGCGCAGTAGATCCCCTTAGCCATAGGGTACGTATTGTGCTTGCAGAAAAAGGGGTGTCGTATGAAGTCGTTGATGTTGACTCACGAAACAAACCAGAGGATTTGCTAGAGCTGAATCCGTATGGAAATGTACCTACTTTGGTAGACAGAGAACTGGCTTTATACGAGCCTAATATTATCACTGAATATCTGGATGAGCGGTTTCCACACCCTCCTTTAATGCCGGTTTATCCCGTAGCAAGAGCTAAAGCCCGTTTGATTATTTATCGTTTTGATAAGGAATGGGGGCCGCTGGTTCGCAAATTAGAAGCGGGGAAGATGAACGAAGGACGTACTGCAGCAAAAGAATTATCGAGCTATTTGGCACAATTAATACCGGTTTTCAATGCCTCTTCTTATTTTATGGGTGATGAATTTACGTTAGTTGATTGTTGTATTGCTCCCATTTTATGGCGTTTGCCCGCGTGGGAAATTAATTCCTTCACACCGGCAGAGAAAAAGGCATTAAAGAAATACACGGACCGAGTGTTTCAAAGAGATTCATTCCAAGCCAGTTTAACGGAAGCGGAACACGAGCTAAGAAAATTAGCTAAAGAAGAAATATCTTAAGGGAGTAATCAAGATGTTGTCCAACCGACCTTATTTACTACGCGCATTTTTCCAATGGATTATAGATAGTGCTTGCACTCCGATTCTAGTGATTGATACCAATCATCCCAAATGCAAAGTTCCTAAAGAGTATGTGGAAGACGGTGAAATTGTATTCAATATTTCTCCTACGGCTGTTAGGGATTTAAAAATGGATAATGATGTGGTGGAATTCAAAGCCTCCTTTTCTGGAGTCATCCATCTTATTTCTGCTCCTGTTAAGGCTATTTTAGCGGTTTACGCCGAAGAAAATGGCGAAGGGATTTTCTTTGATGCGGAAGAAGATACGGATTCCGGCAAAGCGGGTTCTGCAGTGGTCCAACTTAAAGAAGTAGAAGGTTCCAATTTTGTTCCTTCCTCTCAAGAAGCCTCAAGTACTACGACGGCTAAAAGCAAGCCGGTTTTGAAGTTGGTTGAGTAGTAAAAATACGTCATCCCCGCGAAAGCGGGGACCCATTACTTTCTATACTGAAACACCTTCACTACCTTCTGAACACCTGAAACCTGTCTTGCAATCTCAGCAGCCACATCGGCTTGTTCCCGAGTAACGATGCCCATCAAATAAACGGTTCCATTCTCCGTAACTACTTTAATACTGCTGGATTTTAAATTTTCTGTTGCTAGCATCTTGCTTTTGATTTTAGTGGTGATCCAAGAATCACTCGTTCTAGTCAAAGAAGAAGTGGTCCCTTGAATAGCAATTTGATTATAGACACGCGAAACACCAGGTACCGATTGGGCTATGGCTTCTGCTTCTTGCCGCCATGCTGGATTGGGCGTTTCACCCGATAAAAGTACGGTACGATTAAAGACGGTGACTTCAATATGGCTGTCATTACGTAAAGTAGGCACAGCTTTTATTTTAGTTACAATCTGATTGGCAATTTTCGTATCCTGCAGCGTATGTTGTAGGCTGCGATGATCATAAACAACTGCAATGGCAGCAGCCCCAGCAGCTGCACCCGCTACAAAAATACACCCTTGTAAACTAAACATTATAAGAATAAGAGTAACTAATCGTTTCATGTGAGTACTTCCCCATGCCCAAAAAGACGAAAATCAATAATGTCGCAAATACAATGAATAATGAGTAAATGCGTTTCTTGAATTCGGGCAGTATCGTATGCTGGAACGCGTATTTCAATATCTTTTTCTTGTAAATGGTCAATTATTTTACCACCGTCATAACCGGTTAACGCGATGACTCCCATGTTTTTATCGTGCGCGGCTTTAACTGCATTCACGATATTAGCTGAATTACCGCTAGTGGATATGGCTAATAAAAGATCACCCGCATGTCCTATAGCACGTATTTGTTTGGCGAACACATCACTGAAATGGTAGTCATTAGCAATGGCCGTCAATGTAGGGAGATCAGCTGTTAGCGCAATGGCAGGTAGACTAGGGCGCTCTTGTCTAAAACGATTTAACATTTCTGAGCTGAAATGTAAGGCATCACAAGCAGAACCGCCATTTCCACAGCTTAAGATTTTGCGCCCCTCTAATAAGGCTTGCACCATTTCTTCAGCTGCTTCGGCAATGATATTGATGATGGAATCGGCCGAATTGATTTTTGTCTGTATACTTTCTGTAAAATTAATGCGGATGCGTTCAATAATGCTGTTCATAGTGATAACCATTCTCTACTGAAAAAGCGTTTTTAATCCATTCCAGATATGTTTTGCCGACGGTCCGTTGAATGGCGATAATATCAAATCTGCTGTTTACCTTATACATCCATCCTTTTGCACATAAGAAGTGTTTTGCTGCTTTAATGATCTTGCTTCTTTTACTTTTATTGATGCTTTCTAAGGCGCTCCCATAATCACTTCGACTGCGGCTGCGTACTTCAACGAACACAATATCATCCTGGTCTTGCATGATTAAGTCAATCTCGCCATGAAAACAACGGTAGTTGCGTTCAATTAATTGGAAATTCTTTTTTTGTAAAAATTGACACGCTTCTTGTTCAGCTATATTGCCTAGCCTTATTTTATTAGTAGGATGAGGTGCTATTTTGTCCTTCACTAGGTACACTATTTTTTTCATCATTTGGTTCTCCTATGCAACAGAATAAAATGGGAACGTTATATGTGGTTGCCACGCCTATTGGTAATTTACAGGACATCACGTTGCGAGCGATTGAGGTATTAAAAGAAGTCGATCGTGTTGTAGCGGAAGACACCAGACATTCGGGGTCTTTATTAAAACATTTTTCTATCCATAAACCTATCCTTTCTTTGCATGAATTTAATGAGCGTGAACGGTACCAGACTGTCATACGTTATTTACAACAAGGCGAATCTCTCGCATTGATCAGTGATGCGGGTACGCCCTTGATTAGTGATCCAGGTTTTCGTTTGGTCAATGAAGCTAAGGCGCTGGGCATTCTAGTGAAGTGTGTTCCAGGGGCTTGCGCTGCTATCGCTGCATTAAGTGTATCCGGCCTTGCGACAGATCAATTTATTTTTGATGGATTTTTACCTGCTAAGGAAGAAGCCCGCTTACAGCGCTTAACCGCATTGGCCCAGGAAACGGGTACGCTCATTTTTTATGAAGCACCCCATCGGTTAATGGCGTGTTTACAAAGCATGTTAGCTAGTTTAGGCAAGGAAAGAAAAGTCGTGGTTGCTAGGGAATTAACCAAGACCTATGAATCCGTCCTCAGTGATACGCTACCGTTACTCCTTCATCATTTTGAAACACATCCAGAACAACAACGAGGTGAAATAGTGATATTAGTTGAAGGCGCCAAAGAAGAAACCCATCAAACGACCCTGTTGGACTCTGAAAGAGTATTAGACGTCCTGCTTGAAGAATTACCTCTCAAACAAGCGGCCGCCCTTGCAAGTAAAATTACCGGCGAACGTAAGAATGTATTGTATGAGCGGGCCTTAGCTAAAAAAGAGAAAAAATAAGCATTCTCCATCCCACTGTTTTATATCAGTTTTAATTTATCTCGCTGCAGTTTGCTTGATTTAACATTTATTTAATTATCAGAAAGCGTATTCCATTATAATGGAGCTTATGAGTGCTCATCGTGGTAAGGAGAAAGGTGATGGAGCCCAACAAGCTCGAATTCTGTAATGATGCAATGCGTAGAGTATGTGATTTGTGCAAATTGCTATTTAATCTCAAAACGGACCAAGAAGTAGATAAAGTATTTGGTGTCTCCCAGGATGAATTGGAAAAAGTGATACGAAAAATTATTAGCTCCTTGCCTGACACGATTTTTAATCATGGCACACAAAAATTAGAAGAAATAAAAAGTATTTTTGCTAAGGAATTTATTTTTTTTCAAGTGCAGGAAAAATTGGATGATCCCCATTATCAAGATGATTTAATCAAGTTTACTTATATTTTTTCTAGAGATATACAACGCACCATAGAAGCGGATATCCGGTGTAGTGCTAAAACAGAAGAGGAGTAATAAAGCATGAGTGATAAATCAGGCCGATTTCCTGCACTAGGATTATTTAATCATGCCTCAGTAGCGCAGTTGACCCCCGAGCAATTAATTAACTTGACCATTGCTTTCCGAGAAAGAGGACTATTAAGAGAATTTGCTTCTAAAGAAGCATTCGATATGTTTTTTCAGAAAGCAGTCGCAGGTTTTGAAGAGATAAGGAGGACGTATGGACGCGAATAAAAAAATAACCGCAAAAGAGTATGGCATCCTTTATGATTTATCTGCTCTTTTACCGCTTGCAGCCAAGGCATCGACCAAAGAATTTCCCGACCTACCTGAGAAAATTGAAAAATGCCGGGAAATCGTCAACTACTTTAATAAGCACCCTGAGCGTTTACAAGAATTTGTTTCTGTCTCTCCGCAACTGCAAGAGAGAGAGACCCCTAAACCTCGCCGCTAAAAGCTGTTACAATGCGCCCAGCCAGTCAGGCAGCCGCTCTACATTCCTTTGTAGGGAGGAAAGTCCGGGCTCCATAGGGTACAGTGCCAGGTAACTCCTGGGAGGCGCAAGCTTATGGAAAGTGCCACAGAAAATATACCGCCCACTGAGCATTCAGCGGGTAAGGGTGAAAAGGTGCGGTAAGAGCGCACCGCGTAACGGGTAACCGTTGCGGCAGGGCAAACCCCACTTGGAGCAAGGCCAAATAGGAACTCGATAGTGCGACCCGCACTGAGTTTGGGTAGGCCGCATGAGGTGTTTGGTGACAGACATCCTAGATAAATGGTTGCCCTAGACAGAACCCGGCTTATAGACTGGCTAAGAATGCTGCGCACAACCCTGAACTTGATTCAGGGTCAATGCTTGCACCTAGAGGGAAGAATCGCGCGCTTCGCTTCCCCCTCGCTACGCTCTCCCCCTCTATTTTAAAACCCCATCGCGTAATGTGCAGCGGTTCCCGCTGCTTATTCTTTCCTTCCACTTCGTAATTTCTATTTTTTTCAAATATTTACATCTTTAACATGAGGAATATTCTACCTCTTTGCTCTGTTTTCCTATTTAGGGTGGAGTAGGGTGGTAAAAAGTGTTGTATTGTGGATTTTTGTGGTATATTTACTTTTACCCACAAGGACTTTTGGCTGCTTTACCCAGAGTTACTGGGAGACTCTCCCTTGTGGGCTTTTGTTAGGAGGCTGACGCCGTGTTTAGAGGTATTAACGGGATCAATATTGATGTGAAAGGCAGGATGGTGATGCCTACCCGTTATCGTGAGCGTTTGCAAATGGATAGCCAAAGCCAGGTTGTTCTTACCATCGATACTGAAGAACGTTGTTTGTTGTTGTACCCGCGGCCTGAATGGGAAGAGATTGAGAAAAAATTAGCGGCTCTCCCCAGTTTTAATCCCGCTGCCCGTCGAATTCAGCGTTTATTAATGGGGCATGCGACAGACGTGGAAATGGATAGTCATGGACGAATTCTTTTACCGCCTTTATTGCGTGAATATGCAGGACTCAATAAAGAAGCTGTACTTATTGGACAAGGAAAAAAATTTGAATTATGGGATCAAGCTCATTGGGATCAGCGTCGTGGTCATTGGCTGCAAGAAGAATCCAATTCGAGTGACTCTGCATTACCCGAAGAGGTGAAGTCTATTTCGTTGTAAGTAAGCAGGGAGTTTGACACTGACATGGTAGCTAGCTGTATGAATGAAATCTTTCACCAACATATTCCTGTTCTTTTGAATGAAGCGATTGCGGGCTTGATCACTTCACGCGATGGCATTTACGTCGATGCCACGTTTGGGCGTGGGAGTCATACCAGTGCGATACTCGATGTCTTAAACGCTCAAGGTCAGTTAATTGCTTTTGATAAAGACCCTGAAGCCGTGTCTTATGGCAAACAACATTTTTCTCAGGATAAACGCTTTACTATTGTTCATAGTTCGTTTGCGCGCATGCATGTGGTGTTAAATGAACTTAATCTCATAGGTAAAATTCAAGGGGTCTTATTTGATTTGGGTGTGTCTTCACCTCAATTAGATAATCCAGCGCGCGGTTTTAGTTTTGTTAGAGAAGGTAAATTAGATATGCGCATGGACACGACTCAAGGAATGGATGCCAGGCATTGGCTTTCGCAAGTCGATGAAGAAAGCTTGGCAACGGTGCTCTGGGAGTATGGTGAAGAAAAATATTCTAGGCGCATTGCTCGTGCTATTGTCGCGGCTCGTAATGAACAACCTATTGCCACGACCACGCAGCTTGCTGACATTATTCAATCGGTTATCCCTCGGTCTAAAAAACCACATGAGAAACATCCTGCCACGCGCAGTTTCCAAGCGATTCGTATTGCTGTGAATCAAGAGTTGACGGAATTGCAACAAGGACTTGCACAAACGTTAGAGGTAATCACGCCCGGAGGTCGGTTAGCCGTGATTAGTTTTCATTCTTTAGAAGATAGAATCGTAAAGCAATTCATTAGGCATCATGAAAAAGGCCAAGAAATTCCTAGGGGTTTGCCAATTAAAAGTAGCCATTTTCAATCCAGGCTAAAAGCAATAGGCAAGCCTATTAAACCCAGTTTGCAGGAAATGACTTTTAATCAACGAGCACGCAGTGCCATTTTACGAGTAGCGGAGAAATTATCATGAACGCCGCAGCACGCTTAGTTCATCAACATGCTTTAACGCGTCATTTTTTCTTGACGCCTCTTCTCAGTCGACGACAGATTGCCATTGTGATACTGGCGTTGACAGTACTGTTATCGGCTATGAGTATCATCTATGTGACGCACGTGACGCGCATCTTGCATGCGGCTTATCAGCATAATCGGATGGAACAAGACCATTTACAGGTGCAACGCGGCCAATTATTATTAGAGCGCAGCACATGGATGATGCAAGCCCGCATTCAACAGATTGCGGAAAATCAATTAGGAATGGTAGTACCTGATCATAAATCAGTGGTGATTATTCACGAGTGAATTCTAAAAACAAACCCTTTTATAGCGCTTGGCGCTTGTATTTTGTCTTATTAGTCACCTGCTTTGCCGTCGGGGGGCTTATCTTTCGGGTATTTGATTTAGCCATTCTGGATCAATATTTTCTTAGGCATCAAGGAGATGAGAGGGTATTGCGCTTAGTAAACACCCCGGCTTTCCGGGGCATGATTGTGGACCGTAATGGTTTTCCTTTGGCTGTAAGCACTATGGTTTATTCGGCTTGGTTGAATCCTAAAGAATTTAGCTATTCTAAATCGGCTTTGCATACCCTTGGTGGCTTATTGGGCATGCAGGGTAAAGCAATTGTGGGAATGGTGGCGCTTAATAAACAAAGGAAACGTGAATTTGTTTACCTCAAGCGTTCGCTGACTCCAGATATCGCTAAACAAATTAAAACATTGGCTATTCCAGGACTTTATTTACAACAAGAATACCGGCGTTTTTATCCTGAAGGAGAGGTGACTGCGCAGGTGATAGGGTTTACCAATGTGGATGATCAGGGACAAGAAGGGTTAGAACTCACTTATAATCGCTGGTTGTCGGGAGAACCCGGTAAAAGGTGGGTCATGAAAGATAGAATTGGGCGTATGATTTCCGATGTGCAAATGGTGCAAGATCAAAAAGCCGGCCATGATTTAGTGTTGAGTATGGATAGACGTATTCAATATTTAGCGTATAGAGAATTATTTTCGGGTGTGACTCAATATCATGCCAGTGCGGGTTCAGCGATAGTATTAGATGCAAATACGGGCGAAATATTGGCTATGGTAAATTATCCCTCATTTAATCCTAATAACCGCTCTTTGCGGCGTGGTGATATGATGCGTAACCGTGCTGTGACCGATCTCTTCGAACCTGGTTCAACCATCAAAGCGTTTACGGTGGCCAGTGCTTTAGAGAGCAGACGTTATAAAACAGATTCCGTTATTGATACTTCGCCGGGATGGATGCGCTTAGATCATCACATAGTGAATGATGAAAAAAATAATGGGTTGCTGAGCATGACTCAGATCTTGCAACATTCAAGCAATATGGGGGCCGCTAAAATCGTGTTGAGTTTGCCGCCTAATTATTTATGGAATGTATTGCATCGCGTAGGCTTTGGTGAAACCACAGGTATTGGTTTTCCAGGCGAACAAGAAGGAGTGCTGATCAAGCAAAGTCCCTGGGGTTCTTTTATGTTAGCAACACTTTCTTTTGGTTATAGTATGTCGGCCACGGCTTTGCAATTGACGCGGGCTTACGCGGTACTGGCTAACGACGGTGTAAAAATGCCTGTGACTTTATTACGTCTTGATGATGAGACTAATAAAAAACCGGCGGGAGAACAGGTATTACGCGCAGAAGTTGCCAAACAAATGTTGTTGTTACTGGAGTCCGTGGTTTTAAAAGGAGGCACAGCAAAAGCAGCGCGCGTGCCGGGTTATAGAGTGGCGGGAAAAACCGGAACGGTAAAAAAAATCGGAGCAGAGGGTTATCAAAAACATCGTTATATTTCTTCCTTTGTGGGTGTGGCACCGTTGAGTCACCCACGCGTGGTCGTATCTGTGGTGATTGACGATCCACGAGGCAAATATTATTACGGTGGTGATGTGGCCGGCCCCGTTTTTGCAAAAATTATGGAGGGGACATTGCGTATTTTAGATGTTCCGCCCGACACAAAAGAGTGATGCATCCTTTATGTACTTATCTCACTTGCTTATGGATTTTTTTCCGGTTCCTGCTGAAGCCGATTGTGATATTGCTCATTTGGTTGTAGACAGTCGTCTTATTTCTAAAAATGACTTGTTTTTGGCTGTCAAAGGGGTGCATGGCCATGGTCGTCAGTATATCTCTCAGGCCATTGCTAGAGGAGCTAGGGCGATATTAGTAGAAGCAGAGAAGGCAAACGAGGCGTTAACTTTTCGCGATCAAGTGCCCCTTCTTCCCATTTATCAGTTGTCACATCATCTCGCAGCATTGGCTGCGCGCTTTTATCATCATCCCGCAAAAAAATTACGCATGATAGGCGTGACAGGGACCAGTGGTAAAACATCTTGTACTCATTTTATTGCGCAGTCTTTGCAAGCTTTACACATTCCTTGTGGATTAATTGGGACATTAGGAAATGGTTTTTTTGGTGAATTAGGTGAAGTGGGATTAACAACGCCGGATGCTATTACCTTACAAGCGATATTACAGCGCTTTGTAGAACAGAAGGCAGAAGCCATTGCTATGGAAGTGTCTTCACACAGCATTGCTCAAGGACGCGTGAGTGGCATTGAATTTGAAATGGGTCTATTTACCAATCTTAGCCAAGATCATTTGGATTATCATGGCGACATGAAGACGTATGCGGCTGTGAAGCGGCAATTTTTATCGAATTTATCAACTAAACAAGTCATCATTAACGCAGATGATGCGCATGGGCAACAATGGATTGCCGAATTAGCGGATCACAAACCTGTTTATGCGTATGGTACCGAGATAGCTAATGATTTACCGGCGACGGTGGCCCACATTGTTGCCGACCATGTGGAATTATCTTTGCAAGGAATTAAAGCCCACGTGACTACCCCGTGGGGAAAAGGAAAGTTAGTTTTACCACTCATAGGACAATTTAATTTGAGTAATGCTTTGGCGGCGCTCACGGCCTTGTGTCTTTACGATATTCCTTTAGAGCAAGCATTAAATCAGCTTTCAGAACTCAGTCCCGTCCCAGGTCGCATGCAATTATTGGGAGGGAAACACCAGCCTTTAGTGGTGGTTGATTATGCTCATAAGCCTGATGCCTTAGAAAAAGTATTACAAGCATTAAGAGCGCACGGACAAGGAAAATTACTCTGTGTTTTTGGGTGTGGCGGCGAAAGGGACCGTGGCAAACGACCGCTGATGGCAGCCATTGCTGAGCGGTGGGCTGATCAAATCATTGTCACCAATGATAACCCGCGTCATGAAAATCCAACCGATATTGCGGCTGAAATCATGCGCGGATTTTCTCATCCCGAACGTGTCAAAGTGGAGTTGGATCGTTCCCAAGCTATTCTTCACAGTATAGAGTGGGCTTCGGCAAAAGATTGTGTTTTAATTGCGGGTAAAGGTGCAGAGCATTATCAACAAATAGGCGATGAAAAGTTTCCATTTGATGATGCAGAAAAAGTAGCTCAAGCCCTGCAAAAATGTAGGGTGGATTAGGCGGAAACCGGGTTGGGAGAAGTTCGATGTTATTGTGGTTAAGTGAATGGTTGGCTAATTATTGGCATGTTTTCCACGTATTTCAATACTTGACGCTGCGTGCCATTTTAGGGACGTTAACGGCGCTTATTTTAGCGCTGGTATTTGGCCCCAGTATTATCCGTCAATTAAGCTCTCATCACGTGGGTCAAGTGATACGTGATGATGGCCCGCAAACTCATTTCAGTAAAGCAGGCACCCCAACTATGGGGGGAACACTAGTCATTGTTTCTATTTTATTGAGCACCTTGTTATGGGGTGATTTAGCTAATCGCTATGTGTGGTTAGTGATGATAATCACTTTGGGTTTTGGCGCGATTGGATATTGGGATGATTACCGTAAATTAGTGTTGAAACATAGCCGAGGCATGCCGGCTAGACAGAAATATCTGTTGCAATCTTTATTCGCCTTGGCCGCCGGTTTTTATCTTTATTTTTCAGCTAAATTACCGGTGGAGACACAATTGGTATTACCTTTTTTTAAGCACGCCTCCTTGAGCATGGGCCCTCTTTTTATTGTCTTAACGTATTTTGTGATTGTGGGGTCGAGTAATGCCGTCAATTTAACTGATGGACTGGATGGTCTCGCCATTATGCCGGCGGTGATGGTCGGTGGCGCTTTAGGTGTATTTGCTTACGCGACGGGAAACATTAATTATGCGAATTACTTAGCCATACCTTATGTTCCTGGGGCTGGAGAAATTGTCGTATTTTGTGGGGCATTGGTGGGCGCAGGATTGGGTTTTCTTTGGTTTAACACCTATCCTGCTCAAGTATTTATGGGCGATGTCGGTGCGCTTGCATTAGGAGCGGCGTTAGGCATGATTGCCGTCATTGTGCGACAAGAAATTGTGTTTTTACTTATGAGCGGAATCTTTGTGTTAGAAACGGTTTCCGTTATTTTGCAAGTGGGATCTTATAAATTGACGGGCAAACGTATCTTTAAAATGGCGCCCATTCATCATCATTTTGAGTTGAAAGGTTGGCCTGAGCCACGAGTGATAGTGCGTTTTTGGATTATTACCTTTGTGTTAGTGCTATGTGGATTAGCCACGCTGAAATTGAGGTAATGAGGTCATGGCAGCTCACTTACATGTTGTTGTTGGCCTAGGTGCAACCGGTCTTTCTTGTGTGCGTTATTTATCGGAAAAAGGCATTCCGGTAGCCGTTATGGATACAAGAACTCATCCTCCTCATTTAGAGGCTTTTCAACAGACTTATCCTGCGGTTCCTGTTTCTCTCGGTGGCTTAGATAGTGGTTTGCTAACGCAAGCGCATACCATTGTGTTGAGTCCTGGTGTGGCATTAAGTGAGCCGGCTATTGCAGAACAAGTCGCACGTGGAAAACCCGTGGTAGGCGATGTGGAATTGTTTGCACAAGCGGTTAAGGTACCCGTCATAGCCATCACAGGAACCAATGCAAAAAGTACAGTGACCACTTTGGTGGGAAAAATGGCGGCCACTGCGGGCTATCCTGTGGCAGTGGGTGGGAATTTAGGTGTGCCTGTACTTGATTTACTGACTGACAATAAAGCTGCCACTCTTTTCGTCTTGGAATTATCCAGTTTTCAATTGGAAACGACTTATTCATTGAAACCACGTGTTGCCACGGTCTTGAATGTCACGCCTGATCACATGGACCGCTATGCTACGCTTGACGATTATCAGCGCGCTAAGCTTAGGATTTACAAACATTGTCAGGTTGCGGTATGCAACCGTGATGATCCCTTGACCGAATGTAATGAGCCGGGTGTTTCCCAAAAATGGTATTTTACGCTGAACACACCTAAAGAAAATGAGTTCGGCTTGCTGAGTAAAAATCAATTGTCTTATTTAGCCCACGGCAATACTCCCTTACTTCCTATTAGCGCCTTGCCCGTCATGGGCAAGCATTATCATGCGAATGCGTTGGCCGCACTCGCGATGGGTCATGGATTTGGTTTGCCCATGGAAGCCATGTTAAGTGTGTTGCGTGACTTTAAAGGCCTGGCTCACCGTTGTCAGTTAGTCAGAGAACGAGAAGGTGTACGTTGGTATAACGATTCCAAAGGAACAAATGTGGGCGCGACTCAAGCGGCTATTTTAGGACTAGGAAGCGAAATCTCCGGTAAATTGATTTTAATTGCAGGAGGTGTGGGTAAGAATGCTGACTTTAGTCCACTATTGCCAGCGATTGAAAAATATTCTCGTCATGTCGTTTTGATTGGTGAGGCAGCCAAAGATATTGCTGCAGTGATTCAACAGCGAGTGAAGGTGTCTTTTGCGACTACCATGGAAGAGGCCGTGCAACAAGCCGCTCATGTTGCGCAATCCCATGACAGTGTTTTGCTATCGCCAGCATGCGCTAGCTTTGATATGTTTAATAATTACGAGCACCGTGGTCAGGTATTTATGGAGATAGTAATGAGGTTGTAATCAGCAATGCGTTCTTATTCTCAAACCAGTAAAATGATCGCTCCTCCCGCTCTTTATGATAAGTGGTTTTTCTTTCTTGTTATTTGCATTGTGACGTTGGGGTTGCTGATGATGACATCGGCTTCCATTGTGGTGTCAGATAGACAATTACATCAACCTTTTTATTTTCTCTATAAACAACTTATTTTTCTTACCTTGGGCATGTTGCTAGGCAGCATTTTGCTGCAAATAGAAATTGCTTGGTGGGAAAAATGGGGTGGTTATTTATTAATGGTGGTCATGCTGATGTTGGCACTCGTGTTGGTTCCGGGTGTGGGACACAGTGCTAATGGCAGTGCGCGTTGGATTGGTTACGGCCCCTTGAGTTTCCAAGTGTCCGAATTAACTAAATTTGTAGTGGTTATCTACATGGCAGGTTATTTAATTCGACGTAATGAAGAAATTCGCTCTCAATGGAGTGGTTTTTTAAAGCCCATGTGTATTCTCGGTGTCATTGCTTTCTTACTATTACGTGAACCCGATTTTGGTGCCACGGTGGTCGTAGTGACAACGACTTTGGGCATGATGTTTTTAGCCGGCATGCGCTTACGTCATTTTAGTGTGTTGCTTTCTTTTGTGGTAGGCGCGCTGGCCGTCATTGCCGTATCCGCTCCTTACCGTTTGATCCGGTTGACCAGTTTTTTAAATCCCTGGGCCAATCCTTTTGATACCGGTTACCAATTGACTCAGTCACTGATTGCGTTTGGTCGCGGTGGATGGTTTGGTGTGGGCTTGGGAAAGAGCATTCAGAAAATGTTTTACTTACCCGAAGCGCATACGGATTTTTTATTTGCCGTCATAGCCGAAGAATTAGGTTTAATCGGTATGATTGCCGTGATTTTGTTATTCTTTTTGTTGGTCGTGCGCATCTTTATGATAGGCCGTGATTGTCAAAGCCTGAATAAACATTTCGCAGGTTATCTGGCTTATGGATTTGCCACGTGGATAGCCATTCAATTTGCTGTGAGTATTGGCGTGAATTCGGGTTTGTTACCTACCAAAGGATTGACTTTGCCCTTAATGAGCTACGGTGGCAGCAGTGTGTTAGTGAATTGTATGGTGATTGCAATGATATTGCGTATTGATCATGAAAATAAGTTGACCTCTTTAGGAATAAAGCTCAGGCAATGAAAACATTACAACGTGTTTTAATCATGGCGGGTGGAACAGGCGGACATGTTTTTCCGGGCCTGGCTTTAGCGAGATACTTGCGTGAGCAAGGGATTGAAGTGCATTGGTTAGGCACTAAGCAAGGGCTAGAGTCACGCTTGGTACCTGAAGCGAATTTCCCTTTGCATACCATATCCATTGGTGGCTTAAGAGGTAAAGGATTGAAACCTTTATTGCAAGCACCGGTGACGCTTGGCATTGCGTTGTGGCAGTCTATAGGCCTGATACGGAAAATTCAGCCTGATGTGATTGTTGGTATGGGTGGATTTGTCAGTGGGCCCGGCGGACTGGCCAGTTGGTTATTGCGCTGCCCTTTAATTATTCATGAACAAAATGCCAAAGCCGGATTAACTAACCAATTGCTTGCGCATTTGGCTAAACGTGTACTGGAAGGATTCCCAAATGCGTTTAAACCGTGTTCTAAAGTAATGGCCATTGGTAATCCCTTGCGAGTAGAGATGACTATACAACCCCCGCCTAAGGAACGTTTAGCTACACCGCGCTCGCCTCTACACTTATTAGTGTTGGGTGGGAGTTTAGGTGCCAAAGCCCTGAATGAAGTCGTCCCACGAGCGCTCGCTCAGTTGCCGCTTGCTGAGCGCCCGGAAGTCTATCATCAAACCGGTGATAAACATGTGGATGCGACTAAGCAAGCTTATGCTGAGACAGATGTTGCCGTGAATCTGCAACCCTTTATCACTGATATGGCTAAAGCCTATGCCTGGGCCGACCTGGTTTTGTGTCGTGCTGGCGCCTTGACCGTCGCGGAGTTATGCGCCGTGGGAGTAGGTGCTATTTTTGTGCCTTTCCCACATGCCGTGGACGATCATCAAACGGCCAATGCAAATTTCATGGTCCAACATCAAGCGGCATTATGTATACCGCAAACCGAGTTAACAGAAGACCATTTAGCTCAAGTCTTAAAACAATTCTCTCAATCCCCTGAAAAACGGCTGGCCATGGCGCAAGCCGCCTACCAATTACGTAATATTCAGGTAACAGAGAAAATTTTTGATATACTTTCCGAAATTGCTCAGCACTAATCATTTATAGGAGGGGCCACCCGTGAGTTGGATGTTTCAGATGGGACATATTAAGCATATCCATTTTGTGGGGATTGGAGGCGCTGGCATGGCTGGCATCGCGGAAGTATTACTCCGTCAAGGGTATACCGTTTCAGGCTCCGATTTAGCTGAAAATACATTAACTCAATGGTTGCGTGTCATGGGGGCCGTTATTTATCGAGGCCATGAAGCCAGTCATATTCGTAACGCCGATGTGATTGTGCGTTCTTCCGCAGTGGAGCAGGGTAATGTAGAACTGGAAGCAGCGCGGCGAGCACGGATTCCTGTGGTGGCTCGTGCAGAAATGTTAGGCGAGCTCATGCGCTTTCGTTACGGTATTGCCGTTGCGGGGACACATGGAAAGACGACCACGACCAGCTTGGTCACCAGTATGTTGGCCGAAGCGGGTCTTGATCCTACCTTTGTTATCGGAGGTCGGCTGAATAGTGCGGGTAGTAATGCGCGCTTAGGACACGGACATTATTTGGTGGCTGAAGCAGATGAAAGCGATGCTTCATTTTTGTATCTCAAGCCTATGATTTCTATCATAACTAATATTGATCAAGATCACATGGGCACGTATCAAAATGATTTTGAAAAATTAAAAGCAACCTTTATTGAATTTTTACATCGATTACCTTTTTACGGTTTAGCGGTTCTCTGTATTGATGATGCCGTGGTCAGAGAAACGTTGCCTGACATTTCGCGTCCCGTCTTGACCTACGGTATTACTCCCGAAGCGGATTTTAGAACACAAGGGTATACGCAATCGGGGATGCAAACGCGTTTTGTGGTGGAACGCCCTAAAGGCATGCCTCCCTTATCAGTGACGCTGAATTTGCCTGGGCGACATAATGTGTTAAACGCTTTAGCGGCCATTGCGGTTGCTTCAGAATTAAAAGTTCAAGATCATGCGATTGTAGATGCCTTATTGCATTTTGCGGGTATAGGTCGACGCTTCCAAGTGTACGGGGATTTTGCTTTGGGACGAGGTGGTTCTGTCACCTTGGTCGATGATTATGGTCACCATCCTCGTGAAATAGCCGCGACGCTGCAAGCCGCCAGAGAAAGTTGGCCTAATCGTCGCTTGGTGATGGTCTATCAACCTCATCGTTATACCCGCACCCGAGATTTATTCGGTGATTTTTGCAGTGTCTTGTCCTTACCGGACAAACTCATGTTGTTGGATGTGTATTCAGCGGGTGAAGACTATATTCAAGGGGCCGATGGCATTTCTCTCGCCAGCGAGATTAAAAAACGCGGCCAAATTGACCCTATTTTTGTCGAAAAACAAGATACCTTGCCGTCGTTGTTTGCCAATGAATTGAGAGACGGTGATGTATTACTCATGCAAGGAGCAGGTAATATAGGCGCTTTAGCAGCACGGTTAGCAGCGACGGAATTAAAAGAGGCCAAATGAACGATGCGATGACGCTTGATCTCAGTTGCTCTTTGCGCGGGCGCTTATTAAAAGATGAACCGCTAGCGAACTATAGTTCATGGCGAGTCGGCGGCCCTGCTGATTATATTTATTTTCCTGCCGATCTTACGGATCTCTCTACTTTCTTGCAAACCCTCCCTCCTCAGTTGCCTTTGCATTGGTTAGGATTAGGCAGTAATACGCTATTCAGGGACAAGGGAGTGGAAGGAGTGGTGATTATGACTCAAGGCTCTCTCCATCAATTAACGCAACCCTCTGCTCAAGACGTCCGTGCCGAGGCGGGTGTTGCAGCAGCACAACTGGCTCGCTATACCGCTCGTTTAGGCTTAACGGGATTGGAGTTTATGGCAGGTATTCCTGGCACAGTGGGAGGCGCATTAGCGATGAATGCAGGTTGTTTTGGCGGTGAAACTTGGCAGTTTGTGAGTAAAGTAGAAACCATTAATCGTTACGGTGTTATTAAAATGCGTCCTATCACAGATTTTGCAGTGAGTTACCGTCATGTGGTCAAGCCAGATCAAGAATGGTTTGTTGCCGGACATTTTTCATTATTAGCAGGCAGTAAAGAAAAATCATTGGAGACTATTCGTCTCTTGCTGGAAAAACGGAATCAAACCCAACCCACAGGTACGGCTAATTGTGGATCGGTGTTTCGTAATCCTCCGGGTAATTATGCCGGACGTTTAATTGAAGAATGCGGCCTCAAGGGAAAAGAGTTAGGTGGAGCGTGTGTGTCTCAAAAGCATGCTAATTTTATTGTCAATAATCAGACGGCTACCTCCTCAGATATCGAACAATTGATACAAGAAGTAGGAAATGTGGTTGAGCAAAAAACCGGTGTTCGTTTAATTCCAGAAGTGTGTATCATTGGACGAGATTAACGATAGGAAATGAAGCAAATGGATTTAGGAAAAGGTAAGACCCTAAGACCTCCTTTTCAATACATTACGCAATGGTTTAATGTGGTTTTGCTTGGTTTGGTCGTATTATCCGTCATCTTTATCGTTAATCAAGTGAAACTATCCCATTATTTCCCCATTAAAACCGTTCGTGTTTACGGTATTAACCGTGGCTATCATCAAGAAGTACAAGAGACAGTTTTGCCCTTGGTGGAGAGAGGATTTTTTAGCATCAATGTGGATTATATCCGTGATCGCTTATTACAAATGCCGTGGATATCCAAACTCTATGTGCGGCGTTCATGGCCGGATCAAATAGACATTACCATTATTGAAAAACAACCTGTGGC
>Ga0207084_1034_pt1 | contig 37907 bp, 26 predicted proteins | sample Alteio_BWMinHeat_55_FD_153543 | JGI IMG/M metagenome (GOLD analysis project Ga0207084, IMG submission 153543) | Enriched cells from forest soil in Barre Woods Harvard Forest LTER site, Petersham, Massachusetts, United States -... | ecosystem: Environmental > Terrestrial > Soil > Temperate forest >...
ATGGTTCGCGGCCAGACAGCAAAACGTCTTTATTTAGGCAAAGGTGAGGCAGATCAAAAAGCGATCAGTGAAGCGGCTGAGGCCATCCAAAATGCTGCAGCCACTCCTACACAATTGAATTTATTTAAGGCGTTTGTGGCTGATGTGAAAAAATCCTTTTGGGTCGATGATATTGGAAAGAAGTTTAGGGCTCTCCTCGATAGGGAAAAGGCCGAACTAGCCCGCTTGCTACAACTAACCTTAGGACAATTGCAGTGGGTAGATTTTGACGAGTTCACCAGGGGTCGAGAAGACAAACAGTCGCATGAAGCTAGGAAGATTGCGTTTTTTGCGGCCATTCAAGAAGGTGATCGCAAGAAATTGCAAGAATGTATTGATGCTAAGGGATTTGATGTTAACATTCGTAATCAGCATCAACAATCTGCATTACATTTAGTATTTCATTTAATGTGTAGTCGACCTGCCCAAGAAAAAGTATATAGTGACATGGCAACAGCCTTGTTGAAGAAAGGGGCTTTGTTAGGGGTTCCAGATGGCGCAGGTTCAACTCCTTTACATTATGCTGCACAATCGGGGACAAGAAGGGTATTAGATTTATTCACTGCTAATCAAGCTTTAGTGACTGGATGGCGACAGCATCGAAACCATGCCGGCCAAACCCCTGAAGAGGTTTATGGACAAGCGCTGGTACCAAAGCTTAAAGAGCTATTTTTTACAGCTGTGATGGCAGGGGATGCAGACAAAGTTAGAGACTATCTCCGTCAAGGGATGACCCCGAATGTTAAAAATGATGGAGGGCAAACACCCTTGCATTTGGCCTTTAGTAATGCACACAAAGGTCGGAACTTTGAACAGGTTGCAGTGCTATTGTGTGAAAATAATGCATCATTGGAGGCTACAGACGGCATTGGGTCGACACCTGTACACACAGCAGCGTATTCAGGATCAAGAAAGGTACTGGAAATTTGGCCACGAGCAGCTAGGATTTGGAACAATACTCGTGATCAGAAAGGGCAGACACCAGAAGACATCTGGAAGGAATCGGTTCAACCCTTAAGAGACCGATTAATGGCAGCGGTTAATGCGGGAGAAGTTGAGCAAACCCGTGCTTGCTTGCAAACGGGTCTTGATCCTAACTTTAATAATGGATCCCAACAAACGCCGCTTCATTTAGCGTTTAATTCTCTCTCTCAGGGAAAGAATCGAGAGGAAGTGGCCACCGCCCTATTGGATGCCCGAGCTTCACTGGATTCTCAAGATGGGATCGGCTCTACTCCCTTGCACTATGCGGCTTATACGGGGTCAAATCTTGTATTGACACTTTATAATGCACGACTGGGAGATAAGTGGCGCACCCAGCGAGACAGTCAAGGGAAGTCTCCTGAAGAGCGCTATAATGCCAAACGGGCTGGAGTATAGAGTATCCTCGTCAGATAAGTTTTTCCCGTAACTACTCGCGCCGCTTCCCGAAGGGGAGGGGCGCGAGTAGTTACTTTTTCACTTGCTAATAAGGACGTCAATTCCGCGTATCTTCTATCTCTACTTTCATGTGCAGAAAAGGATAATAAGCGTTTACGAGATGATTGATATGAGCGCTCGACATAATGGGCGTGGGAGCAATTAGGTTAAATGTCTGGAAAAATCCATTCTCTTGCCAACGTCTTCCAAACACCTTCCGCAGAGTTGAGTGAAAATTCCCTAACACTTGCTCTCGTTGAGTCAAAAAGGTGATGGGGTTGTTCGCCGTAAATTGTTTCTTGTTTAATTTATATAATTCACTATGCAAGCTGCGCATCGAAAATGGATAAGAATGAATAATTTGGACTAGTTTGTTCACTTTTTGGAAGAGATAGAAATTTGCTATAATAATAGTAATACCCATAATAAATGAAAATAAATAAAACGCGGGTAAGATTTTCTGTTTAATCATTAACATTTCAGAGAGATTCTGCCAGAAAAAACAGAGCCATAAGATTATCATTACCACAACACTGCTATGATAATAATAATTAAACGATCCTAAATAACTTATTTCGTGGGGGAAGGGATACCAATCTAAAAGGGTTGCGTAAATACTGACCACAAAAACCAATAGTGTCGAAATGATCAATTTATCTTTTAGCATTTCTAACAAGGTTCGGTGTCTTAGTCTTATTATTTGCCATATAGGCACTGTAAATAGGACTATCAAAACTGATAGTTCAGTCCAGAACACGTGCTTATATATTCCAATAGTGGACAGAAACGAACGAGCAGTTTGGCTGAGGGAAGCCCGGTAGAATTCCGGCTCTAACAGATAACCAAATACAGCGAACTTTTTGGGATCGCGAAGCGCGTCCCAGGCGCCGTGTATACTGAAAAGTTTATAAATGAAGGGTAACATCCATTTTGTAAGCGCAAGAAAGATGAGTGGGAGTAATAAGTAAAGTGTTCGTTTCCAAGGTGTCGACTTTAAAATAGACTCCCAAAATAGCAATCCGCAAATGACGTAATTTGACAATCCTAATTCGTCAGAGAAAAAAGAAGCCAATAAACTACCGTAAAATAACGAAAAATCCTTTATAGTACCCTTGTCAGCAAGGCGTGCCCCAAAGTAAAGAGACATACATAAAAATACCAAATTGAGTTTCTTAGCAGGCCGAATATAACAAACTATAGTGGATAAAAATCCTGTGCTTGAAATAAAAAAGAGACAGAGCATTAATGCAGCTAAAGAAGCCTTGCCTAAGTTGCGGCGAATATAATGATATAAGAAGGTTGGCGCTAATATGGCAGTCAGTATAGCGGAAGGGGTTAAACTCGGGTGCGGTCCTATAAGATAGGTAAGATAGGGTCGTGCAACAGCATCCACTACCTCCACTACATCATTTAAAGGACGAACACGGTTAACATTAGGATCGAAAGCCATCCAATCAAAAACCTTGCGTAATAATTGGAAAATAGTTTCTCCTTCAGGGTTGGCCCAAATATAGGCAGCTGTCCCCAGTAGTTCTGGATGTAACCAGGCATTACCCGACAATATCCATAAATACATAAACCAGCCGATAGTGGCAAAGAGCATTAGGTTTTTAATATGTGATAAATCTATTGTTAAAGAGATTTTACTATTCATATGCATTTTCCTAATTTAATCCTAAAACATATTATTTAGGCACGAAGGCCAATATCTGGCCATTTTCAATCCAAAATGCTTGATTAGCAAAATATTCTTGGCCCTTTTTGTGAATGGATTGTGGGGTAACGGAAACCAAAATATTACCTTTGAAAGTCTTAGGCAAAAGAATTGGTTGAGCAACATGTTGTTCAACTAATAACGTCATGTCTGTTCTATTCATTTTCCCGCGAGCTTCTTTATTGGTGTAAATTCTGATGAGACTATTTTTCTCAGGGTCATTTTCACGCTGTTTATATAAATAGTTTATTTCCAACTTGAGAATGCCATCTCCTCTAAAGTTTGTAACAACATTAAAAAATTCGTTTTTATTTTTTGACAAAGTTTTTAAAAACGGCGGTTCTGTCCAATCTAATTCAACAATAGCCCAAGCGCTGCGTTTCGAGGGATCTTCTGCAACAAGGCGTGAGGCGGGCCATTTTACCCCATCTTGTTGCTTCGCACGTTTTACCATTTCAATGTTGCGACAAACAGGAAACGCCTCATTTTTTAGTTCAAGGCTAGCAAAATACATAGACATGGGAAGCATGCAAACAAAAAACTTAGGCTTGAGGTAATCCTTATTTTCTTGGCGATCTGCTAACCACACATAAGTGCGCATATCACGGTCCATTTCAAACCCCTTGTCTGTCAATTTAACTTTTGCAGAAGCGAATTCAGGATCAAAATAGGACCATTGTTCAGTAAAATGCGTTAAAGGGGCTGCATAAGTGTTGGATACAAAACCTGATTTATGAAAAGGGGCTTCTCTCAATGTAGACAAAAACAAAAATCGATCGGGAGGGATAAGGGTTGCATACTTATATTGCATATTGACCCAAAAGCTAGCCAAAATAATAACCAATCCGGTGGCAAGAGTTAGTGTAGTAGTATGTGCAAGTTTTTCAAGTCTGCCTATTTCATTTGTATTTGTCCTCGAGATATACATGAAATGTTTAATGCTGACTAAAACAAAAATCGGAATAGCGAAAACAACTTGAAACACAAAAACCCCGAAAGGCACATATCTTTCAAGATAACCCGTTTTTAGGTATCCTGGGAACATTAAATAGATAACACCATATGCAATTATCCCGGAAACCAAAAACCATAAGATACGCTTTGGTAATATTGCAAAATGATTTTGAGCGCTCGCTGGTTGTATGATAATACGCGTCATGATAAAACCCATTGCCAATGTGGAAACCATCTGTAGCCAAGTTGACAACCAAGCAGGAGTTACAAATGACCAGATATCCCACATTGCGTAACGATGATAAATGATAAACTGGTTTCTAATAAAAAATCCTACGAGCAACAATAAAAGGGTTGCTAAAAGAATTCTACTTACATCAGGTTTGTTCTTATCGTCTTTAGCGAGAAATTTTGATAAGCAGAGAAAAGTTAAAGCAATTTCAAGCAGCCGGAAAAATGGAATAAACTGAGTTTCTCCCGGAATTACTCCACTCATGAAATAATGAAATCCGCTTAAAAGCAGCATATAAATAAACAGGCTTGTACCCATGCGCTTTACATGTTGATAAAAATAATCAGCATTCATAGAGATAAAAAACGAAAAAACAGTTAAGCCCATCACCCATGATACAAGTAGATCATTAACTGATGAATAATGGTTTGAAAAAAATACGCTTGACACTAATATAGGAGAGACCAGCAAGGATATAAAAACAAATAGTTTAGATCCCCATTCAATGTCTTTATTGTCTAATGATTGGAAAAAGCTAGTGAATATGGGTGCTAAAGCAACGGAAGCCATTTTCGATTTCGCTGTTTTGAGAATTTGAGAAGGTGGATCCACCAATCTTTTATATAACAATCTGTCTGTGAACAAGTGTAGAAGCACAATAAACATCAATAGTAGGCATATGCCAACAAATGCATAGTGTACGGAAAGATAGCCTGATAAAAAAGTTGCTAAGATAGATATAATGATAGGGAATACTATTAAACTAAAGGAGCTTTGTAGGATACGCGTAAGCTTTAGGGCTAGATTAGGTTGTAAGCTTGTGCTTATTAGCAGAGGTAAGGAAAGTAAATATACTGCGAAAAATTGGAAGCCCCATTCAAAGTAACGTGTCATAACGGCAAGCATTGAAGGAATGATGGCTAGCCATGATAGAATTCCTAAATCTGCAATATTTTGGAGTTTACAGGCTAAATCATTTACCCTAGTAGATTCTCTCAAACCTTTTAATGTGGTTAATAGTGCTTTGATTCTTTTTGGAAAGATGACATTGTAAAAGAGAATAAATAAGCAACTTGTATAAGCAAAAAGAAGCATGGAATAATTTATCGAGTACTGCCCAATAAAAGGATGATTTGAAATATGCATGAAAATTCTGGGACCTATTGATAATAGCAATAGGCCAAGAAAAAGACAAGGAGCTCTGATTATCCAATATTGTTTATCAATATATTCAAAAAGAGACGATTTCAATCTTTTTGATAAAAGTGCATATCCTATCAAGGGTGTTATTCCCAGAAAATGAATATTTAGGAATAAACGACTAATCATGTGCAATCGGAATGCTTGGAATAATAGGAAACATAAAATACCTATCGTTGATATTTTCAAGAAAGTAGCGAAAAATGGTTTTTTGATTGCGAAACTAAATTTAATTTCTGGCCGTGAATTTGCGCACATCCATCCTATCGTTAACATAAAAGAGAGCAAACAAAAAAATGGTGTTGAAATAGAGAAGTTCCACTGTAACAACGAATCTAAAAAATGGCCAAATTCTCGCGTTGTACTTCCGTCAAAGAGATTATACCAAAAGACAATATGATGACTATTATAGAAATCCGTGAGTTGCTGTTGAAATTGCGCGGTGTTTTCACCGAAAGCGAAATTTCGGGCTATAAAGGTTAAATAGGCATCTTTTAGAAAGTCTCTGGGCCCAAAATAGGCAATATTCTGTAAAACTAGCACCATAACAGACACGGCTGCCCCGCTTCCTTGGACAAGCCAAGCCCGGCCTATCATTTTCCAATTGTTTCTGTAGGTAAATAGTGCATACAATGCGCTGGTCAAAGAAACAAAAAGAGCAAAAACGAATTCGTAATAGAACAAGCAAAGATAATTAATAAAAGTGAGTGCTATCCACAAAAATTTTCGTTTAGAAGTGGTGCCCTGTATGCATAGCAAGGTTGAAAAGAAAAAGAAGATGTGCCATACCCTATAGGTTACAATATGCCATTGAGTAAATAATATATAGTTTGTCAACAAGAGAAGGCAGGTAATAAATGAAAAAAGCGGCGTACCTGCCCGAGAAAAGAAACGATAGGCAAAAAATAGGGCAATCAGTCCGACAGTAAACGTTGTAATAACGGTTTGGGCCTCAATAGAATTTGCACCCAGGATGCACAATAAAAATGAAAACAAGCGTGGAAAGTTTCCTTGGTGTGTATAAACATAGGGATGTGCGCCGGAACCTGGCCCATAAGCTTCGTCCGTCAACCCCATTGATTCACCAACACCAAAATTTTGCATATTAAAGGCGTGAATTAGTGATGAATAAGATTCATTAGCGTCCATGATAAAGGGAATGGAGTGGCCTGCCAGCTGTAGAATGACAAAAATGCCGCAGTAGATAGAAAATAGAATTGCAAGCTGGATTTTATAAGACGAAGCAAATTTTGAAAGTGAAAAAATACTCGCAGACGGGCTCGGAATTCCCTCCAAATTTTTTATATCTAGCACACTTGGTGAATCTACGTTTTGCATCAATAATGACCCTTATAAATTTCTCGCATATCAAACAGCACATAGCCAGGACCACGTTCCACAATTTTAAGCTTAGGGTTGGAGGCAATAATTTCGTCGACAGTCATTTGAGTTTTACGACACCACATTGGATTTAAGCTATCAAAATCACGTAATGCCCAAGGAACATTATTAATTGTAAGCTGGCCTAATTCTGCTCGTTTATTATTCTTTCCATAGGTGGCGACTACTGTTACATGTAAATTTCCTTTATGATCGTTTGGAACGTGGTAAATGCCAACGAAGTGGCCATAAATATAATTATAATTGGCTGAACCTATTATCTTTCCTTCGGATATAAAATCAATCTTTTTAATTTGTGGGCAATCTTTAGATAAAAGCCCCCAAATTTCAACGTAATTTCCAGGTGTAAAATAGCCTCCGTTACCATCCCATAAACTCAGAGTCTTAGGGATTGAATTAAATATCTCCAAGGAGTCTATAAAGTTACTCAGATAGTCTTGATGATATACTGGCCAGGGACTATCAAATTCATTAATTTGTTCCACGGGAAAATATAACCAGAAGTCAGGTTTTGTATAATCTCTTCCTTTGGCGGCCATATCCTGTTGGCCAAACAAAAAATAATCCGATACTTCAAATGGTGGCTTTCCTGCTTGCAAGCGTTCTGTGATTTTGCGTTCAGCTCCTGGTGGAAGGCCTGTAACCCAATTATCCGTATAGGCGGAGACCGAATCAGGGATCCAGGAAACAACAAAACTTGAATTTTTACGGGATTCAATACCTTTAATCCATGCGGTTGAAATGGATTTGGCATATTTGATGTTATGAAATTGTATCATCAAGTGATCAATCACAAAGAATGTTACAAGAGCAAACATAAACCACCGTAGTTTCAAGTGACGTATGCAGAGTTTGTATAGTAAAACGACCATTGCGCAAAAGAATAATGCTTTGGCTAATAAAATTGGAGAGGCTAATAAAGGAAATTGGTGTTTAAAATAGATATGTAAGGAAAGAGGCGCAAAAAAGGCGAGCCCAAGCAAGGATCCAAGGGTTATCGCGCTTAGCATGTGTAGGCTACCCTTTAAATTTGCATAATAACGGAAATTCACGAAAGTTGTATAAAGAAATTGTAAGGTCTGGATACTTTTAAAAAACGAAATTTTAGCGAAATCCGATAATCTTGTAATCGTTATAATTAAGCCACGCGGTTCGAGTATGCTAAAAAATAGGACGCCTAACAATAGATTAAACGTTGCTAAAAATAAAGTGTATTTAAAGGAATAATGATAGAAACTAAAGTCAGCCGTACGATGCGTGGCCAAAATAATAGAGACAAGCAAAGTAGGAATAAATAGAAAAAAGAGAGTTAAACGCTGGGAACCTAAGGGAAGACCTGGGAACGTGGTTTCTTTCGAGGTAGCAGAAATGGGCTGTTTTGAAAGCAACAGCAGTAATGCTATTGCTGAAACGGATAACGTGCCTAAAGAAAATGGACTTAGAGTGAAATTCATTGATTTTAATAAAGCAATAACCATTAATGGTCCCAGAAATAAAGAAACACTACCTGCCGCAGTTGAGATTTGGGGAAGTTGTTGGAAGTAATGTTGAATAAATTGTTTTGCTGCAACCGATCCTTTGAATCTATAAGAAGATAAGCCAATAAATAAAATGAACACAAAAAATAGGTATAATTTCGTAAGAAGAGTCATATTTATAGGTTTTATAAAAATAAACGATAATACCAGCGCAAAAAATGAAAGAAACGAAAAATATAGTATGTCATGACGTTTTCCCGGCTCCTTTTTTGTAAAGAGGAGTTCAGGCAATAGGTTCTGTTGTAGGATTATTGTAATCAGAATGCTAAGTGAACATAGTGCAATATAAAAACGCTCACTTAACCCATTGTTGAATTTAATATATAAAACTTCAAGGGGAACATACATTAACAAGAAAAGCGAGGAAACGCGCAATACTCGCCACAAAAGTTCAATAGGATCTGGGCTTCTTTTAAATGCATTTGTTGCAAATGATAGGAATAATATAATGGGTCTTAAAATGTAACGTATTAAAGTCGGCACACTTAGTATAAGCGCGAAGAGGATGGTGAGACCAGAAAGGGTAATGGTAATAATGCCAAAAGAGGGGGTGGTAATATTCTTCACCATATCTATAAAAGTTTGGATGATAATATTCCAAGGTGTGCTGGGGGAGGCGGGGGCACGCATAATGTGGTGCTCTTGATAATATTTATCTAAATCCACCATCGAGGGTAATTCAATCAGATCTTTTAGAAAAGGTACCTTAATGGATGCACTATAAATGAAGTCATTGTACCAAAACTCTAGTCCGATAACAGAGGCAACATGTACTTGTCTTAATATAACTGGGATCGCAAAAATGGTCCCAATTAAAAATAATTCCTTTATTTCATTTTTGAAGTTAATCGGTTTAGAAGAGGAGATAAGCATCCACAAAATTAAAAGCATAGACATACATATTATGCTAAAATCATACCCAATCCCGAATGAGAAAAAGGCCAGTAATGTTAAAGCAATGAGATCAAGCCATGGATGTCTTGTGGTTTTTTGAAAAAATCTACCTGCATGGAAGAGCAATCCAAATAATACCAGCCAATGCCATGTTCTTAGGGCATTGAGACCGAAACTAAATACATGCAAATAATCGGTGCAAAATAAAAACAATAGTGTAAGAGCAATGAAGGACGAACGTGTGTGAAAGAGTGTTGCTAAAAATACATAAAATAAGCCAATACCAAAAACCAGTAAGGAAAGAATTTCTTTTTGCCAAAAAGATTTTACACCCGCCCAATCTAATAAAGGAAATAGGAGAGAGGGAATACTCACATTATGAGTGTACAAATAGGGGTGGGCGTCCATATTAGTGGAGTTTGCATGATCCTGAAGTAACCCGTACTTAAATCCATATAATTCAAAGTTCTTAATTTGAGCATTTGCAACAAATGTTTCGCCACAGTCAGTTGTGCAAGGTATAAAGTTGCTTTTCTCGGCTTGCCACCAGAGGAACATCATAGTGATTGCAATTAAGAATAATGCAGAAATAAGCGACCTGTTTTTCAAAGCGCGCTTGTCAGATTCTTGTTGACAATTGGAGGCCACCTTTATAGAGATCCCATGTTGACTAACTTAATAATAATGAGTATCAGAATCGTTACCCAAAATTACCTTGGTTAACAATCCCAATGTTCCCTGATTGGGAATAGGGAAAAATGTTTGCATAACTTTTAGCCTTGGTTCGGATGCTCTAAAATTTGATACAGTGTAAAGGAATAGTGACAGAAAGACTAGTCTTATCGCATTTTGATTCGAATTTATACCCTATTTTTTAACTTTAAAAATCTAATTTGCTTTGTCTATTTCCTAAACAAAACACGAATTAAAGTTAAATAACAAACTTATATATGATGGTCTACCGGATGCTTAGCGCATGGTGAGATTAAGCTCTTTTCCATAATCTTCACAAACGCCATTTTTATAACAAGCACGCAATAAAAATCTATATTGGGCATTTTCGATGAGATCAGACACATCAAATTTAGTGAACACGCCATTGACTCTACCCACTTCTTGATAGCCATTTGGCTCTTTTAGCATCAGAATGCTATAGGTTTCGATATCAGCGCTAGGTTGCCAATAAATTCTGAGATTTTGAGGATTAATTTGCGCGTAGGAAACAAATGTTGGATTGAGAGGCGTCAACTTATGAATTAATACTAAAATAGCAAAAATAGACAGAGTACTGAAGGAGGCGTATTTAAGGGTGTGCCATTGATTTTGGGGGTTATTCAATGAATTAAAGGAATCTTTCGTTTTGAAAAATTTCTTTAAATTCAAAAAGGGATACTCAATAAAGAAATAACTTAGTGATGCTAACGTGATGCAGAGCGCGATATATAATAGCAATAGGCTGATAATACCAAAAAAACGAAAGGGTGGAGATAAGGATGCAATGAAACGTATATCTAGGTACCGGATAAGCACAATTGCAATAAAATGCCAAAGATATATGCCGTAGGAGAGCGTGCCCATTTTTTGGAAAAATTTGTTCTCTAGGAAATATTTCATTAGGGATTTTCTTGGTGAAACGGCAAGAACGAGTGTAAATCCTACTAAAATAGCCAAGACGGTATAGATGCTTGAAACTAAAAATGCTTGATTCAAGGTTAAAGCATGTTCTGATAATCTATAAGGGGGCCATAAATGCTTTGCCCAAAACCGAAGAAAAAGGATTAAAAGACTTAATAAAATAATTTTTCCAAAAATTGTATTAACCATTCTTTCAATAAATTTGTAGCTTGCAGACTGTTTTGCGTATAATACGCCCAGGAGACTACATACCAGGAACAAGTCTATATAACTAAAAGTGGCAAAATAGAGTTTTACGTCGTTTGTGACAAAAATGGTGGTGGCGCGAAGGACGATCCCTAATATAATAGAAATGAACACTATTTTTTTTAAAAACTTAAATGAGGGTAGTGTAAAGTACATTATGAGCGGAAAAACAAAATAAAATTGTTCTTCTAATGCGATGCTCCAGAAATGATTCACATAGGAAATAGAATGATCTTCATAACTAAGGGAGTGATTGAAGGTGAGGCTCCAATTGTAAAGAAAAGAATAAAATAAATATATTTTTTTAATGGTCCATTCCCATACGCCATACATATAGTAGTCAATTTTAAATAATGTGGAATGGTCCGGACGAATGAGAAAAAGACTGACTATAAGAATGAAAAAATATAGTGGCCAAATACGTAAAATTCTTCTGATATAAAACTTGAGAATAGAAAAGGATTGTGTTTCGCGATATTCTGTTTCTGCTAAGTAACTCAATAGAAAAGCAGATAAACCAAAGAAAATTCCTACACTGAAATTGGGTAAGGCATACTTATGAAGGAAGGGGAAGAATTTCTGTGAGTTATCATTTCCAAAACATGTAATCGGAGCATAATGAGCGATAGCAACACATAGAGCGGCTATTCCCCTCAAACTATGTAGCGTAGGTATCCAGTTAGATTTACGAGAAAGTGTTTCCATTTATCCTTTGTGGTTTACCTCGTCATTACTTTAGATTACAGCAAAGTGCAATGAGATAATGCGCCATTTTGTGATAACCAGTATGTACTACCTCGTCATTCATTGAGAACATAAAAACATTGTGAAAAAAGTGTTGCATTGTTTTTTTAAGATCGGGCATGGTTTTGCAATTAACATGTCCCTCTTTACTCAGTTTAGAGGCAAATGGCTGACTTTCGAGAGAAGGCATCCCTATTACTAAGGTCCCTTGAGGACTTAAAGCTTTAATGATATTGCTTAAAAAAGTCATTTCATCCTTTGATTCGATATGTTCCAAGACATCTAAACTGTAGATTCCATCGTATTTCCCAGGTATGGGTCCATCTTGGAGTAAATCATGGCAAAAAGTCTCTTTGAATTCCCAACCCTTTACAACGCGCGAACGAATATCCTCAATAAATATGGGATCAAAATCGGTGAGTGTTAAATTTTCGACTTCCTGTTGTACAATGCGGCTCGCAAAGCCATCCCCACACCCGACTTCCAAAACGTTTTGACAACCAGTAAGCATTTTTGCTACAAATTTATAACGTGCTAAAGTGAAAGTTAAGCGTTTTGGGTCATCATACCATGCTTGGTTGGTCATCAAGCCTAATTTTTCCTGGCCATGCTCGTCTCTATAGGTTAAAGAAAGAGTGTATTGGCTTTCCTTAGTAATTTCTTGCATACGTACTTGACCTTAAATTGAATAGTTGAGTATGGTATGCAGTTTAAAGGAATTGGTGTCTAAACGTAAAGTAGGCTAGAGGAATAAGTTGAAAAACTTATGTTTGGGGTGAAATTTAAGTTTTAAGTTGTTATTTTTAGGAATGTTAAGAATGAATGATCATGGTCAACAGGAAAGTTATAATTCAACTGACTTATCTATAACCATCGCCGTGGTGGCCTTAAATGAAGAAGTCTTAATTGAAGAGACCGTTAAGTCTATTCTCCCCCACCTTGAAAAATTCTTTGTTTATTATGAAGTGATCCTGATTGACGATGGCAGCCAAGATAATACGCCACATATTATGGAGGCATTGGCACGCTCTCATGACAAAATCAAAGTTATTCACAATAAACAGAATTTAGGCCTAGGGGCCTCGTTTCAGCGCGTCTTACAGGTCGCAAAGTTTAAATATTTTATGATGTTATGTGGCGATGGGGGCATGCCTGCGGAAAGCCTTCCCCCTATATTTGCAGCAGTAGGGCAGGCAGATGTGGTGGTTCCCTATATTACCAATTTGGCAATTATCAAAAGCAAAAGTCGCTATTATCTCTCGAAAGTCTATATTTCTATTTTAAATCTCATTTTCACTCAAAAAATACGCTATTATAACGGACTACCTGTTTATCGGGCAGATTTGTTGCGGGCCATTAATATTCGAAGTTCAGGTTTTGGCTTTCAAGGTGAAATTTTAACAAAATTATTGAAAAGAGGCTGTAGTTATATTGAAGTTGGCGTACCGGGCTCGGAAAAGGCAAATCGTTCTCGAGCCGTCAGTGTCAAAAATTTTATAAACGTAGGTAGAACTTTTATGGGGTTATTACGTGATATCTACTTTACAACCACAAAACCCCTTCCAAAATCCTAAAAATGATGAGGTAAAAGATGTCACACGTCGCCAAATACTTTCTTGAAGCAAATGATTTGATTAAATCAATGGATTTAACCGTTATTGAAGAATTAGCAGAAGCGCTATCCGAGCTTCGGAAGCGAGAAGGCCGGCTCTTTATATTAGGGGTGGGAGGGAGTGCCGCCAATGCAAGCCATGCAGTAAATGATTTCCGTAAATTGTGTGGCATAGAAGCCTATGCACCGACAGATAATGTCTCTGAACTCACTGCCCGTACCAATGATGAAGGATGGCAAACTGTATTTGCGGCTTGGCTAAGAGTCAGTAAGGCATCGGAAAAGGATGCAATATTAGTATTATCCGTTGGGGGAGGAAATCTCGAAAAAAACGTCAGCCCGAATATTGTTGAAGGCTTGAATGAAGCAAAGAAGCGGGGTTTAAAAATATTTGGGATTGTAGGAAGAGACGGGGGATATACTAAACAAGTAGCCCATATAACTGTACTGATTCCCACTATTTCGCCTGGACACGTTACACCTCATGTAGAAGCTTTTCAATGCGTGGTGTGGCATTGCCTAGTGTCCCACCCACTTCTACAAATCAATCAGACTAAGTGGTAACTAAAGCAACATCCAGGTTTGCCTTTTTTAGGCTTGCGTTCATTGTCTTAAATTCTCGAACCAGCACCTCAAAGGTGTCTGGTTCCCATATCCATTTTTGGTAAGGCATGCAAAAAGCAGGGGTCTTACCTTGTACATATCCGAGTTTTTCAAGATAATTGACTGAGGTTGTATAAAATTCAGGGCAGCTGACATTATAAAGGATATAGCGACAACGTTTATTAAGATAGCAAAGAGCAAAAGGGCCATTATTCGTCCCCAGATTGAGATAAGCCTGTTCATATAGCGCTGCCCTTAATTCAATATTCCAACAGGCAGGAAGGAAATGATCAAATTGAGTCAATTCCGGATTCACATACTCCATAGCCACTTCTGTATCCGGTATCACCACGACATGGTAGCCCAATTGTTCTAAATAACAGGCTAATTCCGACCAGGCAGCGATGTTACTATTCCGGGCAGGCTGAAATTCGTATTGCCTAAGGGAAATGGTGATGGTTTGTCGGCCTAGGGAATGCGCATCCAGCCATTGTCTAACATATCTCAAAGCTCGCCTTGGCGCGGATAAAGCCATAATATCGGAAGAGGTTTCCTTTGTTCCATCTTCTAAAACGTAAATGGTAGGAAAGGTAGTGTGGTAATCTTTTGGGTACTGAAAGTGCGCAAATCGCCTTCGGATAAATTCAGCTTCTTGTCTGTTGCTACATACTGTAAAACCACTAACACTCGCCAATAAACGAGTTAAAGTACACAAGATATGGTGTTTTCGAAAGAGTCTGGATTCTCTATCTATAATCTGTTCATATTCTGTCATTTCTTGCCGCACTCCTTGTTCAGGACCTGGCACGAACACAACATGCACGTTTTGAAGCCCCCATTTTTTTCGCTCCATTTCTGCGATGGCAAGTGCCCAGCAAAAGTCGAAAGTAATGGGAAAAACTTCGAGATCGTAAAATAAATAAAGAATTTTTTTAGAATACTCTCTTTGTGTGAAAGGATTAATAAACAAGGGGGCAAAAAGACCATAAAAAAATTTATTGATGGGCTTCAAACACTTTCCCAGAGAAGTTTCAGGCACCCTCAATTCGCGAATCAATCGTTTAACAAACCATTTCAATCCATAGACACGAAGTTTCTTAACTAGAATAATTAAAAATCGCACCATGTTTTTTTATCCCTTCATTCAAAGCATTAAAATAAATTTCCAACATTGTTTTATGGATCACAGCTTCTGAAAATTGTTCTTCTACCAATTTCCGGCTTTCCCTGCCCATTTTATCCAGCAAATCGGGGTTGTCGATTAGTTGCTTCAAAGCAAGCGCTAATTTTTTCGGATCATGAGCTGGCACCAGATAACCATTTTTACCTTGAATCACGGTTTCTCTGCAACCGGGCACATCGGTTGTCACAATGGGTCGCCCAACACTGGCCCCTTCGAGTAAGGTGCGAGGTAACCCTTCTCGGTAATACGAGGGCAACACAGCAATGTGTGAGGCGCTGTAAGCATCAGCCGAATTTTCACAAAACCCTTGCCATTCTATATACCCTTCATTTTGCCAAACCGTGAGTTGCCGCTCGCTGATTGAAGCAGGATTTTCAGCATCAGGCAAGCCATATAATACGACTTTTACTGGATAACGTTCATGAAGCAGTATTTTAGCAGCTTCAACCAGATCTCCAATTCCTTTATCCCATAACATGCGTGATAGGCACGCAATAATGAAAGGCGGGCTTTTGGGAAGGGGTTGGACCGGATAATTATGCATATCGATCCCCGATCCCTTCACCAGCACCATTTTTTCCCGTTTGATATAGGGAACAAGTGTTTTGATATCATCCTCATTTTGTAAAATTAAGAGCGCGCGCTTTTGATTGCAGGCCAATCCTAATGCAAAGGAAGCAAATTGTCGTAACAAGGCTCTTTTACATTTGGCAAATATTCCTCGAGTTCCATGGCTTTCTGTAAACAAAAAGCCCAAACCCCCTAAGGCATTGATAACATAAGGGACCTTAGAAAAAAATGCCACAACCGATCCTAAAATCACAGGCTTCATAGCCACTTGGTGGACAATGTGAGGTTGATACCCGCGATACACTTTCCATAATTCTAAGAGCAACAACCCTTGACGCCAGGGGTTAAGCCCCGCGCGGTCAAAGTGTTTAAGGGGGAAAACCTTGATCTCCGCTTCTTCTATCGTTTTTTGATGTCGTTTACAGCGGGTAGCGATAGCCACCTCAAATCCGGCACACTTCGCAGCTTTGGCTAAATTTAATCGATGAGAGCAGAAATAGCTATCGTCCGAGACAAGGTAAAGGATTTTTTTCGCCGTTTTAGCTTGAGGATTAGACGCCATAATATGATCTGTACCAATCGACAAATTGTTCTAACCCTGTCTCAATATTTGTTTTCGGCGAGAATCCAAAGTCTCGAGTTGTGTCTGAGATATCTGCAATGGTTTCTTTGACATCTCCCGGTTGCATCTCTTCGAACTGAAGTGTTGCCTTTTTGCCAATCGATTTTTCTAGAACCTCAATAAAATACATTAAGGGCTCTGAACGATTATTACCGATGTTATATACCCGGTGAAGGATATCATTGCCTTGATGTGGAGGAGAGGCCAAACATCCTAGAATGCCTTCAACAATATCATCAATAAAGGTGAAGTTACGACGCATATCACCGTGATTAAAAACGGGTATAGCTTCTCCGTTTAAAATCGCTTTTGTAAAAAGAAAGGCAGCCATATCGGGTCGGCCCCAAGGACCATAGACGGTAAAAAAACGTAATCCTGTAATCGGGAGACGAAATAAATGGCTATAGGTATAGGACATCAATTCACAAGAACGTTTAGTGGCGGCGTATAAGGATAAAGGCTGTTCGACAGGATCACTCACCGAAAATGGGAGTTTTTGGTTGGCACCATAAACCGAGGAGCTGCTGGCATAGACTAAGTGTTTAAGAGTAGGCAAAGCCCGACAAGCTTCCAGTATCGCAAGATGCCCCACCAAATTAGCGTCGGCATAGGCAAAGGGATTTTGAAGGGAATACCGTACACCCGCTTGGGCAGCCAAATGAATCACTGAATTAATCTCAGTGTGTTGCTGACAAAGCTTTAAAAAAGAGGTTCGGTCTGAAATATCCATTAATTCAAAATGAAAGCCAGACTGGGCTTTAAGCCCCGAAAGACGGGCCTTTTTTAAGTCGACATCATAGTAGGTATTTATATTGTCGATCCCAATCACTTTCTCGCCTTGTTTCAAAAGGCGATCGGCAACATGGTAGCCAATAAACCCTGCGGCACCTGTCACAAGTATGGTCATTTGCTTTGCTCAACTGATTTTTGATGTAGAATAGCGATAGCATAGCGAAATATCGCATCACAGGTCCAGCATAAAATTTAGCTAGATTTCTTAATATTATTGAAGGAGGCTTTCTCCAGCATGCATGAGAAAAAAGGTTTGGCGTACGCGGAAAGTTTATTTAAACACTCTATCGCCCTCAAGCAAAAGATCGTTGAAGAGGGTCGTTTAAGCATTATCTGCGAGATGGCAGAAAGGCTTTACGATGCCTTTAAAGCTGGCGGAAAACTCATGGTCTGTGGAAACGGGGGCTCTGCTGCCGATGCCCAACATATTGCAACCGAATTAGTGGTGCGCCTGCGTCCGCAGGTTAACCGCCAGGCCTTACCGGCCATCGCCCTTGCCCTCGATACCTCCATGATCACAGCTTGTGGAAACGATTATGGATTTGAGCACGTCTATGAACGGGCCGTTCACGCCCTTGGCCAACCCAATGATATTTTATTGGGTATTACCACTTCGGGTCGCTCTCCCAATATTTTGCTAGCACTTAAAGCTGCCCAATCAAAAGGCATAACAACCTTCGGGTTTCTGGGAGAAGGCGGAGGCCAAGCGCTTGCTCATTGCGATAAAGCCTTCGTGGTGCCCGAAGCCGAGATTGGCCGAATACAGGAAGCCCATATTACAGCAGGACATGTCCTGTTAGAGCTGGTGGAAGAATTATTATTAGCGGAAAGCCCGCTTCAAAAAAACACTTTACTTGAACCCAGTTAAGTTTTTGCGAATAATTTAAGTTTATCAAAAACCTGTTTCATTAAACTTTCGGCTTTCGCTTCCGCCTCTTTCCATAAACTTTCGGTTTGGTATCCGCAATGAAGACGAATAGGGGTTTTGGTATGAAACTGGAGTAATTCATTAGTGCTATGGAGCGCAAACTGGACAAGATTATCAACACTACAATTAACATATCCGTAGACATTTCGCGATTCGGGTGTCAATTCACACATGAATATTTTCTCTGAATCAGCGACAATATGATGTTCATTGAAATCAGGACAAGCATTTTTGACATAATCTTGATCAATGGTGTGGTCAAAATGCATGTGTTTTTTTCTGGGAAAAACCATTAAGGGATGTAGGCTAAAACACCGGCCGAGCAATCCTTCCTCTCCTACTTTCCAAAAAAGATTATAGGGCACAATGCCAATGTGCTGTCTATTTTCCCACATTTGCTTTGCTGTTATCGGATGAAGATTGTTTATAGCCAATTTCACGAGTTCCTTAGGCATAATTCTTAAACGCCCCTGTGAATTATAATGAGGCGCTAATAACGGGATAACCTTTTCTAAGGCAAGTCGTATGCCTGTAATCGCAACAACACGTTTTCCTTCCAAGATACAATTCTCAGCATGGGCAAGCGAACCCTCTGCCATAATACAATCGGGGTGAAGAAAGATAAGAGCGGCATTTTCTTTATCCGCAGCTTCAATTGCAAGCCTGTGACAATGGGACATAGCTTGATAGGGAATCGGCTCATCAAGCGATTCTTTGATGTAATGGAATTCAACGGGTATTAAAGCCAGCAACTCTCGATAGACATCACTCATTCGAATGCACTCAGCATCTTTGGGGGTAGTGTAAATTTGAAAAACGGCAGAGGTTTTTAAAGCAGGTAAGTTTCCTTTCGCGAGCAATGAGGGCAGGGCAACCTCTAAAAAGAGTTGTGTATAGGTTTTTCCCCAGACAGGGGTGTTACAGATAAATCGTGTGGGTCGTTCAATGTTCATATATTACAACCTGGCTAGTATTTAAGGATATCTTTTGGTAATACTGTAACATATAACTAAATTTTATACGACTAACTTATTTTAAATTTCATTGTGAGTGGTTGATACTTTTACCTTAATTGGCGGAGAGAGAGGGATTCGAACCCTCGGTACGCTTTTGGCGTACACACGCTTTCCAGGCGTGCTCCTTCAGCCGCTCGGACACCTCTCCAACTTGGCTTGAAGGATACCTTAGGACGCCTCGCCAGGCAAGGCTTAAAGGAAATCTTAAGGGCGGCTTACGTCTAGTAACTTGTCTATAATTCGGCTATTCTGATGCGCTTAATAGCGTTTAAAATAGGGATTTAGTCGATATTTATGATTCAGTCTGCTAAAAGATCTAAGAAGCAGGAGCCACCTTTACGGATAGGCGTGGTAGGGGCAGGGATGATGGGGCAACACCATCTGCGTGTTTGTAGCATGTTACGAGGTGTGGAGTTAACAGCTGTAGCAGATATCAATCCCAGTCGTGCGAAACATTCAGCCCAGCAATACAATTGTTTAGGCTTTACGCAAATTGAAGATATGGTGGATAAGGTCGATGCAGTCATTATCGCCGTTCCTTCTAGTCTTCATTTCGAAGTTGGCCGATTTTTTCTCAATCACAATATCCATTGTTTAATCGAAAAACCTTTAGCGATAACGGAAGCCCATTGCTTGGAGCTTATTGCGCTTGCTGATAAAAAAGGCTTGATTCTTTTAGTGGGCCATATCGAACATTTTAATCCTGCGGTTCAACAATTGTCCAAAATTTTAGCCGAGGGTCACCTAGTCCATGCCATTGAAGTTCAACGAATGGGTGGCAACAATAAGCGTAACCTGGATGTTGATGTGATCATGGATTTGATGATCCATGATCTTGAAATTGTGGTGTCGCTTTTAGGGTCGAAAGTGCTTGATATTACCGCGCAAGGGGTGAGCGAATCCAGAAATGGAGGAGTAGATTATGTGTCAGCTTTGCTCCTTTTTTCAAGTGGGGCGATAGCCAATTTAACGGCCAGCCGAATCACTCAAAATAAAGTGCGCAAATTGTCTATCACCTCAGACTTAGGCTATATCACCTTGGATTATAGTGCCCAAGAACTTCTCATTTATCGTCAAGCCAAAGAATCGGTTTTAACCAATTCGGTAGGCTATGTTTACGATCTCGCCATGGAACGCGTATTTGTTCGGCCGGTAGAGCCCTTGATTGAAGAAATCCAAAATTTTGTACATTCTATTACCGTCGGCACACCCTTAGGCGTAGATGGCCGCCAAGCTCTAGCCGCCCTTCGATTAGTGTGGCAGCTTCAAGATCAAGTTGCCCAAAAACGTCACCGAGTGATCCCGGCAAAAATAAAGGCACAAGCGGCTAAGATAGTTAAGGCAAAAGCAAAAGCTAAAATTGAGGAAAAAGTAAAATGACGATACCCTTTATTGATTTGAAAACCCAAAGAGAGAAAATTCATTTTGAAATTGAGACCGCCATCAAACGGGTGTTAGATCACGGCCAATTTATTCTAGGGCCCGAAATCGTTCAATTGGAATCTGAATTATCTCAATTATGTGATGTCACAGAAACCATCAGTTGCTCAAATGGAACCGATGCCTTAACCCTCATTTTAAGAGCGAGGAATATTGGCCTGGGGGATGCAGTCATCATCCCAAACTTTACCATGGCCGCCACGGCAGAAGTAGTAGTGTTAGCGGGTGCTACCCCTATTATGGTCGATGTCTTAAAAGAAAGCGGTAATATTGATCCTAAGAGTGCGGAAGAAGGGATTAAAGTGGCTCAAAAAAATGGATTAAAACCTAAGGCGATTATTGCAGTTGATCTCTATGGTGTTCCTGCGGAGTATGATGCTCTAGAAAAACTTTGCGATCAGTACAAAATCGATTTAATTTGTGATGCGGCCCAAAGTTTGGGTGGTGCCTATCGGGGACGAAAGATAGGTGGTATCGGAATAGCCACGTCCACGAGCTTTTATCCGGCTAAAGCCCTAGGATGTTATGGGGACGGAGGAGCCGTGTTAACCAACGATGAAGAGTTGGCAACAATAATGAAAAGTATTCGAGAGCATGGCAAGGGTTCACATCGCTATGATCATGTCCGTGTGGGGTTTAATGCGAGGATGGATACTTTGCAAGCCGCGATACTTTTAGAAAAATTGAAAATTTTTCCAGAAGAAATTGAATTGAGAAACGATATTGCGGCACGCTATCACCATGGCTTAAAGAACGTGGTAGATGTTCCGCAGATCCCCTCTTACATTGTGCCTGTTTGGGCACAATATACCATTCAGCTGCGGGGGATAAATCGTGAAAAACTCATGCGCGAATTGGGTCAAAAAGGGATCCCCACCGCAATTCATTATCCTAAACCACTCCATAAACAATTAGCCTATCGAGATTATCCAAAAGTGTCTCAGTTAAACGTTTCAGAAACTTTGGCAGAAACCGTTTTAAGCCTTCCCATGCATGCTTACTTGGATAAAACCTCGCAAGATTTTATTATTGAAAATTTAATTTCACTACTGAATCAAAAAGCAATTTATGAAAATCAAACTAGCAGATATACTGTTTCTGCTTGATAAGGAAAAGCGTAGTTTCTACATTTGTACCTTTGTTGCATTTCTAGCCGCAATTTTGGAAATGGTGGGCGTGGGATCAATTACCCCATTTGTAGTGGTCTTAACGAAACCTGAAACTACTCTTTCTCATCCCTATTTAAAGAATATCTACGATTTTTTCAAGTTTTCTAATACAACGAGCTTTTTATATTTTATTGGTGGTATTTCGGCATTGATGTGCATTATTTCCAATATTTTCTCGGCATTTTCCAGTTGGATGATATGCAAGTTTTCAAATGTGCAAACTCAAAAAATATCGAATAAGTTATTATCGCAGTATATGGAACAGGATTATGATTTTTTTCTTCAAAAAAATTCTTCCGTTCTACTTAGAAATGTTGCGGAGGAAGTGAACAAAGCAATAAACGGGGTGGTTGCTTCTTTGCTACGGTTAATTGCGCGAGCGTTTTCCATTTGTTTTATTCTTTTTCTTCTTTTATTCTTTGATCCCGTTTTAGCCCTGTGCTCTCTTTCGGTCGCCTGTTTAAGTTATTATATTATTTCGAGACTTTTGAAAAAGAAACTCGCCATTATCGGTGCACTTCGACTTAAGGTTGCAGCACTCGTCTATAAAACAGCAAGTGAAGTGTTAACAGGAATAAAGGAAATTAAGGTGCTTGGCCGAGAGCCCTATTTTATTAATCGGTATGCTGAGCCTTCGTTACAAAGCGGATATTATCATGCCTTTATCCAATATGCCTCTGAATTACCTAGATATATTTTTGAAAGCATTATCTTTGCGACCATTTTTCTAATTGCACTTTATATTATTTCTGTGAAAGGAGATTTATGGAAAGCCTTGCCCGTGATTTCACTTTATGTCCTGTCTGGCTATCGTTTAATGCCTTCCTTAAATGGTATTTTTAATGCCTATGCAAATATTCAGGCAAACTTACCTGCCTTTGATCTTATTAATAACGAAATGAAAATTTTTTCAACGAAGGAAAAGGATATTGTTATATCATTGGATAATATGCAGGGTAATATTGAGTTAAAAGAAGTTAATTATAAATACGGAGAAACTTCAGGTGATATTCTTAAGAATATTAACATTGAAATTCCTAAGAACAAAACCGTTGCCTTCGTGGGGCAAACAGGTGTAGGAAAAACAACCCTCATTAATTTATTGCTGGGTTTATTGATGCCAACCTCTGGGAGTATTTTGATTGGGGGAAAAACCTTAAAGAAGGAAGCGATGAAGGCTTGGCGAAAAAATATAGGCTATATTCCCCAAGATATTTTTCTCTATGACGATACCATTGCTAGAAACATTAGTTTCGGTACACCAGAAGAGACAATTAATAGGGAACGTCTGAAGCAGGTCGTAAAAATTAGCGGCATAGATCATTTTATTGAAAACGAATTGCCGGACCAATATGAAACCAGGATTGGTGAAAGAGGGATCCGCTTAAGTGGGGGGCAGAAGCAGCGAATAGCCATTGCGCGTGCTTTGTATAATGATCCTAGTATCTTAATTTTTGATGAAGCAACGAGTGCCTTGGATATCAAAACGGAAGAGGCTATTTTACAAGCGATTCAGGCCCTTTCACATTCCAAAACGATTATTATGATAACGCATCGTTTATCGACCTTACAAACCTGTGATGTTATTTATTTACTTGAAAATGGTATGATCAAAAGCTCTGGTACCTATGATTATTTAGTTAAAAATAATCCTGAGTTTAGAGCTCTTGCAAACTTTCCGGCTCTTGAAGAACGTCTATGAAAATTGCCTTTGTTATTCCCAGTTTGAGTGCGGGCGGGGCAGAACGAGTAGCCACCTTTCTTGCCAATGAATGGTCAAAGAAAGGACATACCCTCACTATTGTTAAACTCGATAGTGAAGAGGCCTTTTATCCACTGGAAAAAGAAATAAATGTTTTCTCCCTAAACTTAAACCGACCAACCCTAGGGATCTTTCAAAAAATATTTGAAAATTTCAGACGAATAGCGATTCTGCGTAACACTCTCAAATCAATCGCTCCAGATGTGATTATAAGTTTCATTACGGAAATGAACATTCTCACTATTTTTGCTACTCTAAATTTGAATATACCCGTTTTAATTTCTGAAAGAACCAGTCATAAACATTCTGTAGGGTGGATGTGGTCGATCTTCAGAAAAATTACTTATCCTTTGAGCACACGTCTTATCGTTCAAACCGAACGAGCAGTCAATGCCTTTGGTCGAAATTTACGAAAAAAAACAATTGTTATTCCGAATCCAATTGAAAATATTCCTCTCATTGAAAAGCAGCATTCAGACGAAAATAAAAGAACTATTATTTCGATAGGCCGGCTTGTCTCGCTTAAGGGCTTTGACGTTTTGCTAGAAGCCTTTGCCTTGCTAGAAGCAGAGTATCCCGATTGGGATCTGGTTATTGTGGGGGAAGGACCTGAAGGTGATAGGCTCAAAAGGCTAGCACAGCGATTAGAGATAAGAAATCGTATTAGTTTTTTAACGGCAATAAAAAATGTCTACGAAAAATTACGTGATTCAACTCTTTTTGTTTTGGCATCTCGTTATGAAGGTTTCCCCAATGCGCTATGCGAGGCGATGGCTGTAGGCTTGCCAGTAATAGCAACGGATTGTGATAATGGACCTGCCGAGATTATTCGTCCGGGTATAGATGGATGGTTGGTCCCGGTGGACGATCCAAACGCCTTGAGCCTCTCTATGAGAAAATTAATGGATGATCCAGAATTGCGAGCCTCTTTTGGGAACCGCGCCCGTGAAATTTCAAAACGATTTTCTAAAGAAAGTGTCATGGCAATCTGGGAAAAGCTTATCTATGATGTGACGCAAGGAAAAGGTTTTTCATGAAAATCGTATTTCTTATTCGTTCCTTGGATCTGGCGGGTGCTGAACGGCAACTCGTGTTTTTAGCAAGAGGATTAGCAAATCTAGGTCATTCCATTAGTTTGATTGTTTATTATTCCGGGGGGCCTTTGGAGAAGTGGATGAAGGAAAACACCTCTATCCCAATCTATTCTATGGAAAAAAAAGGCAGAAACGATATCTTTGGGTTTTGTTTTCGATTATTAAAGCAAATTCAACTACTTGAACCTGACATCATTTATAGTTTTCTCTCAACCTCAAATATCTTCGCAAGTTTAATACGTCTGCGTTACCCTAAAATTAGGGTTGTATGGGGGGTGCGGGCCTCAAATGTCAATTTGGACCATTATGGAAGCATCGCTAAAGCGGTAGCTTGGACTGAAGCGAGATTGTCTGATTATACTGATTTAATCATTGCTAATTCTTATACAGGCAGAAAGTATGCCGTTCAGAAAGGATTTAAAAAACACAATTTTAATGTGATTCAAAATGGTATTGATACGGAGATATTTCGCCCGAGTGTCGAAAAAAGACAAACATTAAGAAAAGAATGGAATATTGAGCCTAACACTCTGCTTGTGGGATGTATCGCAAGGCTCGATCCTATGAAAGATCATGAAACCTTCTTTAAAATGGCCGCTCTTTTGAAAAACCGTTTACCTAATGTCCGATTTGTCTGTGTGGGGAAAGGAACACAGTCTTATCAGGAAGCTCTCAAAACGATTGTGCAAAAACTTGGCCTAACACAAAGCCTATTTTGGGCGGGTTTAAGGTTAGATACGGATGCTGTTTATAATGCCTGTGATCTCGTTTGCTTAAGCTCTTCTTCTGGAGAAGGGTTCCCCAATGTGTTGGGGGAGGCTATGTCAACAGGCATTCCTTGTGTGGCAACCGATGTCGGAGATAGTCGCTTAATTCTAGGGGACAAAGGAATAGTGGTTCCCCCGAACAATCCTAAGCTCTTCATGGAGGCTTGTTTTAAGGTATTAACCGAAAAACCTTTTGATCCCGCTGAAATACGAAATAGAATTGTGGATAATTTTAGTTTGGAAGCCATGGTTGATAAGACTGAACAAATGCTCGCCAAGATCTAAAATTCTATAAATCAGTCACTTTGAGCATATTCTGGCCCTTTGAAGGCCGTGCTATAGAGAGCCTCGTAACGACTAATCATTTTTTCTAAACTAAAATTTTCAATAATATGTGCTCGTGCCATTTTTCCCAATTCGCGACGTTTTGTGGGATCCATTGTTAAAAACGTTGATACCCCTTTGGCAAGGGCTTCTGGATCTTCCGGAGGAACAATACATCCGAAATCGCTAACCACAAGGGCTGCATCCCCCACATCAGTTGAAACAGGGGGGATCTCACATAACATCGCTTCAGCGAGCACATTCGGAAATCCTTCACCAAAACTCGAAGATAAGACCAATACATCAAGGGCCTGCATCACAAACGGAATATCTTGTCTAGGGCCTAATAGGTGAAGGGTGTTATTTAAGGCTTGTGTTTCAGCTTCCGTCATGAGTTCTTGATTAGCAGCATCAATTTCTGAACCTGCTAATACAAAACAAATATTGGGAAATTCATTTTTGAGAATACCTGCCGCTTGTAAAAAGGTTTTGTGATCTTTCATTTTATCAAATCGTGCAATCATGCCTACTACAAAAGTCCCTTCCTCCACTTGAAAAGCCTCTCTTGCTTTCAAGCGTTCATTAGGATCAGATTGATAGATCTTGGCATCAAAACCATTTGGAATAAAGCGAAAGCTCTTCTTACAATAACCTAGTGCTTGATGGATAATTCGTCCTTTATCAGAGTTGGCAATGATATATTTTGGAATAAAAGAAAACAGGGCGCAGAGTTTTATCACTAGCCGCGTCTTGATAGAATAATGAGATAAATCCATATTGGAGCACCGGATATTCCAAATAATAGATTTGATGCCTGCGAGTAATCCGGCGAAGGTTCCAACCAAATCGGCATGATAGAGCCATGTTTGCAATATATCGGGAGATTCTTGTTTTAAAAGTTTAATTAATTTCAAAAATCCTTTAAAACTCTCTTTAAATTCTTTGTCCATATTCAGGGTATAAAACGGAATATTATTTGACTCTAAAATGGGGCCAAACGCCCCCTCGTCTTGCATCGAGACAATAATATGGTTGAAATTGGATTGCTTGGAATTTTTCACCAATCTCATCAATTGCTTTTCAGCCCCCCCAAGCTTGAGGCCGGTAATGAGATGGAACACTTTTATCGGGTTTTCCGAGAGGGTCGACATGTTTTTATTATGGCGTAAAACTAGCCTAACGGTCGACCCCCAGTTTGACACATTTGGTGATATATATGTGGGGGCCGACCTCCCGGTCGGCCCGAATGGCCCGCAGCCAATAGTGTTTTTCCTATATAATTTAGGTATCCTAAGTGAAATCATCACTCACGCAATCTTTCTGTGAGTTAACCAACAATTGAAGTTTAACTTAGAATCAGATCTGTATCAAAAATGGGTGAAAGTGAAATAGTATGTGCGGATTAGTCGGTTTTTGGGAATTTAAAAATCCAGCTTCCTTGGAAGCCCGTCATACCTTTATTGAAGAAATGACCGACACCCTTTTTCTGCGGGGTCCTGATTCCTATGGGGTATGGTGCGATCCCAACACAGGCTTAAATTTCGGGCACAGACGTCTAACCATCGTGGACCTATCGAAGGCCGGCCATCAGCCCATGTTTTCAGGTTCGGGCGCCTCAGTCATTATTTATAATGGCGAGATTTATAATAATGCAGAATTAAGAGAAGCCCTCGTAAGCGAAGGGGCGACCTTTAAAGGCCATTCGGATACTGAAACCCTGGTAGAAGCCTGTGAACGTTGGGGGGTATCCGCTACTTGTCAAAAATTAATTGGCATGTTTGCCTTTGCTTTTTTTGATATAAAACAAAAGCGTTTATTTTTGGCGAGAGACAGATTAGGGAAAAAACCCCTTTATTATGGGATTCAAAATAATACTTTATTTTTTGGTTCCCAAATGAAAAGTTTTAGAAGTCATCCCCGCTTTCAAGCTGAAATGGATAAAGATGCTTTAGCCACCTATTTTCGATTCAATTATATTCCAGCCCCGCTCTCTATTTTTAAAGGGATCCGAAAACTCACCCCGGGCAACCTTATCAGTGTCGATGAAAAAGGTCATTTGTCATCAGAAGAATCTTTTTGGGATTTAACTCAAATTATCGCAAATCGTAAAATACGCGAAATACGTCGTCCTGAAGATGAAATAAATATCGAAACAGAATTGGAAATCTTATTGAAAGATGCGGTCAAGCGTCGGATGATGGCGGATGTCCCCCTAGGGGCTTTTTTATCAGGCGGGATTGATAGTTCAACGGTCGTGTCCTTAATGCAAGCCGAAAGCATGACCCCCGTTAAAACCTTTTCTATTGGTTTCCAGGAATCAAGTTATAATGAAGCCCCCTATGCAAAAGCAGTCGCAAACCATTTAAGAACGGAACATCATGAATTGTATGTGACCCCGGAGGAAGCCTCTGCTCTCGTGAACGATATTCCCGATTGGTTTGATGAACCTTTTGCTGATGTGTCTCAAATTCCCACTTTTCTGGTTTCAAAACTGGCAAGAGAGCATGTGAAGGTAAGCCTCTCAGGAGATGGAGGAGATGAGCTTTTTCTCGGCTATAATCGCTATTTTGTGGGGCGGTCGCTTTTTCGAATGATGCGCTTTCTCCCGATTTGGCTCCGCTCTCTTGGCGTAAAAAGTATTCGCAGTGTCTCTCCTCAAATGTGGGATAATTTCATTAGATGTGTGCCTGCCAAATTTCGCCCCATCCTTTTCAGTGATAAACTTTATAAAATGTCGCACATATTAGAAAGTCAAACGCCAGAGCAGTTTTATCGATTATTAATGAGTCAATGGCCAAATCCCAACAATCTCGTCAAACAAGGCAAAGAAGAATGCCTATTCCCATGGAGTTCAGCATTGAATACCGGCTCCTTAAAAAACCTCGATTTTGTTGAAACCTTGCAATACCAGGATTGTTTAAATTATTTGCCCGACGACATTCTAGCTAAAGTGGACAGGGCTAGTATGGCAGTAAGCCTTGAAGCACGCACACCCTTACTAGATCACCGCGTGGTAGAATTTGCGTGGAAATTGCCTATGGAAATGAAATTTCGAAACAACAAGGGAAAATGGGTGTTACGCAACATTTTAAATCGCTATGTTCCTTCTCATTTAATAGATCGACCAAAAATGGGTTTTGGGGTGCCTATCGATAGCTGGTTAAGGGGCTCTTTGCGTCCTTGGGCAGAGGATTTGTTATTTTCAGACACTACTCTTCAAAACTATTTAAATACTAGTCTAGTAAAAGAACGATGGGAAGAGCACCAATCCGGTAAACGCAATTGGCAGTATGCCTTGTGGGGAGTATTAATGTTTGAGGCTTTCAGAAGAAAATGGGCAGCATAAAAAAACCGGCAATTGCGATTATTGGGACAGGTTATGTGGGTTTAGTCTCAGGGGCTTGTTTCGCTGAATTAGGATATTCCGTGATTTGTGTGGATAAAGATCTGCAAAAAATCGCTCGTTTGAAAAAAGCAGATATTCCGATATATGAACCTGATCTCGAGCATCTTGTTAGAAAAAATGTAGCGTCCTCCCAATTACAGTTTACGACTTCCTTAAACGAGGCCTTCGAAAAAGCCGACATGATCTTTATAGCGGTAGGCACTCCTCAGCAGACAGAAGACAGCGCACCTGATCTATCCTTTCTTCAAAGTGTGGCAAAAGAACTTGCTCCTCTTCTCACCGTTCCTAAAATTTTAGTGATTAAATCCACGGTTCCCATCGGGACCAATCGCAAAATTGCTGAATTAATTAGAACATTAAATCATCAAGCGAAATTTGAAATGGTTTCTAACCCAGAGTTTCTTAGAGAAGGGGTGGCTGTTTTCGATTTTATGTCTCCGGATAGGGTGGTCATTGGGGTAGAAAGTGTCGCAACCCAAAAATGTATGGAAGCGTTTTACGCTCCCTTTACAGAGAAAGGCATTCCTTTGGTGGTCACCGATCTTGAAACCGCTGAAATGATAAAATATGCGGCAAATTGTTTTTTGGCGATGCGTCTTGCCTATGTTAATGAATTAGCCGATCTCTGTGAAAAAGTGGGCGGTAATATTGAGAAAGTGATGGAGGGGGTAGGCCTTGATAAGCGTATCGGTCTTCAATATCTTCAAACGGGTCCCGGGTTTGGGGGGTCGTGTTTTCCTAAGGATACTGAGGCCTTTTTACACATGGCAAAAAATTCTGATACTTCATTAAGTATTTTAGAAGCCGTGATTGCCTCTAACAAAAACCGCAAACAAAAACTGTCAGACTACATTAAACAAGCCTTAGGCACATTACAGTCTAAAACGATTGCAGTATTGGGGCTGGCTTTTAAAGCCAATACCGATGATATACGAGACAGTGCCGCCCTTTCTCTCATTCAGGAATTGCTTAAGCAGGATGCGCTCGTTCGGGTTTACGACCCCGTTGTGAAAGCCTCCACACTTTCTTTATTCAAGTCTGTGACCTGGCCGGATTCTGTTTATCAGGCGATTGAAGGAGCTGATATTGTCGTAATTGTCACAGAATGGCCAGAATTTCGCGAGCTTGATCTTGCTCTCATTAAATCACTTTTAAAGCCTGAAAAAAGCCCTCCAACCTTAATCGATTTTCGCAATCTTTTTGATCCAGAAACTGTGGCCCGCGCGGGATTACGCTATATTTCACTTGGACGAAAAATGCTTACCCCCATTGCTATTAATTAATTGTTTCAGTTAGACTATTCCCTTAATGGTGGCCTCCTTGGTCCCCTCGCGACGATACGTTGTGAAACCCGCTAGGCCCGGAAGGGAGCAACGGTAGCAGCCGATTCGGGCGCCGGGGTGTGGCTTCGGAGACCGCCGCCGAGATATTAGTACAAGTGAATCAAATGAATCACAAGGCTAACTATTTGTTGAAAGGTAGAATGAAGAGTGAAGAAGAAGCCATGCAACATATAGCTCTTGCGCGCCGCTATCGGCCGCGCAATCTGGACTCCATCGTGGGTCAGGAAGTCGTGCTGCGTGCCTTAAAAAATGCCCTCGAATCAAAACAGCTTCATCATGCTTATTTATTAAGTGGTAAATATGGTGTAGGGAAAACCAGTTTGGCGCGCATTATTGCCAAGTGCCTAAATTGCGAAACCGGTATTTCAGCAACTCCCTGCGGCAAGTGTGCACCCTGTGAGGCGATTGATGCAGGACGATTTGTTGATTTATTAGAAATTGATGCGGCTTCGCGTACAAAGGTAGAAGATACCCGTGAACTTCTAGATAATGTCCAATATTTACCCACTGAAGGGCGTTTTAAGATTTATTTGATAGATGAAGTCCATATGTTATCAGGCCATAGTTTTAATGCGCTATTGAAGACATTAGAAGAACCTCCCCCGCATGTAAAGTTTTTATTAGCAACGACCGATCCTCAGAAATTACCGATTACAGTTTTATCTCGATGTTTACAATTTCATTTAAAAGCATTGTCTTTTAAACAACTCATTTCATACCTCCACTTTGTTTTGAAAAGTGAGCATGTAGATTTCGAACAAAAAGCGGTTGAAATCATTTGCCGGGCAGCTCAGGGTAGCGCACGAGATGCCTTAAGTCTCTTGGAACAAACCTTGGCCTACGGAAAGGGAAAACTCCTTGAAACGGAAACACGCGAAATGTTGGGGCTTGCCGGGGAAAACGAGATATTGCTACTCTTGTCTGCAATTTTTGAAGGGAAAATAAAAGAGGCTTTAAATACGGTTAAGGAGATGTTCAGTCATTCACTCGAAGCGACTAGGCTTCTCTCCGAAATGTTAAATGTATTACAACAAATTGCTATTGGGCGAGCCTTGCCCGAAGCGCTAGAACTTGAAACAGACAATCGAGAGGTTTTACTTGGTTTTGCAACTCAACTTTCATCAGAAGAGATCCAAGTCTATTATCAAATTGGCTTAATGGGTCAAAGAGATCTACCCTATTATCCTAATCCTGAAATGGGTTTTGAAATGATTGTGCTTCGCATGTTGAGCTTTAGGCCTGTCAAAATAGGGGGGACAGACATTGCGTTTGAAGAAAAAGTGCTTGAGACACCCCAGAGAAAAGTCATAGAACCACGCGCGAAGGCCGTCATGGAAACAAACACAGCCTTAGAAAAAAAGGGAGTTGCTGAAACACCTGCTGAAACACCTGCTGAAACAAATGAAACAAATTGGCCTGCCCTAATTCAAAGTCTGTCCCTTGAAGGCCTAACACGAGCCTTGGCTGAACATTGTGTTATATCAAGTTGGGGATCTGATACGATTAATTTAATATTGGATGAGACTCAAAAACCTCTGTACCATAAACGACATGAAGACCTCCTCTCTGAGGTTTTAAGCCAACATTTTAAAAGAAACCTACGGGTTAAAATAACGGTCGGGAAACCTGACAGAGAAACCCCGGCTATTGAGAGATTTCGAGCACAAGAAATGCAGTACACACAAGCGAAACAAACGCTTGTAGAAGATTTTCATGTGCAGGAACTTATCGAAACCTTTGACGCTAAACTGGAGAAGATTGATAATATTAAATAAAAGTGAGGTGACAAATGAGTATTACGATAACGACTGAAGAAGACTTTAAAAAACACGAAGAAGAACTTGCTGCAACGATAGAAACATTGTTAAAGATTAAAAAGATACGATACAAAGAATGGGAGACACACTCTGAAATAGAAGCGTGGATCTTAGAAAAAGATCTTATTACAACAACATTCAAAGCTGGTATGGAGAAGTTCAGTTTATCTCAATTACAGGCCTATTTTTTGGCCAAACAGAGTGCTGCTGGAAACGGGACGGATAGATTTGAATTGTTTAAAAGATTTCAAGGTCAATTAACCAATATACAAGCTGCCTTGAAGAATGAACTTGATCCAGAAAATCATCGACGATTCTATATGGGAATGGGTATCACAGAATACCAAGCTGCTGAATTAGTCTATTTAGCCACTCTCTATCCTTCTGTAAAAGGCGCGATTCTAATGAATGGCTATATGGCCGATCCTACCAAAGATTTTTTTGGTCAAGAGTTTTATGGGACAGGTAGACGAGGTAACGACATTCTTAGGCAAGCAACGCGTGTTCTCACCCACTTTGGGCATCAAAGATATGCAAAGTGTAATTCATCTTCTGCGTTTCAAAATAAACTAAGTCAGTGTGGGGTGATGTTACAATCGAAGAAAGTCCCTCTTTTTAGCAAAGATGCGGTACAGTTTTTGGCGTCACAGATCCCCGATTTTTCACGTAAAAGCTTGGTTGCACAGTTTTTAACTGAAAAAGTGATCGCACACGTCTGCTTTCACACCTTAACCGATTCTTGGGTTACCGGAGGAAAGAAGCAGTTAGCGCTTTCTGATAAAAGAAAATTAATAAAGTTTGCGCCAGCTATCTATGACGCCTGTTATGCGGCTCTGTCTGGCTGCGAAGATTTTTGGTTTTCAGGGGTTCGAAAAGATAAGATGAAAGATTGTTTCAAAGCCACTATAAAATTATTTGTTGAAACGATTCATCCTCTGCTAGGGAGTAATAAATTTAAAACTTTAAGCAAAGTGGAAATGTTTGTCTACACCATGCAATTGAAGTCCATGCTGCGGGCCTATGATCGTTATCACTTATTATTATTAGAGAAACTTCATTTTGCAGTTGTGGGAGACAGTGTGACGGTGGGTTACGGTCTAGATGAAGAAAGCCATCGACAGTCTTTTACCCGCCAACTCGTCAGGAATGTGCGAGGACATTTTCCGTGTGAGGGCGAAATTAATGCCATCGTGGGTGCCGAAACAGGCACAGGGGTTACTATGTTCCAGAATATTTTCAGTAGGCAAAAATTATCGAATAAAAAAGTGACAGTTAGTTTCATTATGTTAGGAGGTAATAATTTAATCAATGGAACAACCCTCGAAGAAATGGAGAGCGATATCCATACGATGCTGGACCTGAATTATAGAAACGGCGTTGAACATGTTATCTTGGGATTTGGTGTACCTGAAAGCTTCAATCAAATAGTCACACCTCGTGATCCCAATTATCGGCGAACTGATTATATCAATGATTATTACGGTCTAGCGTATCAGATGAAAGAGCGTACCCTAGATATTGAACGGGGGTTAGAAGAATATGGACGTTCCATCAGACTCACAAGAGAGAAGATGAGGGTATCTGTCATCGTCTTAGATCCGCATGCCTTAAAACCAGGGGTAGAGGGGGATATGCAGGCGGATGGTATTCATCCTAATCTGGGGGCACAAAAGAAGCTGGTAGATGCCGCAACGCCTACGGTTGTAGAGGCTATCCGACCCTTCTTTGAAATTAAGATTAGGGTCTTTCATGAGCAATTACGATTAAATGAGACTCCGAGACCGCAGCCTTCCGCCACAATAGCCTATCAATATTTGAGGTTGGCCCGTAGATTCAATCCCCCAGCACTACCACGTGACAGCGAAATGGCACAACCTAAACCCTTCACTTATGATTTCGGGGCCGCTGATTTAAAGGCGTCACGTGAGCACAAATCCCCACCTTGGGATGTATCCCTTCAGGATACTTTCACTGTTGGATTACAGGCAATAACGGCAACTCTTGCGAGCTTTAAGCCTGGAGAGATGCGTATTTCAAGCTTTGCCTCTAGTACCTCTAGTGAGATGCAAAGCTTGATTCGAAGCAGAGCTTTGAGGGAGGATCCTATAGCACAGCGCCTCTCGAGTAATCCGCCCCCCTTATCACGTCCAGGAGGGGGTAGTACAAAGCCTGGGACAGGTGCGAAATAATCGGGTAAACTAATACCTTATTCGCCACAGCTCTGGAGAGGGGATTTAATTGTTGATTAGTCCACTGATTCAAAATTTAATGGCAGCCTTAAAATGCCTCCCCGGGGTGGGCCCGAAATCGGCGCAGCGGATGGCATTTAATATTTTAGAACGTAACCGAGACGCCGGATTGCGTTTAAGTGCCCTTTTACAAGAAGCGATTCACAAGGTGAAAAATTGTGAATCGTGTCGTATTTTGTGCGAAGAAACAATTTGTCGTTTGTGTTCCCATCACGGGCGAGACCGTTCTATTCTCTGTGTGGTGGAGACACCAGCGGATGTGTTAGCGCTTGAACAGGCCGGTGGATACAGGGGGCAGTATTTTGTTTTGATGGGAAGGTTATCCCCTTTGGATGGAATAGGACCTGACGCTATTGGTATGGGATTATTCCAGGAGCGGTTAAAGGAAGGCCACATTAAGGAAGTAATTTTGGCAACCAACCCTACAGTAGAAGGGGAAGCAACCGCACATTATATTGCCGAGCTTGTTAAAGCGCGGAACATTCGGGCAACCCGAATTGCCCATGGTGTTCCCTTTGGTGGAGAACTGGAATACTTAGATGGAGGCACCCTGGCTCGCGCCCTGCTGGCTCGCTTAGTGGTGTAATGACTTTTTAAGGAGTGAACATGGCAGCAATGAAAGAAACCCTCGGTTTTCAGACGGAAGTTAAACAATTATTACATTTAATGATTCATGCTTTATATAGCAACAAAGAGATATTTTTAAGAGAATTAATTTCCAATGCCTCTGATGCGGCGGATAAATTGCGATTTGAATCCTTGCGAGAACCTATGCTTTTAGTAGGAGATCCTGATTTAAAAGTTTGGGTAAGCTTTGATAAAGAGGCTCATACCATTACTGTCCGTGATAATGGCATTGGCATGACACGAGATGAAGCCATTCAGAATTTAGGGACCATTGCAAAGTCTGGCACCAAAGAATTTTTGGCGAGTTTAACAGGAGACAAAGCCAAGGATTCAAAACTGATTGGCCAATTTGGAGTAGGTTTTTATTCGGTATTTATGGTGGCAGATAAAGTTCAAGTGACTACCCTGCGTGCAGGCAAGGAAGCCTCCCAGGCAGTGAGATGGACTTCTACAGGAGAAGGTGACTACACGATTGAATCGGTTGATTATGACAAACGCGGGACAGAAGTCGTTCTCTATCTTAAGAAAGACGAAGAAGAATTACTCAACGATTGGCGGTTAAGGCATATTATTACCAAATATTCCGATCATCTCACTTTGCCCGTTATCATGAAAAATGAAAAAGGCGAAGAAGAAGTGGTTAATCGCGCCACTGCCCTTTGGACACTTCCGAAGCAAGAAATCACGGACGAACAATACAAAGAATTATACAAACATATAGCCCATGATTTCGAGGATCCTTTATTTTGGACGCACAATAAGGTTGAGGGCAAGCTAGAATACATAGCCCTTCTTTATATTCCTGCTCGTGCATCATTTGATCTCTTCCAACACGGCAAAATTCGAGGCCTTAAGCTTTATATTAAACGTGTTTTTATAATGGATGATGCAGAGCAGTTTTTGCCTCATTACCTTCGATTTGTGCGGGGCATTATCGATTCTAACGATCTGCCCTTAAATATTTCTCGCGAGATGCTTCAAACTAATCGGATTATCGATAGCATACGTACTTACGTTGTTAAACGCGTGTTATCAATGTTGGAAACCCTTAGCTCTGATGACAAAGAAAAATATGAGAAATTTTGGAAAGAATTTGGCCAAGTGTTAAAAGAAGGGCCGGGGGAAGATTTTGGCAACAAGGAACAAATTGCCAAATTATTGCGTTTTGCAAGTACCCATCTCAATACAGAACAACAGGTTGTTTCTTTGGATGATTATATTTCTCGAATGAAAGCCAATCAAACCAAAATCTACTATATCGCTTCCGAAACCTTCAATTCGGCTAAAAATAGCCCTCATTTAGAGATTTTTCGGGAACAGGATATTGAAGTATTATTGTTATCCGATCGTGTCGATGAATGGTTGATGTCGCATTTAACAGAGTATCAAGGCAAACCCCTACAATCGATTGCACGCGGTTCCTTGGATATTCCGGATATCAAGAAAACAGAATCCGAAGAAAAAAAGACAGAAAAAATGTTTGAAGAAGCGGAAAAAGAATATGAAGGTGTACTTCAAAAGATGAAAGATGTTTTAAAAGATTCTGTCAAAGACCTTCGTTTGAGTAAAAGACTCACGCGTTCGCCTTCTTGTATTGTGGTGGATGAAAAAGAATTAAGCATGCAGATGGAACGTATGTTGAAAGCAGCAGGTCAAAAATTACCTGAACATAAACCGATTTTGGAGTTAAACCCAACCCATCCCTTGATGAGACAGCTTAAAACCGAAACCAATCCTGCTCGATTTGAGGATTTGAGTCGTCTATTACTCGAAGAGGCTATTTTGTCAGAAGGGGGCCAATTAGACGATCCCTCTGGGTTTGTGGTGCGGCTCAATTCCTTGCTAGTTGGATAAGCAGAGCTTATAACTAAGGCTTAAGTCTTGAGCTTCGCTATTCCATTAAAGCCGGGTATACTTCCCCCAAGAGACAGTATTTATTGAGGCAAATATGGAGAAAGTGTGGCTTAAAAGTTATCAGGCAGGGGTGCCTGCAGAAATAGACATAAGTCGTTATGCTTCTTTAAATCAGATCTTTCATGAAACCTGCGATAAATTTTATAATTGTCCGTCCTATGTGAACATGGGGAAGGTGTATACTTTTTCGGAATTGAAGGAAAAAGTAACACAATTTAGTAGTTTCTTGCAAAATACCTTGAAGTTAAAAAAAGGGGATAGATTGGCTATTATGATGCCTAATCTATTGCAATACCCCATCGCAATGTGGGGAGCACTTCAAGCTGGCTTGGCCATTGTTAATGTTAATCCCTTATATACTCCACGAGAATTAGAGCATCAATTGGTGGATTCGGGCGCAAAAGCCATTATAATTGTAGCTAATTTTGCCACCACCCTAGAAAAAGTGATAAGTAATACCTTGGTAAAACATATTATCGTCACAGAAATTGGCGACTGCCTTCCTTTTCTAAAAAGAACGCTTGTCAATTTTGTTGTGAAATATATTAAAAAGATGGTGCCTGCCTTTAAATTCAAACATTATTACGGATTTAATCAGGCTATTTTGCTGGGAACAAAACTGCCCTTTAAAGAAGTTTTGGTTTCACCAGAAG
>Ga0207084_1035_pt1 | contig 37689 bp, 33 predicted proteins | sample Alteio_BWMinHeat_55_FD_153543 | JGI IMG/M metagenome (GOLD analysis project Ga0207084, IMG submission 153543) | Enriched cells from forest soil in Barre Woods Harvard Forest LTER site, Petersham, Massachusetts, United States -... | ecosystem: Environmental > Terrestrial > Soil > Temperate forest >...
ACGCATATCCAGTAAATGAATCAGTTGAAAAAAACAAGACGCGGGCGGACTGTCAGGACGGCCCTGCCAGGCGCTCTTTTGTGGTGCTAGATAACGGTCTAACCAGGACATGATTTCGTTTACCCATCCAGCCTCAGTTCAGGTATTCTCAGGTAGAACAGTTAGAATGGCAAGATGAGTAATATGAATAAAAAATGGGACACAATTTGGATTAATGCCTGCCTCATGACAGGCGAACAGCCTGACGAGCTTATTCCTCAGGGTGCGCTTGCCGTGAAGGAAGGAAAAATTGCCTGGGTAGGTAGCATGAAAGCATTACCTGCAGAAGCGCAGGCTTGGGCGGAGGAAGTGCATGATGTTAAAGGATTGTGCATCACACCAGGTCTAATTGATTGTCATACGCATATTATTTACGCCGGCAACCGCGCACAAGAATTTGAAATGCGTTTGCAAGGGGTAAGCTATGAAGAAATCGCGCGACGTGGTGGCGGTATTCAATCCACGGTGAAGGAAACACGGGCCGCTTCTTTTGACCATTTGTTGAAACTGAGTGAAGAACGTGCGCGCGCATTAATGCAAACTGGTGTCACCACCTTGGAAATTAAATCGGGTTACGGATTGGATTGGCCGACTGAACGGAAACTGTTGCAAGTAGCCACACAATTGCAAGCGCAATTACCCGTGACGGTTTATAAAACCTTATTAGCAGCGCATGTTTTTCCTCCGGAATATCAACACAACAAACAAGCTTACGTTGATTTAATATGTGAACAAATGATACCCCAAGTCGCGCAAGAAAAATTAGCCGATGCGGTGGATGTGTTTTGTGAAAAAATAGCCTTCGACAGGCAACAAACAGAAAAAATATTTCAAGCGGCTAAACAATATGGCTTAGCCATTAAATGTCATGCGGAACAATTATCTGATTCCGATGGAGCGGCTTTGGCTGCGCAGTATCAGGCTTTATCCGTAGACCATTTAGAACACCTTTCGCTTGCTGGCGTAAAAGCATTAGCGGCATCGGGTACGGTAGCCGTTTTGCTTCCGGGCGCGTATTATTTTTTGCGTGAAAATAAAAAGCCGCCTATTCATTTATTACGTGAATATCAAATACCTATGGCGATTGCGACAGATTGCAATCCGGGCACTTCACCAATTGTTTCCCTATTGTTAATTCTTAATATGGCCGCAACTTTATTTGGATTAACACCTATGGAAGCCTTACAAGGTGTGACTAAACACGCAGCGCTTGCATTAGGCATGGACAAAACGCATGGCAGTTTGCAAGTAGGCAAGGTCGCTGATTTAATTGTGTGGAATGTTACTCATCCCGTAGAATTAGTGTATTACCTCGGAGGAAATCCGTTGCAGAAAAGAATAAAAGCAGGGAAAATTACATGACCATAATTACTACAAGAAAGGTGCAGTCATGTCATTTACTTTGGAAGACAAAAAAGAAATTAAACGTTTTGTTAAAGAATATAATGTAGGCAAGGAAGCAGAAAAACAAATTGGATATAGAGTGGGATTTGAAAATTTCACTGGAAATCAAAAATCAGAAACAGTCTCCGTCCTCAAATTTCGTGATGTTGAAAGCCGTCAAGCGTTTAATAAAAAAGTCCATGAACTCAATTTATTAAAATTACCCCAAGACAGGACCACTTACCGTGATGCAGCCGGTTGGGATGATTTAGCTGAGAAATCCAGTAAAGAATACGATAAATCATATACTCAAGCATCTGGTGTGCTGCCTGCAGACATCGTTTGTGAAAACGTGGGCGATCCCTTCAAAACAATAAAAGTCATAGATGAAGAAAATCATATTGTTCGTGTCGGTGCCAGTATTAAGCTAAGAGAATTAGACCGACAACTCTTTAAAAAACATGGCTTGTGTTTGTCCAGTGATGGTAAAGAACCTTCCTATATTAGTTTATTAAGTGAGGCGACTTTAGGTGGCATTGTTGACAAAGCGGGACATGGTACCAATCGTTATTTGTCTAATGCGCCTGGGATAGTGGTAGGAGCGACTGTTCTTTTGTATGACGGCAGGACGGTACATATCAAAAAAGGCGATCCTTTTTTTGATGTTATTATGGGCGCCAATGTAAGTTTATTTGGAACGATTCTTGATTTTGATTTGCAATGCGTACCGAGAAAACGTTTTAGATGTGAAACACGCACTATGAGTGTGCCGCAATTTAGAAGAGAAGTCGAAGCAGGCTTATTTACAAGAAAAAGAGTGAGTGCCATGGTGGTGCATCAAGGTGGCACCGATGAATTAACCAATGAAACGTTAAAAAATGTCAGGGTCAATATTACTGAAGCGGTAGATGACACCACTGAAAAAGAAAATTATGAACCTAAATTAATGCGAGCATTTCAAGAGTTAGGCGTGCAAGGAGAAGAAAAATTACGCGTCGCTCGTGGGTTAGTGAAGCTACCTTGGTTAACGCGTCCCTACCTGAGGCATGTGGTATCGCCAGCCGCAATTGGAAAGGAAGATTTTGTCACCGTTGGTCCGTGGCATGGTATTCACTCTCAACTGGCTTATCCAAATGATATTAAAGACGCTAGCTTTTTAGTGACGACCCAAGATCAGGGAACAGAAAAAGAGGGCAATAAAATTCTTACCATCATAGACAAAATGGTAGGGGATTTGGATGAAAAAGCCAAAGAAGGAATACGCCCCATAACCGATGCACTTTATTTTCGTGTCATAGAACCCACGCCTGCACCGTGCGGATTTTCCACGGCAAGAGGAGATAAAGAGGAAAAAGAAGAATGCGTGGTGTGTGTGGATGCTGTTACGAATAGTGAAGGCATTGTAGGAAGCGAAGAATTCTTTACAGAAAATCAACGTTTCTTTCTTGAAGATATGCAAGGCAAGCCTCATTTGGGAAAATATCTGGTGGGGAAAGTTGATTATCAAAAAGTATTTCCGGGGGCCAGCGAAGAATTTATTGAAGCTTATGAGTATTGGTTCGAGACTCATAAGTTACCACCCGGTCTTAATCCTCAATTGACAGAATTTTTTTGTGAGATGGTGAATTTGCCGCAGTATGCGCTTAGGCCGTCTCTGTCGTCGGATCCAGAGCTACCAGGATGGATGAGTTATTTCAAACCCCTGAAAAAAGTCGGGCCTTATTTCAATCCGTCCTCACCGGCGGCGGAAGGGGAAGATAATCCTCAGCTAAAAGAGGAACTGGAAGCGATGAAGTGTAATTTGTTTTAATAATCCTCCCCCTTGCGGGGGGAGGGTTAGGGAGGGGGATGCTTTATTTCTCTTCCACCACTGCCTTCTCAATCACCACATTCTCCACCGGCACATCTTGATGCCCAGCACGAAACGTGGTTGGTACTTTTTTAATGGTATCGACCACGTCCATGCCTGCAATGACTTTACCAAACACACAATAGCCCCAGCCGCTTGAGGATTCTGCTGTGAAATTAAGAAAATCATTGTCGGCCACATTAATAAAAAATTGCGAACTGGCAGAGTGAGGATCGCCGGTGCGTGCCATGGCCACCGTGCCCCGTTTATTTTTTGGGCTTTTTTTACCTTCATGTTGAATGCAGGCTTGCGTGGCTTTTTGCTTCATCTCGCCATCAAATCCCCCGCCTTGAATCATGAACCCATTGATCACGCGATGGAAAATACACCCATCGTAAAATCCATTCTTGGCATAAGATAAAAAATTATCAGCCGTGGTTTTAGTGTTTTCTGTGTCTAATTCAATTACGATATTGCCGTGATTGGTTTGTAAGGTGACGGTGCTTGTCATGGTTTTTCCTTAAATAGTAAATATTATTTATTCAATTTATATTTTGAATCAAATTGATAGTTATCACACCAGGCATCGATACTCGTATTATCACCCTCCGCTTCGTTGATAATGGCCTGATAAAGTTTATCAATCATTTCTTTACGTACAAAAGCAGTGCCTATATCCTTCCCAAAGAAACAGAAACGATTACGGTGCTGAGTTTCGCGAGCTGTTTGGTACAATTGCCCCAATCGTCCTTTGGCCTGAAAATTTCCTCCCTGCTCAAAGATTTGCAGCATTTCGTATATTCCAGTTGCTGCTCGATGATCTTTGTCTACCGATTTTCCACCTCCAAAAAGCCAAGAATGCGTATGTTCCTTATGCCAGGTGTCGAGATTCTGTTTAAGAAGAAGTTGCAGCCGAAAATATTTCTTAAAGTCATCATCACCACTTTCAGCTTCTGATGGTGTTTCGTCTTCGTCTTCTTGTTTTTCTTTCTTCCTATCTATTATTTGTGGAGAAGGGATCTGCCCTGCATTAGGATTATCGGGCTGAGATTCTTTCTCTTTGTTTTCTGGTTCAGGAGCAAGTCGAAATAGTGAAAGCCGATGACTTGGGGACGCGGCTCCAGCTTTAGGCTGTACGATTTCTTTCTGATCCTGATCTCTGCCACGAGCGTCTGTTTGCTTTGCTTTTTTGAGTCGCTTTGTCTCAAGTTTGAGTCGCTCTGCCTCAAGTCGTTTTTGTTTCCTTCTCTCTTCCCTACGTTCTTCATCCTCCTTACGTTTTTCATTTAGCTTCTTGCGTTCTTCTTCCTCTTGCTTACGTACTTCTTCTTGCTTGCGAGCTTCTTCTTGCTTACGTGTTTCTTCTTGTTTACGTGCTTCTTCTTGCTTACGCGCTTCCTCTTGCTTACGTGCTTCTTCTTGCTTGCGAGCTTCTTCTTGCTTACGTGCCTCTTCTTGCTTACGTGCTTCTTCTTGTTTACGTGCTTCTTCTTGTTTACGTGCTTCTTCTTGCTTACGCACTTCCTCTTGCTTACGTACTTCTTCTTGCTTGCGTGCCTCTTCTCGTTTAAGTTCTTCTTGTTTTATTCTCTGCTCCCTTTCTTCTTTTTCATTCACATACGCTTGATGTTTTTTGATTAATTCTTCTGTTTTCTCTCTAACGGCTTGTGTGGCGGCGACTATATCTTCCACCTTTGAAGAATGATTTAATGAAAGTAACTTAGTTTTTTCTTCAGGCCAACAATTTTTATGAACACCCTCCCATCCTTCTTTGGACCATTGATTTAAGCATGTATTCATTTCCTGGAGTGCTACTAGAGCATTTTTAAAAGGAGTTATTTTATTTAGAGAATCTAAGGTGCTAACTATTTCTTTATCCCATTTTTTTAAATCTATGTTTGCTTGTATTAAATCAAAAGTGTCGTTTTGTATAATAGCAGATAGCTTTTTGTATAATGCGTTCGCCTGATCTCTATGTGCTTTATATTGGTCTAATGAAGTGCTTATTTCTTTTTTTAGTGCATTATAATAAAACTCATCGTTCATTTGTGCTGTTTTTTCTTCTTCCTCCTGATTCTCATCGCTTTCCTCAGGGGCGTTCATCTCGATTTTTTCATATTCTTTAGCTATAAATCGGTAAGTCTCATAGAAACTAATTTGTTGTTGACATCTTCCAATCTGATCTCTTATTTGATCTAAAGCTTTGTAAAAGTCTTGTTGCGGCGCAGAAAGGGTATCCTGGGTCTGTTGATAGAGTTCAAGGAATTGCTTTTTGTAAAGCTGTGGGTTTTGACTGATAAATTCGGCAGTCTTGTTAATTCCTTCCTCTAATAAATAGCTTTTTTCTAAAGGAAGGAGAAGCGGTTTTGCTGCGAGATCGGAATAGGCTGTTTTTTCCAATATTTCTTTAACTTTACTATTAATCTGTTCGAAACAGACATTTTTGCTTTTGGAATATCGATTTAGAAAGCTGTTTACTTGTCCTGTAATTTCTTTTAAAGAATAGTTAACAAGGCTATTGGAATAGTTTTCTGTAAAATCCAATTTAGCAAAATCAGCTCTCTTCTTAATGCCAAATTTCTTAAACATCGAATAAAATTTTCTTCGTGCTTTCTTTTTCTCTTTTCCCTCTACATTTTTTAGAACGACAAGCAACGCCGTCCTGACTATTTCACATTTAATCTTTTCAAAATCATAAATCTTGTTTAAGCAGTCTTGATAAAGCTGATTCACTTTGCGCCGGAATTCTTGTTGCTCTGTGTCTAGACGTTCCTTTTCTTGTTTTAATGCTGCTTGCAGTTTGTCTAATAATTGGGAAGTAGTAGAATCAGGAAACTCATATTCTTTTAATTGGGCAGCTAAGGCTTGCACTTCTTTAACAACTTTATCATGTCTATCTTGTGCAGTCGCTATTTTTTCAGCAATTAGTTGTGTAATGACTTTTTCTATTTGATTGATGTCTTCACCGAATAGTTGTGCGGCACGGTCATTGTCACAATCGAACTTTCTCACCACTGGAATCCAAGCGGCAGGAGTCCCTTGTTGTTCAGGTTTTTCTTTTTTAGGTAGTAAGAGATCTACTCCTTCTTTAGCAATCTCGGTTAGGTCTATAGCCTCTTTTTTGAGATCGTCATAGCTTTCAACTAAGACTTTAGCTAGTTTTTTCTTCCAATTTGTTTGGTCAGCATCCTCAGCGGTTGCAGGAGTTGTTTGTTGGTCATGCTCATGTTCTTTTTCTTTTTCCTTTTCCTTTTCTTCAGCGGGAAGAGGAGTTTCTTGTAATTCAGGTTCTTTTTCTTTAGAAAGGGAAACTTTAGAGGCTGCTTCACTAGCCTGGTTTATGAGCGCACTATAGGTTTCGTTGGCGGATTGAGTGAGTTGACCTAGTCTTTCTTTCCAACCATCTTTCCAATTTTTTCTATCGCCTAGCATTTTCCATCCTCATTTGAATATTGTTAGTATGGACACGAATATATTGTCTTAAACATTAAAATTTTAAATTAATTGACCAATAATTTTACTCTATTCGATTTATTTAAACCAGAGGTTAGGCACAAAATATTTCAAAATATCTTATTGATTTCATTTATTTAATACTACTTTAATCATTTTATTTTTCACTTATACACTCCAACCGCGCTTAAACCCATAGGCCAATTGCGTCAACGACTCTTTGGCATCCCCAAACAACATCCACGTATGATCGCGAGTATAGAGTTCATTGTCCACTCCCGAAAAACCAGGATTCATACTGCGCTTTAATACAATTACTTTTTTGGCCTTATCGACATCTAAAATAGGCATGCCGTAAATGGGACTGGATTTAACATAACGGGCAGAGGGATTGGTGACGTCATTCGCGCCTACCACTAAGGCAATGTCGGCGTGAGGAAATTCGGGATTGATGTCGTCCATGTCGAATAAATCGGTGTAGGGGACGTTGGCTTCGGCGAGCAACACATTCATGTGTCCTGGCATGCGGCCGGCCACAGGATGAATGGCGTATTTGACACTGATGCCGTTGGCTTTCAATTTATCGACGAATTCACGCAAGGCATGATGGGCTTGGGAAGCTGCCATGCCGTAACCTGGTGCAATGATGACAGATTTCGCTTGTTCAAAAAATTGCAAAGCCTCTTCAACGGAGATGACTTGCGGTTCTTTTTTATTGGGATCAGCACTGGAAGTTTTTTCAGCAGAAGTGTCGATTTTACCAAAGGCGCCGAATAATACATTGGTAATGGAGCGGTTCATGGCCTTGCACATCAATAGTGAAAGAATAAATCCCGAAGCGCCGTCTAAAGCGCCGGTAATGATTTGAATGCGATTGGCCAACATGAAGCCCATGATGGCGCCGGTCAAACCACCGTAAGCATTAAAGATAGCAATGACCACAGGCATGTCGGCGGCGCCTATGGGCGTGACTAGAAAGAGGCCGAATAAAAAAGCGAGGCTGAGTAAAGTATAAAAAACAATATTCATTTCTGGATAAACAATGACGTAAATCAGCATGCCTATCATGACGGCAAAGAGAGAAAGATTAACAACGTTTTGACCTTTGTACGTAATCGGATGACCGGGCAACAAGCCGTGTAATTTAGCAGCAACGACCAAACTACCGGTGAAAGTCAGTGCGCCTAAGGTCACTTCCGCGCCTATGATGCCCATGTTCATAGAAGTGAGGGAGGCATGGTAACGATAATATTCGGCAATACCAATTAAGCATGCGGCTAACGCACCACCCGCGTGCGAAAAGGCAATTCGTTGTGGAATTTTGGTCATGGGAACCCATAAAGAGATGGGCAAACTCAATACGGTTCCTGCAATTAATCCAGCGATGATCCAGGTATAAGAAACAATTTGAGTGCTAAACAGCGTGCCTATAATGGCGACTAACATACCTAAAGAAGCTAAATTCATGCCGCGTCGCGCGGTTTCGGGTGAACTGAGCGAGCGTATACCGAGAATAAATAAGACGGCTGAAAAAACATAACATAGTTGCAATAGGGTCATGTGTTATTTACTCGGTTTCTTTTCTTTCTTAAACATCTTTAAAATGCGATCAGTGATTAAAAAGCCGCCGACCACATTGATGGTGGAGCAAGTCACAGCCACGAAAGCGAGAATATTAGTGACCATGTCGTAATTTTCTCCGGCCACCACAATGGAACCAATCACGGCAATACCGGAGATGGCATTGGTCGCGGCCATCAATGGCGTATGCAGCAGCGGGGGAATGCGCGAGATTAATTGAAACCCGAGAAAACCAGCGAGTATGAAAATATAAATATCAGATATTCCAATTTCATTGGGCATGAGCTAGTCCTTTTTATTCTAGTGCTTTCTTCACTAGAGGATTAATAATGTCTCCGCGATAAGTAATCAAGCAATTTTTAATAATGTCATCGCTTAAGTCCAACGCATTATCGGCAAGCGGCTTGGCTACGTAATTGAGAAAGGCCAATAGATTTCGTGCATACAATTGACTGGCGTGAATAGGCAAGGTGCTGGGTAAATTAGTTAGGCCTATTAAGGTGATGTTGTGTTTAACCACAATTTTGCCTGCTTCCGTAAGCGGACAATTTCCACCTTGTTCAATGGCCAGATCCACAATGACGCCGCCGGTCTTCATGTCTTTGACCATGGCTTCAGTAATTAAAATGGGCGCCGGTTTGCCAGGAATGAGAGCAGTCGTGATGATAACGTCAGCCTCTCGGATATAACGGTGAATAATGTCTTGTTCTTGTTTATAAAATTCTGCGGATTGTTCTTTGGCATAGCCACCGGCATCTTGAGAAGTGTCATGCGAGGTTTCCAAACTCACAAAATCAGCGCCCAAGCTCTTCACTTGTTCGGCTGCCACAGGTCTAGTATCAAAAGCAATGACGACGCCGCCTAAACGACGTGTTGTTGCAATGGCTTGTAGTCCTGCGACCCCGGCCCCTATGACAATGATTTTGGCAGGTAAAATAGTGCCGGCTGCCGTGGTCATCATGGGAAAAATTTTGTTTAAATGATCTGCCGCCAGTATCACACTTTTGTAACCGGCCAAATTACTCATAGAACTCAATATATCCATGGATTGCGCGCGGGCAATACGCGGCAGTAAATCCAAGGAAAAAGCGGTGATGTTTTTGGCACGCAATTGTTTTACTAATTCCAATTGACGCAAGGGAAAGAGAGGGCCAATGACGGCGGCGTGTTCTTTTATTTGTGGGACTTCTTCCAACAGCGGAGGCTGTACTTTCAAAAGACAATCTGTCTCGCCCAATAAAGAAGCATGCGAGGTTTGTATAGTAGCACCGGCTTGAACATAGTCTTGGTCTTGAATAAAGGCCGACACGCCGGCTTGTGTTTCCACCGAAACTATCATGCCCGCTTTGACCATTTTACTCACGGTTTCAGGCGTGCCTGCGACGCGACTTTCTTGAGGGGCCAGTTCCTTTGGTATCCCGATTTTCATTTATCTATCCTACCTGCGGTTAATTCGCTTCCAGTCCATCAATCTTTGCAGCACAAATAAAATCGTTTTTAGATAATCCGTCAATCGCATGCGTAGTGTATTTCACTAAACAGTAGTTGTAACCCACTTCCATATCAGGATGATGATTTTCTTGATTGGCAATCCAAGCGACTGCATTCACAAACGCCATGGTTTTGTAAAACCCTTTAAATTCAAATCGTCGGCTGATGAATTTGTGGTCAGCACTTACTTGCCAGTCTTTAATTTGCGGATGTAATGTGGTGATTTCATCGGACGTCAAAGGAGCTATGCCCCCTTCACAACCCACACAGCGTATATGCTGTAATTCACTCATGACCTGCTTCCTTATTCATTTGGCACTTCAAAGCGCGTGGGGTAAATGGGTTCATGCATGCCCATGGCGCGGGCTTCCCGTATGAGGCCCAGTAAATCCATTTCTATCACATTAAATAAAACGTCAAAGGTATCAATCACAAAATAAATGGGTTGCATAATGTCAATGCGGTAAGGGGTGCGCAATACTTCTAAGACATCAAAAGGTTTGCGCTGCGGAATAGGGCTTTCCAAGCAATAAGGCGTCTCACTCATGGAAGAAAGAATCCCTCCGCCGTAAGCGCGTACCCCCGCTGCTGTATTGATTAATCCAAATTCAATGGTGAACCAGTATAGTTTGGCTAACATGACTTGGTCTTCATGGGAGGCTTTCAAACCTAAATTGCCGTAAGCGTGCGTAAAATCGGCGCAAGCTTTTTGAGTGAGTAGGGGGCAATGTCCAAATATTTCATGGAAGATATCGGGTTCTTGTAGGTAATCTAATTCTTCACGTCGGCGAATAAAGGTGGCCGCAGGAAATTTGCGGTCGGCTAGCAAAGCAAAAAATCGGTTAAAAGGGATGAGGGCGGGTACGGGTTCCAAAGCCCAACCGGTGACTTTACGCAATGCTTTGGATACCTCATGGCATTGAGGAATTCTATCGTGGGGAAGGGCGAGTAAGTCTAGGCCGTGTAAATATTCATCACAAGCACGCCCCTTAAGAATAGGTGTTTGTCTGGTGATCAATTCATGCCAAATTTGGTTTTCTTCGCGGGTATACTGCGCGTTCCCATCTGCATCAATGGGTTTTGCCTCATAGGAAGAGGTTTTTTTGTAAGCCATCACGTCACTCCAGTCCACTTTTTTCCAACCCGCATTATAAACGTTTGATCGTCCCCCGCAACCCTGTGCTGGGGTAGTCGGGTGACAATTTTTATCGTCAACGCGAAAAAGATGTTTTATAGTGAATGCCAGGTAAAAAGTCGGTAAAGGAGAAGAGCCTATGGAAACGCCGTTGAGTGTCTTATTAAACGAAAAAGGCTATACCGTGCAAACGGCAGAACGTAATGATACGGCATATGAATGCGCCGTAAAAATGAGTCAATTGAAAGTAGGGGCGCTGTTGATTGTGGAAGGGAATCAATTGGTAGGTCTAGTGAGTGAAAGGGATATTTTAAGAAAAGTGGTGGTCAATGGAAAAGATAGTCATCAAGTGAAAGTGGCCGACATCATGAGCAGTGAGCTCATCACGGTGAAACCAACCACGACGGTGCGAGAAGCCATGCATATTGTCACTGAAAAACGCATACGCCATTTACCTGTGCTGGAAGCGGGGAAACTGATAGGATTAATTTCCATAGGCGATTTGACCCGTTCGGCCATGATGTGGCAAGAACAACAAATTGCTTCACTGACTCATTATATTCAAGGGGATCATGTATAACTCATTTAGGAGGATTTGCCATGACGACGGGTATTAAAATTATTTCTACTCCATCAAAATTAGCGACGCCAACCGATTTAGGTGATAAAGCGAGAGAAGCCCTATCAGTGGCCATTAACCCTCTCATTGCTGATGCCTTTGCTTTATTTGTGAAGACCAAAAATTTTCACTGGCATGTGTCAGGCAGTCATTATAGGGATTATCATTTGTTGTTAGATGAACAAAGCGATCAACTTTTCGCGATGATTGATGTCTTAGCGGAAAGAGTACGTAAATTAGGTGGGACAACCATTCGTTCCGTTGAGCACATACGCAGTTTGCAACGAGTAAAAGATGATAATGATGCGTTTGTCGAACCTAAAGACATGATATTGCGATTATTGACGGACAATAAAGAATTCGCTGCTCGTTTACGTGCTGCCCATAAAGTATGTGATGAATATAATGATGTAGCGACAGCCAGTTTATTAGAAGTTTTCATTGATGAAACGGAAAGACGGACGTGGTTTTTATTTGAAACGCAAGCCTAATCCCCGTCATCCCCGCAAAAGCGGGGACCATTTTAACATTGCTCATATCGCTGGAGTATAAGGATCATGGAAATCACGGCATTATTACAAATGGCGGTCAAACAACGGGCCTCTGATTTGCATATACTGCCCGGATTACCACCTATTTTACGTATTGATGGGGACCTGGTTCCCATTAAAGAAATGCCAGTGTTGACGCCCGAGATAACCAAAGAACTGGTTTATCAAGTGATGACAAAAGAACAACAACAAGAATTTGAAGTTGATTTAGAATTTGACATGGCGGGTTATTTTCCCCAGATAGGAAATTTTAGGATCAGTGTTTTGCATCAAATACAGGGTGTGGCCGGCGTTTTTAGAGTGATACCAGAAAAAGTTCCTACCTTTGAAGAATTAAGTTTGCCGCCTTCCCTGAAAGCCTTGTTGTTATTGTCGCACGGGTTAGTGTTAGTGACAGGGCCAACGGGGAGTGGTAAAAGTACCACGCTTGCTGCTATGGTCGATTATATTAATGCCGTGCGTGCTTGCCATATTATTACCATAGAAGATCCCATAGAATTTATTTATCAAAATAAAAAAAGTTTAATTAACCAGCGCCAAGTCCATAGAGATACGCATGATGTGGCCACGGCCTTGCGCTCTTCATTGCGACAAGACCCTGATGTGATTTTGCTGGGTGAATTACGTGATTTAGAAACGATACGGTTGGCTTTAGTCGCGGCGGAAACGGGTCATTTGGTCATGGCTACGCTGCATGCCAGTTCCGCCCCCTTGGCAGTGAGCCGTATTATTGATGTATTTCCCACCGAAGAAAAAAGTCGAGTAAGGAATTTACTTTCTGAATCGCTACAAGCCGTGATTTGTCAGACCTTAGTAAAAAGGCTGACTGGCGGCCGCATTGCGGCATTTGAAATTATGTTGGCTACACCGGCTATTCAACATCAAATTCGCCAAGATAAAATTTCTCACATGATCACGACCATACAAACGAATGGGGATTTAGGCATGTGCACCATGGACCAATATTTACAAGATTTAGTCGCTAGACAATTGATTAGTCCGGCCGTGGCGCGCAGTGTGGCCGTCAATCAAGAACGGTTTAGAGAATTAGGATGAAGATGTTTATATCGTCGGCGCGGTATGAATTAATGAATTTTAATTTTAGAGGAATGTAATATGGATATCCCAGAAATTTCTGTGCAAGAATTAGAAGCTTTGCGTCAAGCTCAGGCCGATATCTTCATATTGGATGTAAGAAATCCCGATGAATTTGCGGTTTGTAATTTAGGCGGCTATTTGATCCCTTTTAACGATTTACCCGCACGTCTCAGCGAATTAAATCCTGAGCAACATATCATCGTACATTGTCACGCGGGTGGCCGTTCTCGACGGGCTTGCGAATTTCTTCTCAAAGAAGGATTCAAGAACGTGAGTAACTTGCGCGGGGGAATCAGTGCGTGGGCGACTGAAATTGATCCTAAGATGCGAAAATATTAGCCGTGTAAGAATAATGCTATTTAGCTAACGCAGGTTTTCTTATCCAATTGATATAGGCAGCACTGATTAACTCCACATTTTTTAAAGTAAATGGAGTGGCCTTACTGCGTGGATTAAGGCAAGTCAGGGTATAACGGCCGCTTTCAGTGCCGGCGGATAACTGGCGAACGATATAGTCACCTCGTTGTAATTCAGCAATACAATGTTGTCCAATTAGTTTATCGATATGATTTCCCACATTGCGAATGCCGGCTACGTGATCACCAGGGGACAAATAAGGTTGCATGCCGTCGTCTTGAATGAGGACATCTACGGCGCCAGGATGGAGTTCATGGAATAGTTCCAATTCTCGAGTGAGTAGCAGCGCATTAGAAAGTATGCTTTCTGAATCTTGTTGCAGAGGATGAGGTCCTTGGCCGTAAAAAAGCCAATCTAAGCTGCAATATAAACCTTCTTTTTGAAAGGCATCAATTAAGCGTAAGGCACCATCAGCGGTTAACCCACCACCTTCTCCTCTTTCCCAACCTTTAATAGTCGAAGCTTTAATGGCGTATTTCGCTTCAAATTTTCTCGTTGAATAACGCAGCGAGGTCCTCAGCTGTCTAATGCGCATACCGCGTTGTATTTTCTCTTCTTTTGAGACAGCAGTTAAGCGGGTGTTCTTGCTGATAAAACGCGAAATTTGCATTAGGGTACCCCCAAATTTGGTGTGGGAATAATCTTACAAATATTACCGACAAATGTCCATTCAATAAGGTCTAAAATCCACCCATAATGGGCGGAAAAATAACAAGAGAGGGAAAACGAGCATTATTTAACCAATCCCGGCGGCAGACTGCGGATTTACTAACAATAACTAAAGCATTATTCAGCAAGAGGTAAACACCATGAAATCCTTGATGCGAAGCCAATATATCAATTACTTATCCATTGATTTATTAGAAAAACTGGGCAATACCACGCCTGCGCAACCGCAAATTGATCTTATGCATTCCATACTGTCCAAAGTATCTCTCACTCACCATCTCTCCTTTGATCACAAACTATCAGAAAGAGAAATCGGCTGTTTATATTGGGCGGCCATGGGTAAAACGTCCAAGGAAACGGCGAAGCTATTAGATATACAGGCGAATACAGTCGAGCACTATCGTAAGGCCATTAAACGAAAACTGCTCTGCCGGTCCATGGCCGAGGCCGTGTTTAAAGGCATGTGTTTTGGTTATATGCAAACGAATCCTATTAGTTAATTAGATAAGGAAAGAAAACATGGGCATTGTCTTATCTCCGTGTTCTTTACAGACGCGCCGTTCTTACGGCCAACGTTTATTGAAAGCAGTATGGAAAAATGATTTGGTGATGGCAACAAAGGAAATCAATGATTTGGAATTTGCTGAGAAAAAAATAGCGAATCTCACTTGGATTGATTTCAAAAATAAAACGCATCGCGGCGTTTCGAAAAATACAGAACCTATCTCGCAGGTCATTCTGATCTCAGAAGCGCATAAATGGCGTAAGTGTTTTACTCAATTTCTTATTCAACAATGCAGCAATGATGATGAGTATAAAGATTTAGCAAAAGAAAAGAAAAATTGGGTAAAAAAAATGATTAATCGTGTACAAGCAAGTCACTCATTTCATCATTATCGTACTAATGATCTAATCAGGATACTGAATCATGACTGGCCTTTTTTAGAAGAAAGTATGCTGCAGGGGCAACGGGACATGGACTGGTATGGTTGGTTAATGCCACTTTCCCTGAGGAAGAAATATCAACGTTGGCTGATGGAATTCATAAACACCGTTCAGCAAATAAAAAATGAATTCGTTGCAGCATTGTTGTTACGTCTAGAAGTAAGCGCCGGCATGAATGATCCCAGCTATGATGATGTCAGCGTCTCTATAGCCCACCGTTTTCACGAATGGGGATTGAGTTTGCCTCAGTCAGGGATACTTTCAAATGCAATCACTCGTGAAGGCATGCCACTTTATCAGCGACATGGGTGGGAAACGATAAGTTATCATTATGCTATTCAATTTATACAATTACATGGCGATGACAAAAGCAAACACAGATTGGCCGCCTTACCTTTGTATCAACGTTCGCAGAGTGATTTTCATACCGTAAATAAATGGGTAGGCAATGTCGTGGTTCCTGTGCCTTTGTCCTTGCTCTCTTTTATTCCTTATACTTTGAAGTTGCCGCGTTTCTTATTTTCAGCCACACATTTACGGGGCCGCATTTTGCAGCAACATTTATTATTAATCGCGCAATTAAAAATTCCTCTGCCTTCCTTGCAATCTATTTCCTTAAAGCGCTCACAATTAGAAAAAATAACCTATCATCCTTTTTATTCTGCTTTAGAACATAGGCGTCAATTATTGGAAGCGTCATTAAATGAAATGAAGCATCATTATGGTAAATTGCATTGGTTTCAAGGAAAAACTAAGGTATTTCTCAAGCAATATCAATCTTTATTGAACAAAGAACTGAAACAAACACAACAACAAGAAAGGTTATTTTTTCAACGTGTGCGTGAGGTGGCCTATCCTTACAAAAAAAGATTAACCTCAGAAGCAGTGCTTGCCTTACAAGAAGCTTTAAATCAATTTCACACGGCTCACGACCATTGGCGTAACCAAGAAAGGGATTTAAATTACTATGCGCAGTTAAAACAAAACTTACAAGAATTAATTACGGTTGAAAAACAACTCGATCAAGGACATTTTGCTTTGCAACAAATGCGTGATCTCGCTACCGATATTCAACAGGGAGAGCGTGCTATAACGGAACGGGCCAAAGCATTAATTCGCAACCGTCCTGCAATGGTTGACCCTGAACAAGAGGAGTGCTGGAATATCATAGATGCGCTCAGTCAAGAAAAACCGTTGCCCTTGATGAATACCTGGGGATCTATCACTTGTTTGGTCCATGCGCATCTTCAAGACGAGTCTGCGCATGAGCAAGCATCGTGGCAATTCAATTTACTGCAGTTAGAACAGGCCTGTAAACAGCAAAAAAAATTACAACTAGACTATCACTCTATAGCCAAAAAATGGATTCACGATTGTGAACAACCACCCCTAAATCGCTTGATGTCCACAGAGGCCGGCAACGTACTACTGATTCCGCAAGAAATGCACACGCAATGGGGAAATTCTCATGTCGATTTGCTGCATGATTGGCAACAGGCTTTTCATCAGTGGAAAAAAGAAAGTAGAGAAAAGCAAACCGCATTAATCGAATATGAAAAAGAGATTGGATTAGAAGAAGACGGCGAGCCTAAGGGAAAAGTGCAATCAACATGGAATCATCTTACGCAATTATTAATCAGTGACGATGTTTATGCTTGCATACTCGATAACACACATGAAAATACATTAGGGTCACCGGGTCTCTCCCTTTCTTCTGTGGAGGACAGGCAGTACCAAGTAGGTGTGTGGCAAGATCGCTTACATCAGCAAGTTAAAGAACACGAAGGTGATCACATTTTTTTAAAAAAACTGCACCACCAATTAGAGCCTAGTTTACGGTCATTGAAAAAAAGTGAGGAAATGTCATGGGGTGAAGAGGCTATGCAATGGGAATCCTTGCACAAGGAATGGCAAGTATTGAACGGTGAGTCACTACCGCCTGTGCAAGAAGCGGCAGAGCGTCTTTTACTTCCCCTTCAGACTTTTCAATTTTCACTTTTATCCCCAGCGTGTTCTAAGCAGAAATTAGCAGAGAGTAATGATTACTCGTTAGATCCTCACATTAACAAGATGATTAGCGATGCTGCTCAGGAGTTGACAAAACTATTGGAACAAAAGAGTCATCTCTATTCTGCCGAGTGTGCTTTAACGCCGACTATAGCAATAGAAGTGAGCCGTATTATTCGCTTGGGCGAGGCGATCAGGCAGTTTGGCGACAGTAGCGCAAATGAGCATCTGGATTATTTATTAAAAAAATTGTTATTTCATTATTGCCGACGATGGCAGGATGATTCCCTTTCGCAGTATGCTCACCGTCATATCTCTTTAGTGCAAGAAAAAATTTGGTTAGCATTGACGCGAGAGATTTCTCAGAAAATACCCCAGTTTTTTCAGCGAAGGATGCACCTGCTGGGTAAAAAAGAAGAAATAGAAGCGTGGCAGCAAGTCTGTCACAAGATGGAAAGAAGAGCCATACGCAAACCCCTTAGGGAAGTATTGAATCAGCTCACATTGACACAAACACATTATTTTCATGTGTTAATGGAAGTGAGCCGGCATAGCGATATAGGTCTGTTCTATCAATTAAGAGATCGCATGTTGTCATTGGGCATAGACAACATGGCACTCTCACCTTTTCCATTGACCGCTGAAGAAGCTAACGTGTTTCACATGGATACTGTGCCGCAAATAAAAAAACCGCATTGGCTCACGTTTTCTTGGCAAACAAAACGACGACCCGAAAAATTAGAAGCTAAACGCGAGCAGATGCAAACAGCCATGGCTAATCTCGTTACACTGAAAAGAAATATTGATAAATTAATTACAAAATTGGATAGCATCACGCCGGAAGAAGTGGAGCAAGTCCAAAGGGAATGTCTTTCTCTGATTACAGAGGCTACGTCGCATTCTTCGCTTATCACAACCCCAACTCTAAGGAAAAAGAAATGACTATTTACGCTTGCAAAGAAGAATTATTATCTGCAATAAAAAATTACGAGGCCTTATTTAGTGAGCGGCGTCCTATGCCGGCGCATAGAGAAGACGATGTGGCGCAGTTGAGACAAATGATCAATCAGGATCATATGGAAAACCAATTGTGCTCGCTGTTATGTGAAATCAAAGCCTACCTCATGACTATGCGCACCGGAATTTGGCTATGCGTATTTAATCCCGGCCACAGCCGCTTGAAAAATCGCGTGAATAAAGTGATAAAAAAGTACGATACGCCCTTAGTAACAGAACTCAGTTTTGAGGACTTAAGCTTGAGCCAAGCGCTTTACGAGTTGAGCGAAACAGATAGTGATAGCGAGAAAGAAAAATCACCAGCTAATGATGAGGCTTACCAGGCGAAACAGGGCTTATCCCCCTCCAAAGTACATAAGCGGCGTAGTGTTTAGCTAAATAGTGCAAGAGAAAACCCTATTCACTAGGACGCAAAGGCAAAGTAAAACGAAATACGGCGCCGCCTCCGGGCCTGTTTTCTGCCCATATTTCTCCACCATGGGCTTTGATGACGCTGCGGCAAATCGCCAAGCCCAATCCTAGCCCACGTTCCGTGGTCAGCATTCTGCCGCGATAAAATTTTTCAAACAGTCGGTTTACTTCGTCAGGCATAATGCCTGGCCCTTGGTCTGCAATGCTGACGACAACGTGATCTTGTTTAATGACAGCAGAAATATCAATGGGGGATTCAGGCGGAGTGAATTTAATCGCATTGTCGATTAAATTTGTGAATACAGCTTGTAATAAGGTTTGGTCAAAGGGAATCAAACTAATATCAGGCGCGAGTTGTATATGTACGGGTTTATTTTTTAATTTCTCACTACCTATTTTTAAAGATAAATGAATGACATCGAGTAAAGACTGATATTCTTTTAGCAATTTAACTTCTTCTGCTTCCAGATAAGTAATTTGCAACATGTTATTCAGCAAACGGCTCAATTGTTCTAATTCAATATAAATTTCACTGCCTAATTTTTTAATTTTCTGTGCGTCCAGGGCGTCGCTCATTTCTATCAAGGTGCTGGCGGCGCCCATGACGGCGACTAAAGGAGTACGTAAATCATGAGAAACGGATTGCAACAATGCGTTACGGGCTCGGTCTATTTCTGTTTGAAACTCTGAGGTTTTGACTTGCTCTTGGATTCTATCCACTTCAATGGCTAATGCCGTTTGGTTAGCACAACCTTCCAATAAATGCATTTGTTCTGGTGTTAATAAACGTAGCGGATGTGTGAATGGATGAATGCGTAATACGCCTATGGTTTCTTGGGAAGCTCGCAGAGGCAAATAGAGGGCATCAGAAAAGGGCAGCGTATCCGTGCCTATGCCGGCGACTTGTCCTAAATCATATACCCATTGAGCGACGCCTTGTTCTTTTGCACTTAATTGATGGTCTGAGGGATAACCCGCGCGTGCGACTAAGGTATTATTTTCAGGGAGCAGAGCGATCACTTCGCTATCGAATACTTGGCCTATACAGGTCACCGAGGTGACTAACAATTTGTCTACGCCGCGTGTCGATGCTAACTGGCGGCTTAATAGATTGAGTGTCGCAGTGCGTTTTTCAGCAAGATGTGCGGCTTCTGCTTGACGCTTGGTTAAAATAGTCAAGTGACTGATGAGATAAGACACTAATAGCATGACGCCTAAGGTAAAAGCGGTGGGAATATCTTTACTTCCAAGTTCATAAATGGGCTGGACGAAGAAAAAATCATAGGCCAATACGCTTAAAATAGAGGCCAGTATAGAAGGCCCTATGCGGCCAAATAAGGCCACAATGGTGATACCTAATAAATACACCATAATGAGATTGCTGGGTCTTAAAATAGGGGCTAGAAAAAAATCAATGCCAGTGGCTAGCATCACAATGCTCAACGCTATCCAATACGTTTGCCAAGGGATATTCCGTTTTATAGGTGGTGAGACGGTGCTAGGTTTAGCGCTCACGATATCTGCAGTGACAATATGCACATCTATTTCGCCACTGCGCCTGACCAACTCATCGGCCATGCTGCCAAAGAGCATGTCATGCCATTTGGGACGTATCCGTTTCCCTACCACAATGAGAGTGATGTTTTGCTCACGTGCGTAGGTAGTGACTTCTTTGACTTTATCAAAACCCGTTAAAATATGCGTCTCGGCACCTAATTGTTTAGCTAAGCGTAAATTTTGTATGGAACGATTTTGCGATTCATCTGAAATTTGCAAACGCGGTGTGTCCACATGCACTACAATCCACTCGGCTTGCAATTTAGTGGCAAGACGTCGTCCTGCCCGTATCAGTTTCAAGGATTCATTGCTGGCGCCCACACACACCAGGATTTTTTCTCGGGTCGGCCATACGTGTTTAATCCCTTGACCTTGTCTATACAATAATACTTCTGCGCCCACGCGCTCTGCGGTGACGCGCAATGCCAATTCACGCAAAGCAATTAAATTTCCTTTGCGGAAAAAATGTTCCGCCGCCAGTTCAGCTTGTTGGGGAAAATATACTTTGCCTTCTTGTAAACGCTTTAATAAATCTTCAGGAGGCAAGTCCACTAGTTCAATGGTATTGGCCATTTCCAGCATAGAATCGGGAACGGTTTCTTTAATGGGGGTATGAATAATTTGTGAGACCACGTTATTGAGACTTTCTATGTGTTGCACATTGAGCGTGGTGTAGACGTCAATGCCGCGATCTAATAATTCTTTGATATCTTGCCAGCGTTTGGTGTGACGTAAGCCAGGGGCATTGGTATGGGCCATTTCATCCATTAAAATCAGGCCGGGGTTTCTTTTTAAAGCCGCATCCAAATCAAATTCAACGAGTTTTTGACCGCGATAATCCAAAGTTTGTTTAGGCAATATCTCTAATTCTTTTACCAAGCGTGCAATCTCTGCACGGCCATGACTTTCCGCGGTGCCTATGACTACGTCCAATCCTTGCGAACGTTTAGTGAGAGCATCTTGTAACATAGCAAAGGTCTTGCCCACACCAGGTGCTGCACCTAAATAAATTTTTAATTTTCCATGTTGCCCTTCACGTTCTTCTTTTTGGGCACGTTGTAAGAGTTTATCTGGACTAGGTCTTTGCTCTGACATCTGGATTTTCCTTTTTTAGTGGGAAGCCCTTATCTAAGGCTAGGTTCAGACGCAAGACATTCACCCGTTTTTCACCTAATATTTTCGCTGTGCGCGGTTGGATATATTGATAAATTAATTCTTCTACTTCTTGTAAAGGTAAGTGTCGCGATTTTGCGACACGCGGTGCTTGATAAAGTGCTGCGGCTGGACTGATATCAGGGTCTAGACCGCTGCCCGATGCCGTCACTAAATCTACGGGAATAAATGTCTGATTGGCTGGGTCCACTTGATGCCATTGTGCCAAACGATTTTTTACTGATGCTAAAAAATCTGGATTAGAGGGACCTAGGTTGGAAGCAGAAGAAAATGCAGCATTATAAGGATAAGGAGTTGTTGCAGACGGTCTGCCCCAAAAATAGTGAAGGTCAGTAAACGATTGTCCTATCCATTCTGATCCGATTAACTGGCCTTGGTATTCAATTAAGCGGCCATTCGCTTGATAAGGAAAGAAAACCTGCGCAATGCCGGTGATGACCAAGGGATAAATCAATCCGGTCAATAGCGTTAAGAGCATAAATAGAATAAAAGCAGTTTGTAATGATTTAAGCATGTTATTTTACTATCCCTATTCCCACTACTATCCAGTCAATTATTTTTATCCCTATAAAGGGGATAATCAATCCGCCCAGTCCATAGATTAATACATTACCGCGCAATAAACGGGAAGCAGAGACACGTCTATACGTGACACCGTGTAAAGCAAGTGGAATCAGAAAAATAATAATCAGGGCATTAAAAATCACGGCCGATAAAATGGCACTGTCTGGTGTGCTAAGTCGCATAATATTTAATGTATTTAAAGCAGGATAAGTAGTCGCAAATGCCGCTGGAATGATAGCAAAGTATTTGGCAATGTCATTGGCAATACTAAATGTGGTCAAGGCGCCTCGCGTCATTAATAATTGTTTGCCAATTTCCACGACTTCTATGAGTTTGGTGGGATTAGAATCTAAGTCCACTAAATTACCTGCTTCTTTTGCGGCTTGTGTGCCTGTATTCATGGCTACGGCCACATCGGCTTGCGCGAGGGCAGGTGCATCATTGGTGCCATCGCCCGTCATGGCAACTAAATGGCCTCTTGCTTGCAAACGTCTAATTAACTTGAGTTTATCTTCTGGCTTTGCGTTCGCTAAGAAATCATCTACACCAGCTTCAGCAGCAATAGCGGCTGCTGTCAGTGGATTATCGCCCGTCACCATAATGGTCCTAATGCCCATTTGCCTCAATTGTGCAAATCGTTCGCGAATACCGCCTTTAACAATATCTTTGAGATGAATCACACCTAATACATGCTTATCTTCGGCAACGACCAGTGGTGTGCCTCCCTTACGGGCAATGAGTTCTACGCATTTTTGTATGGACTCAGGGAAGGATCCACCCATGTGGTTGACATAGCTTTCTATCGCTTCTGCTGCGCCTTTACGAATTTGTCTACCGGGTAAATTGGCTCCACTCATGCGGGTTTGTGCGGTAAAAGGAATAAAGGTGGCCCTTAATTCGGCAATGGACCGGCCGCGTAGTCCATATTTTTCTTTGGCTAAGATTACTATACTTCGTCCTTCTGGCGTTTCATCCGCAAGCGAAGCCAGTTGCGCGGCATCGGTGAGTCTTTCCATATTGATACCGTCCGCGGCAATAAATTCAGTGGCTTGGCGGTTGCCTAAAGTAATGGTGCCCGTTTTATCCAATAATAAAGTATCAATATCGCCCGCCGCTTCGACGGCGCGCCCTGAAAGCGCAATGACATTGGCTTGAATCATGCGGTCCATGCCCGCTATGCCTATCGCAGACAATAAGCCACCAATGGTGGTAGGGGCTAGACAAACAAATAAGGCAACTAGGGTAGTGATGCTTATGACTTTGCTCGCCGTCATACTCGCACTACTGTAAATAGAAAAAGGTAATAAGGTAGCGGAGACCAATAAAAAAATCAATGTGAGGGCCGCTAATAAAATAGTGAGGGCAATTTCATTAGGTGTTTTTTGACGTTTAGCGCATTCTACCAAGGCAATCATACGGTCTAAAAACGTTTCGCCCGGATTGGTCGTGATGCGAACGATAAGCCAATCAGAAATCACTTGTGTCCCACCGGTAACAGCACTGCGATCAGAACCGCTTTCTCTAATGACGGGTGCGCTTTCTCCGGTAATGGCGCTTTCATTGACAGAGGCCACGCCTTCAATGACTTCTCCATCACTGGGGATCAAATCACCGGCTTCCACCAAAACAATATCACCAGCATGTAAATTAGCGGAAGGTAAGAGAGTAATTTTTGCCTCGCGCGTGGGCTTGGCGAGTTGCTTAGCTTGAATTTCGCGGCGTGATTTGCGTAGGGCTTGGGCTTGCGCCTTACCTCGTCCTTCTGCCATGGCTTCAGCAAAATTGGCAAACAGTAAGGTAAACCAAAGCCAAAAGGTAATCATCAAAATAAAACGCGCGGGAGCGTCACCGTGGCCACCGGTGGCATGTAAAAATAAACCTGACGTCAGCAGCGAACCCACGTAAACCGTAAACATCACTGGATTACGCAATTGATGTCGCGGGTTTAATTTCAAAAATGAATCACGAATGGCCTGTTTGAGAATAGCGAGGTTCCAAACGGAATGAATTTGCAGTTTACTGGCCATAGCCTCCCCGCAACATCAGATGTTCAACAATGGGGCCAATCGCTAAGGCAGGAAAGAAAGTTAATGCGCCTAAAATAATAATCACAGCCATAAGTAAAATAATAAAAAGAGGGGAGTGAGTGGACAAGGTCCCTAAGTTACTTGGAATAATTTTTTTTCTGACTAAAGAACCAGCAATGGCCAAGGTTGGAATGGCTATCCAATAACGGCCTATCAATATGCCTACTCCGCCTAAGACATTATAAAAAGTAGAGTTGGCATTCAATCCTGAAAAAGCACTGCCATTATTGTTGACCATAGAAGTAAAGGCATAAAGAATTTCAGTGAAACCGTGAGCACCAGGATTCGCGATGGCCGCTTTTCCTTGAGAAGAAAGAACGGCCAATGCCGTCAGAATTAAGACCAACAGTGGCATAATGAGTACGGCAAGACAGGCCATTTTCATTTCATACGGTTCAATTTTCTTCCCCAAGTATTCAGGTGTTCTGCCTACCATGAGTCCACCCATAAAGACGGCAATGATCACTAACATCAACATGCCAGAAAGGCCAGAGCCTACTCCACCAAAAATGACTTCACCTAAATGCATTAACCACAAAGGAACGAGTCCGCCTAGTGGTGTGAAGGAATCTAATGCGGCATTGATGGAGCCATTGGACGTGGCTGTGGTCGTGGCAGTCCAAAGTGCTGAATTAATAATACCAAAGCGTACTTCTTTACCTTCCATGTTGCCGCCGGCATAGCCTAGTTTAGGCGCGGCTTCTATGCCCAGCTGAATGAATGCAGGGTTACTCCGTTGTTCAGCCACAATGGTAGCAAAGATAAGCGGGACCAATATCAATAACATGGTAAGTAACAACGCATAACCTTGGCGTTTATCATTGACTAGAATTCCAAAAGTGTAACAAAAGGCAGCGGGAATCAGCCATAAGGCCAACATTTCTAGAAAATTAGTCAAGGGCGTGGGGTTTTCGAAAGGATGAGAGGAATTGGTATTAAAAAATCCTCCGCCATTTGTGCCCAATTGTTTGATCGCAATTTGTGAAGCTACAGGCCCCATAGGCAAGTGTTGTTGAGTGATAGTGATGTCATGCGTGGCTACGCTGTTGTGGGAGGCATCTGTCACGGTTTCTTGATAGTGCAAAGGTTGCAATAAAGACACGGACTGGTAAGGATGAAAATTTTGTATCACACCAAGCGCACTGAGCAAAATGGCTAGCACAACGGACAGCGGTAATAAAATATAGAGTATGCTTCTTACCGTATCTACCCAAAAATTGCCTAAACCTACGGTTTCATGCCGCGTGAGACCGCGAATGAATGCCACCAATAAAGACATTCCTGTTGCAGCAGAAAAAAAGTTTTGTACCGTTAATGCTAGCATTTGCGTGAGATAACTGAGCGTGCTTTCTCCTGCATACGCCTGCCAGTCGGTATTGGTGGCAAAACTTGCGGCGGTATTAAAAGCGAGATCGGGAGACACGGCGACAAAAGATTGAGGATTGAGTGGGAGGTAAAATTGTAAGCGTTGTATAGCATAAACGGCCAACACGCCCAGTAAATTAAAAATTAACATAGCGGTCAAATAATGTTTCCAATCCATGCTTTCTTTGGCGTTGATTTTGGCCAATCGGTACATCAAGCGTTCAATAGGACTGCATAACAGTGTTAAACCGCACGATTTTCCGGTGTACACCCTGGCCATATACCAACCTAAGGGTTTGACCAATAAGAGGGTAATGAAAATAAAAAAGATGACTTGTAATATTCCATTCTCAGTCATGCCCATTTCTTCCCAGAATCGTGCGCTTAAAAAAGTTCAGGTTTAAATAATACCAAGAGCAGATAAACGAATAGACCGAGAGTCACTAGGCCACTGATCCAATAAAGACCCATCATTCACTCCTGGATAGCGAATCAAAAAAGTAAATCAAGCCATAGCTCAAAATAAAAAATACGATGATTCCACTTAGAGAAAAAAAATCTGCCATCTGATCTATCCCTTTAAAGAGGCAATAGGGGTAAAATACGTGGGTGCTTTGTTAGAGTCAATCATTGGAGGGTGATAATGAAAATAGGGAAAGCAAAACGGTCTTTTTTATTGTTCTTTTTATGTGGGTATGCGGTGATCGCTTTTGCTCTAACTGACGCTGACTTGGTCAGGAACATTCAAAAGAAAATCGCTCGATTTCCCCAGGTGGCTTCATTGCCTGTCAAAGTGCAGGTGCAAAATGGCGTTGCGTCGCTTGCCGCGACGGTTGACAGTGAAAGCCAGGCACAACTGTTAATTGCTATTGCGACTTCTCTTCAGGGTATTAATGATGTGGACGTCACGCAGTTGACCTTAGCCAATCAGCAACCCATTTCCAGCAATACCGTGATTATTGGAAAAATTATTGGCACCTATGTTCATGATCAGGTCTTTGGCGCTGATAAAGATATTGATACCTTACCGATTAGTGTAGAAATATCTCAGGGACGCATTTTTTTAAGAGGGGTCCTAGACACCAAACCTCAGCTCGTGGCATCCATTATCATTGCCAGAAAGATCTCGCACTTTATGCAAATTATTTCTATCTTGTCGGTCAGAGCAGGCGCAGTGCATTTGCCTTAAGACTGGGATATAGCTTACATTTTTTTGCAGGATTGGCTGCTATTCATAGGGAAGCCACTTGACTAAGATAGCGGCTCAGGAGGAGTGTGCATGCTGAGTAAAGTACCCGCTGAAATACAAAAACGTATAGTTAGTTACTTGTTAGCCAATAATTTCCCTGCTGCTAAAGCACTTTACGATGCATGGATGAAAACCTGCGCGCCGCTTAAAGATCCCTCTGGACAATAATTAATTCATACCCCGCGGCTTGTCGCGGGAACTTTAGCAATGGGGGTTGCCCAAGGGGGAGAGGCGCTAGCTCTCCCCCTTGGGTCGTCGGCGCGATTATATCGCGCTGACGATACAAATATTAATTTCGCTTTTCCTTCTCACTCTCGCAATTGCATTTTTACGCTTGCCCTATTAGTATGGCCTGAGCAATTATAAAGAGGTATTGACCATGACAAAAAATGATTCTCTAAACAAACCAAACCGAGTTCACTGCCCTTCTATTATTGCCTCTATTATCCTCTCTACGACGATGACGATTACGTCCCGCTTATAAAGCCCCTTCCGGCTTGTTTATATTGCGTTACCTTAAGTTATTTCCCCATGGGGAAGCGTCGCTAAAAATAGAAAGGATGTGAAAAATGAAAAAAAAGAATCAAAACTATATTGTGCATAAATTTGGTGGTTCCAGTCTCGCCAATGCTGAGCGTTTTACCGCGGTGAAATCATTATTGAGTGGTCGTAATGAAATTATTGTGGTTTCTGCCATCAAAGAGACGACTTCTCTATTGCAAACCGTATTGGACCAAGCCAAAGAAGGTCAATGGGATGTATCCATTTTGGCTAGAGTGGAAACCAATCATCTTTCTTTAATTGAGTCTCTACTTCCCGCTCATCTGCGGCAAGACTTGTTTGAAATGATTCGCGTGGATTTTGCCGACATCAAAAGTATTTTGCATGGGGTGCAACTGATTAACAGTTATTCACCGGCTATACAAGATGTCATCTTAGGTTATGGAGAGCAATGGTCAGCGAAAATACTGACTGCCTACTTAGGTTTAACAGGAAAAGTGAGTTATTTAGATGCGGCAACCGTCGTATTTATCTACCATAAAAGAGGCACCCTGTACATTGATTGGGAAAAGACCCAAGCTGCTTTAGACCGCTTTTTGGCGGATCATAATTTTGATCAATTAGTGGTTACTGGTTTCATTGCCACTACCTTAGAAGGCCGACGCACGACCTTAGGCCGCAACGGCAGTGATTTTTCCGCGGCCATCATGGCTAAATTATTTGAAGCCACGTCCTTATATATTTGGACTGATGTAGACGGTATTTTCACCGCCGATCCTGAACGTGTGCGTTCCGCTTTTGCCATAGAAGCGCTTTCTTATAAAGAAGCTTTAGAGTTGGCTTATTTTGGTGCCAAAGTATTGCATCCCATGACCATTGCACCGGCTCTGGAAAAACACATTCCCATTTACATCAAAAATAGCTTAAAACCCAGCGCACCTGGCACCACAATCTCATCAACTTCAAAAAAATCCCCTTACCTCATTAAAGCGTTGACCAGTATTGATGATATTGCCTTAATCAACATAGAAGGGGCGGGTATGATAGGCGTTTCTGGCATTGCTGCCCGTGTTTTTGACATTTTGCAGCAAGAAAAAATTTCCGTTATTTTAATTTCGCAAGCCAGTTCCGAATATTCCATTTGTTTTGCCATCGCTAATCAATATGCTGATACCGCCGTAAAAGCGCTTCATGACAATTTACAATTTGAAATGGAAAGTCGTTTAATTGAAAAAATTTACGCGGACAAAGCGTGCGCGATTTTAGCCGTGATTGGCGATGAAATGATTGGCACCATTGGCGTGTCAGGAAAATTATGCGGGACTTTGGCCAAGGCTAACATTAATATTCGCGCCATTGCCCAAGGCTCTTCCGAACGTAATATTTCAGTTGTCATCAATAAAGAAGAAGTGAATAAAGCGTTGCAGGCCGTGCATGCTGGGTTTTATCTGTCGAATAAAACCATGTCCATAGGCTTAATTGGTCCTGGCATTGTGGGCAGTGCCTTATTGCAACAAATTCATGAAACCCAAAAGCAATTAAAGTCTGACTATCAAGTGAGCTTGTGTGTGCGCGGTATCATGAATAGTAAAAAAATGTTATTGGCACCAGATCACATTGAGTTAGAAACCTGGCCCTCTCAATTGAATGCCAGTACGGTGGAAGCTAACCTACAAGAGTTTGCTAATCATATTCTGTCGGATAATGTGCCGCATGCCGTCATTATTGATTGTACGGCCAGCCCAGGTATTGCTTCTCATTATGTGGATTTTATCGCTCAAGGCATTGATGTGATCACGCCTAACAAACAGGCCAATGGCGGTGACCTCGCTTATTACCAACAATTAAAATCCTTGGTACAGCAAAAAAACCGTTATTATCTTTACGAGGCTACGGTTTGCGCTGGCTTGCCTGTGATTAATACCTTACAAGATTTAATTAAGACGGGCGATGAAATCGTGGCTATTGAAGGCGTGGTTTCCGGTACCTTGAGTTATATTTTCAGTGAATTGGCCAAAGGCAGACGCTTTTCAGAAGTGGTGTTGGAAGCAAAACAACACGGTTACACAGAACCTGATCCGCGTGAAGATTTGTCAGGCAAAGATGTGGCACGTAAATTACTGTGTTTAGCCCGCGAGATGGGACACGAGGTGTCTATGCAAGATGTTAAAGTGCATAATCTCGTTCCTAAGGAATTACTGACTTGCTCAGTAGACGAATTTTTATCTCGTCTGCCTGATTACGATGACCAGATGACGGCTTCTCTCGTCAAGGCCAATGCCAAAGGCGAACGCTTATATTACGTCGGTGCTGTACATCAAGACGGTAGTTTACATGTGGAAATTGCGTCCTTTAAACAAGATCACCCGTTTACTCGTTTACAAGGGACAGATAACATGCTGATATTCCATACGCGGCGTTATCATCAACAACCACTCATTATCCAGGGACCTGGGGCCGGCGCAGAAGTCACTGCATCAGGTATTTTTGCCGATTTATTGCGGTTGGTTTCCTTTTTAGCTTAGAGGGTGCAATTACTTATGACACTGCTTCATCCTCATGTCTACTCCGTCACTGCTTTTGCGCCGGCAACCTGTGCAAATGTGGCTGTGGGCTTTGATATTTTAGGATTTGCCTTAGAAACAGTGGGCGATCACGTGACCTTGACGCGTCGTGAGGACAAACAAGTCATCATTGAACATATTACTTCTGTAGAAACCTTGCCTTTTGCCACGGAAAAAAATACCGCTTCCGTCGTCATTAAAAAATTAGTTGAAGACTTGCAATTACCAACAGGATTTTCCATTCGCATAGAAAAAGGAATTGCGTTGGGTTCAGGCATGGGTGGGTCGGCGGCTTCAGCAGTCGCCGCTTTAGTGGCGTGCAATGCGTTTTTGACGCAACCGCTTTCCTTGCATCAATTGGCGCGCTATGCCTTATTAGGTGAAGAAGTGGCCTCGGGCCAACCGCATGCAGACAATATTGTGCCTTGTTTGTTTGGTGGAATTACTTTGATTTGTTCTTCTGAACGCATGGAGATTGTGAAACTACCTACACCTGATTTATTTTGCGTGATTGTTCATCCCCATTTGCGTGTGGAAACCAAACAAGCGAGAAAAATTCTCAAACCTGAATTGTCTTTGGCTGATCATGTTACCCAGTCCGCTTATTTAGCGGGATTTATCGCCGCCTTGTATCGTAGTGATTATCATTTATTACAACACTCTCTCTTTGATGTCGTCATAGAACCACAACGCGCTGGTTTTGTGCCTGGATTTTATGAGATTAAGCAAGCTGCTTTAGATGCCGGAGCGTTAGGCGCTTCTTTTTCTGGATCAGGCCCCAGTCTTTTTGCTTTGACATCCACTCAAGAACAAGCAGAGCAGGTGCGTGCTGCTATGTGCGCACGTTTGAAAATAGCTCATATCGCTACCGATAGTTGGATTTCGCGCATCAGTCCAGAAGGTGCGCGGATAATTCACTCCTCATAAAGAAAGGGTGGTGTCATGGATTTTATTAGCACGAGAAACAAAAAAAATAAGCAATCACTCGCCACGGCCATTCGTGCTGGCTTAGCTGATGACGGTGGTTTGTTTGTTCCTGAAGTATTGCCTACGTTAGATCTCACACCCTTGTCACCTGATTTATCTTATGCCGATTTTTCTGAAAAAATCTTGCGTCCTTTTTTTGAAGCAGATGTTTTGCAAGCGCATTTATCAACTATCTGCCAGCAAGCACTCAACTTTCCAGTTCCCGTTAAAACATTAACGGAGACGACTTTTTTATTAGAACTTTTTCACGGTCCTACTTTATCGTTTAAAGATGTAGGCGCACGTTTTTTAGCGGGATGTCTGAGCCGTCTTTCTTCTGAGTCGGAGGGCCTGACTATCATGGTGGCCACTTCCGGTGATACTGGTTCTGCGGTAGCGAGCGCGTTTTATAAGCAGCCTCATCTTAATGTCATTATTCTTTATCCGCGTGGGCAAGTGTCAGAAAGACAAGCACATCAAATCACGTGTTTTGATGACAATGTGTTAGCGTTAGCGGTAGAAGGCAGTTTTGATCATTGCCAACAACTGGTGAAAACCGCGTTTCAACATCCGTGGTGGCAACAACATCAGCATCTCACGAGTGCGAATAGCATCAATATAGGCCGTCTATTACCGCAAATTACTTATTATGCGTATACGAGCTTGCAATTTTATCGTCAGCAAAAAAGTATGCCAGGATTTATTGTGCCCACAGGCAACTTGGGAAATGCAACGGCTGCTTATTACGCCAAGGCCATGGGTTTTCCTATTCGAGAAATTGTGCTTGCAACTAATGCCAATAGAGTGATCTCTGATTATTTACTGACGGGGGATTATCACCCTCGCCAAAGTATTTCTACTTTAGCAAATGCCATGGACGTAGGTAATCCCAGTAATTTTGAACGGTTACGTCATTTATTTCCTGATTTTTCTGAATTCAAAAAACACGTGAGTGCCATTAGTGTCACCGATGTAGAAATCGAACAAACCATAGCAAGCTGTTATCGTGAACACGCCACCATCATTTGCCCACATACCGCCACCGCTTTATTTGCACGACAACAATTGTCCCATCAACCTTGGATAGTGGTTGCCACGGCCGATCCCAGTAAATTCGACACAGTTATTGAACCCATCATTCACACCAAGGTCCCCGTATCACCGGCTTTACAGTTTTTGTTAGACAGACCTACTCACTCAATCCAAGTCCCACCTGTTTTGTCTAAAATTGAAGAAGTCGTTAAAGCGAATTTAAAGTTGAATGAAAAATTTAAGTAAGATAAAAAAATTCGCAAGAAAAGCTTGATCTGAATCTTCATTTAACGCATCATCGCCTAACTGCAACTTTCAGATTTATCGCCTTCCTCAACACCCGCTTCATACGCCTCTTCTCTAACTTCAAAACAATACTATTGGCAAAATGCAATGAATAAACCCATTCATCAAGCAAGTGATAAGCTATTTAAACAATCTATGGCAGATAGTCGCGTAGCGAGAGAATTTTTTTCTACACAGCTACCTGCGCATCTTTTAAAAAAAATAGATTTAAATAGTTTAAAGTTACAAAAAAATAGCTTTATTAGCGCAGAATTTAAAACCACAGAAGCGGATATGGTCTACACAGCAACTATTGATAATGACACCGCTTATTTTTATCTTCTTTGTGAAAATCAAACCAGCATTGAAATGAATATGGCTTTTCGATTATTAGTCTATAGCGTGAGAATAATGGAAATGCATTTAAAACAAAATCCGCACAGTCCTTTGCCTATTGTTTACCCTATGGTGGTTTATAACGGCAAAAAAATCTGGGATGCACCTAAAGACATCTATCCTTTATTTGGAGAACAACAGGCCTTAGCGCGAAACATCCTATTTCAACCTTATCAACTGATTGATATCGCACGCATGAGTGATGATGAGTTACAGCGCCATCTGTGGAGTGGCATCATGGAATTTGCCCTCAAACATAGACGAACGCAAGATCTCAATCGTCTTTTAGACATTTTTTTCCCCTGGTTATGTGAAATTGAAATTCAAGGAGGTGAAGATTACGCCAAGATCATGCTAAGATACGTGATAGCTGGCGTCCAAGCAGATGATGAAAAATTACTCATAGAAAAATCCCATCAATACTTAACTACTCAATTGAGAGATGAAGTCATGACATTTGCGCAACGATTTGAACAAATTGGATTCACCAAAGGCAAACAAGAAGGCATGCAGCAAGGCGAATATAATCTGTTATTACGTCTGTTACAGCGTAAATTTCATCACATTCCCGATCAATACGGTAAGAAAATGGCCCATGCCACTACTGAGCAATTATTGAAATGGGCGGATCGCATCATTGATGCTGCCACACTACAAGATATTTTTGCTGAGTGAAGATGTTTAGATCGTTAGCGTGGTGTAACCGAGTATTTAAGTATTAAATCCCTTTTATAAACAACCTCTTATAAAGATTGACTTCCCCCTCCACACGGACATAATACGGTCACAAACCTTTAGTAAAGTAAGCCTACCTGAAAAGATGATAGAGGCGCTCGATGGAATGGTTAGAACGTTGGTCAAACAAGACAGTAACCCTGGGTAAAGCGGGTTGGCAGCGTTTACAAACCTATTACCAACGTTTCAAAGAATACTACCAGCGATTAGGAAATTATGAGAGACGCTGCTTAGAAGCCGGCATTATCTCAGGCATTATTTTTGCGATCATCATGCTTGGATTAGGTATCGCATTAGTTCCCTTTAGCGGTGGAGCTTCTTTAGTCGGTGTCATCTTTTTAGATATGCTATACGTGCTTTTCATGGCGGCCGTATGGGGAGCTGCTTTCAAATACGTGGGCCGGTCCATTGATACCGTCATCGAAATCAAGCAAGAAGGCAAAACCAGCAACCAAAAAATAGCTGCTCTCTGTGGTTGCGTGATTGGTTTGGTCCTCGCTATTTTCACCGCCTGTTTTCCTATCCTGCCTCTTATTGCAGTGCCGCATTTGGGATTGGTGGACATAGCGCAATTAGTACCCTGGCAACAACTGATGTTAATGGTCCTAGGCATGGTAGGAGCGATGTCTTCTGCCACCGATAAACTAGGGCAGTTTTGCGATATCGTTTTCCAACGTACGCCGGCTTTAGATGCCTTTTATTGGATAAGGTATAAATTATTTAATGTGCCCATTCCGGTACAGGCAAAGCAAGACAAGGCAGAATCCTCTTGGGAATCCATCAAACGTTATTTTCGAGAGATGGTAAATAATAAAGATGGAAAACGTTACGAGAAAATAGGCGTGCTGGTAGGAGTAATCGTCGGTCCCATCGCCGCCATCATTTTAATTTCTCTGGGTATTAATATTTTGCCCTTTGTCATGGAAACGAGTTCCGTCATAGCGGAAGCGGCTTTAAATTGTGTTTACATTGTGTTGAGTGCGGCTATCTGGGGAGCGAGTTTTAAATACATAGGCCGGTCATTGGATGTGTTTGTTGATCTTATGGATAACAAACATACGCTTGATGAAAAATTAATTCTTAACCAAAAATTAGCCGGAGTAGGCGGCTGTGTCGTTGGCTTAGCGATAGCCCTTCTCATGATTCTTGAACCCGTCATGCCCGTCTTCAATTTGCCACAAATGTGGTTAATGGAGGGCACGGGTAATGTCATCCAAAAAGCCGTTATTTTATTAACCTGCATGCCCGGTTTTGTGGCTTCTGCTGCAGATAAATTAGGACAGTGGTTAGACACCAAGTTGGTGACAAAGCGTGATGCGCATGGGGTTCCTATTAAAGCGAATACCGTGCTTGAACTAGGCCGGTTTTTTGGGCGATGGGTGAAAAGGCAGTGTTTTGCTTCAGAAGAGCCTGTGGTTGAGTGTGAAGAGCAGCCGGTACCACTTTCTCCAATTATGCAGCAAGAAGCTGTTGGGCTTCCTAATGTAAGTAAGGTGTCTAGTACCTTCTACTATCCTCAGTTTGAACCTCCAAATGATGGTCTTAACAGTGATAACAATGATAGACGTTTATATTGTGAAGCATGATCTATATAATGTGGACTTCGTGATCCTCCTGTTCGGAGAAACCCATGCCACCCGTCACTCTACTCATAGTCGAAGACGAAGAAGCTATCCGTGACATGCTGCGTTTTTCACTTTCTACCGCTGATTTTTCTCTCCTAGATGCTGAAAACGCTGAACAAGCCAAACACTTACTCGCTACCCGCATTCCTCATCTCATTATCTTAGATTGGATGTTACCCGACAAAAGTGGTATCGATTTTTTAAAATGGTTAAGGCAACAAGACTCGCTAAGCCATATTCCCGTGATCATGCTGACGGCCAAAGCGGAAGAAGAAAGTAAAATTAAAGGATTAATGGCTGGTGCGGATGATTACATTACTAAACCATTTTCTATTGTGGAACTCATAGCCAGGATTAAGACCGTATTGCGCCGAGGATTACTCATTTCACCGGCAGATCAAATCACGGTGCGTGAATTGTGCTTAAATATCGCTAATCATACGGTCAGCATAGGCCAGCATATTTTAAAGTTGATGCCAGCCGAATATAAAATGCTGCATTTTTTTATGACGCATCCCAATAAAATCTATACGCGCGATCAATTGATTAATCACCTGTATGGGTCCACGGTTTACATTGACGACCGTGCTATTGATGGGCAAGTCAGACGCTTGAGAAAAAAACTGCGGCCGTATGGTTACGACGATTTAATTCAAACCATCAGAGGTTCAGGCTATCAGTTAGTTAACACTCAATCCAAAGGAAGCAGCCGTGAAAAAAAATAACGAACTCTCTCTTAAAAATTTGCCTCCTTCTGTGCAATCCCATATTCAGCATTTAGAACGCGTACGCCGCGATTTTATTGCTAACGTTTCCCATGAATTACGCACCCCGCTTACTGTTATACACGGCTATTTAGAATCCTTGTTAAAACAAGATTTAGATGAGACTAAACCCTGGAAAAAAATATTCATGCAAATGTATCAGCACAGTATTCGCATGGAAACGATTATTGATGATTTATTATTGTTATCGCGCCTGGAAAGTGAAGACCAACCTTTAGATGAAAGAAAACGCATAGACGTCGCTGCCATGTTAGATACTTTGTATACGGATGCCCAAATGATTAGTGGCAATAAAAATCAACACATTCAATTACAGGCAGATAAAAAAATAGTATTGGACGGTTCAGAAGAAGAATTAAAAAGTTTATTTTCCAATATCATCATCAATGCCATTAAATACACACCGGTAGACGGTTCTATTTGCATTGAGTGGTATCAAGAAAAAGGTTGTGCCATTTTTAAAGTTACCGACACCGGTATTGGCATTGCCAAAGAACATCTTCCCCGCATCACCGAACGTTTTTACCGTGTAGACAAAGGCCGTTCTCGTGAAAGTGGTGGCACAGGGTTAGGATTGGCTATAGTAAAACATGTCTTACTGAGTCATGAGGGCGAATTACTCGTTGAGAGTGAGTTAGGCAAAGGAAGTGTGTTCACTTGTGTGTTTCCAAAGAAAAGGACGACGGTTTTGAAGTGAATAACGTCATCCCCGCGAAAGCGGGGATCCACGTAATCTACCAAATAATCCTTATTGCCTTTCCGCCTGCCAGTTACTGTCTTCACCTACACAAGCCGTTCCACTAAACTGCCTTTCTCTATCATTCTTAGAAGCCGTAGTCGTATAACGCCTACAATAAGGATTGCCATTGATAGTGATTTTTTCTGTGGACACCACCGAATATCTTACCCCTGAGCTTTGACTGACCCATTGAGTTGGTTTACCCACGGGTTTATCTAAGGCTTTAAACATTCTTTTTCTGTCTACACTGTCCATAGAAAAGGCAGCGGATCCGCCAATATCGGCCCCAGCAACCAGTTCAGACCTTGAGGCCAATAACATCCCATTACTTCTTTGGGCAAAGCTACCACGGGCTGCTTGTTGGTTGCTTTGGGGGGATTTAGTCGTGCAAGCCATTAAACTGGCTCCCATAAAAATAATAGCGGCTTTCAGTAAAATTGATTTCATCTTATTTTTCTCCATATTGAACAGAATAGGATTGCACACTCATTACTCATGTCCCTTAGACGCGGGACAAGGTGGTATTAAACTACGGTCAGTTAATGATTTCCAGGAAGAATTAGCACAAGCATGAGGTTTTTTTTGTAGGTAAGCAGACAAACATCGCATTACCTTTAGTGGTCGTGTTAACACAACGTTGCCAGTGTGGAACACGTAAATAAGCCGGTTGAGGTAAAGACCATGCCGGCAAGGCAGTATATAACACTAAAAATAAAACAAACCGTTTAAGACAAGAAAAGCCTATCATTTCGTTTTTCCCCCCAGCATTAACCAGGTTCCTATTAATGTATCGACATTCAAAGACATGCTTTGAATACCCTCGTGCATTAACCATTTAGCAAAATCAGGATGATCTGAAGGCCCTTGCCCACAAATGCCCACATATTAGCCAATCATATTGGTATTCATCCCAACGCTGCCTTGAATATCAAGACCCTTCCTCACGCTATTAAACAAGCTATTCTCAAAAAAACAGCGGCGTATAAAAACCCTGTGGAATATTATATTGAGCGTTTACGCGAAGGTATTTCCACTATTGCCGCTGCTTTTTACCCTAAACCCGTTATTTTTCGTTTTTCTGACTTTAAAACCAATGAATATGCTAGTTTATTAGGTGGAGATTTCTTTGAACCTAAAGAAGAAAATCCCATGCTAGGCTATCGCGGTGCTTCACGTTATAAAGATAAGCGCTTCCGTCATGCTTTTGAATTAGAATGTCAGGCTTTCATACGGGTAAGAGAAGGTATGGGCTTGTCTAATGCCCACCTCATGATACCTTTTGTACGTACGGTGAAAGAATTGCGCGAGGTATTAGCCATTATCCAAGCGGCGGGGTTAAAAAGGGCCAAGAATGGATTGAAAATTTATATGATGTGCGAAATTCCTTCTAATGTGATTTTG
>Ga0207084_1036_pt1 | contig 37682 bp, 32 predicted proteins | sample Alteio_BWMinHeat_55_FD_153543 | JGI IMG/M metagenome (GOLD analysis project Ga0207084, IMG submission 153543) | Enriched cells from forest soil in Barre Woods Harvard Forest LTER site, Petersham, Massachusetts, United States -... | ecosystem: Environmental > Terrestrial > Soil > Temperate forest >...
CGTACCAGATGAAATGGGGTTAATTGTTCGAACTGCAGGCAGTGGACGTGGTCAAGAAGAATTACAATGGGACTTAGATATTTTATTAAGACATTGGGGATGCATTAAACAAGCGTCTGAACAACAAACCGCTCCCTTTTTAATTTATCAAGAAAGCAATGCCATCATTCGTTCCATTCGTGATTATTTACGAAAAGATATTGATGAAATTTTAATTGATCAACAACATGTTTACGAAGAAGTCTTAAATCATATTAAATTAGTGCGCCCTGATTTTGTTCATCGCATTAAACAGTACCGTGATCCCACTCCACTCTTCACTCGTTTTCAAATTGAAAGCCAAATTGAATCCGCATTTCAACGTGAAGTGCGACTCCCTTCTGGTGGATCCATTGTCATTGATCACACAGAAGCACTCGTTTCAATTGATATCAATTCATCACGCGCAACAAAAGGTGGAGACATCGAAGAAACTGCACTCAACACAAATCTTGAAGCGGCAGAAGAAATTGCGCGTCAATTACGTTTACGCGATATCGGTGGATTAATTGTAATTGATTTTATCGATATGACACCTGCGCGTAATCAACGTGAAGTAGAAGATAGAATGCGAAATGCACTCTCGATGGATCGAGCACGCGTACAAGTCGGACGTATTTCACGTTTTGGTTTATTAGAAATGTCGCGACAACGTTTGCGTCCTTCACTCGGTGAATCAAGTCGTATCACATGCCCACGTTGCTTAGGTCAAGGTGCAATCCGTGGAATTGAATCACTCGCACTTTCTATTATTCGTTTAATTGAAGAAAATGCATTGAAAGAAAACACTGCGCAAGTGAGAGCGATTTTACCGATTGAAATTGCAACATTTCTTTTAAATGAAAAACGACAAACGATTACTGAAATTGAACGTCGACAAAAAGTAAATGTTTTAATTCTTCCGAATCCGCACATGACAACACCACAATATGAAGTGGAACGCATTCGTGCATCAGGATTTACTGAGAAAGATGAAAAATTAGCAAGCTATAAATTAGCGACACAACCTGAATTTGAAATTCCTGAAACATCATTACATTCTAAAATTCATCAAGAACCTGCCGTTAAAAGTATGGTGATTGATCAAGCGACACCACCCCCTCCTTCGCCAAAACCGGAAGAAGGTATTATGAAAAAAATATTTGGAATGATTTTCGATAAGAAAAAATCTGCAGAAGAACCTAAACAAGAAACGCGTCAGAAAAAATACCCCCCTGCGCGTCATCATCAGCCGCGTGGAAAACATCGTCCCCATCACAAAGGACGTTATGGAAAAAGACCACCACATTCTCATTCACAACAAGCACATTCACATGAGCGCCATGAACATCATCATCGTGATCACGAACACACTGCACCACACGAAAAAGATTTTAATGCGGAATTACCCGCAACACCTGCGGTAACACATCATCCTGAACCTTCTTTTTCTGCTGCACCTGAACCGATTGTTACAACACACGCAACAGAAGAAACTCATTCAGAACAACAACGTGATGAAAATAAAAAACCGCGCTTTCATGGACGTCATCGACATCATCACAAACGTTTCAACAAACATCGTCATCGCAATCGAACGAATAAACAAGATAACAATAATAAATCGCAGGCAGGTGAAGATATTTATGCGGAAAAGAAAAACTCAGAATAAAAACACGTGTTGGATGTGTTCCCTTCTCCCAATCGCTTCTCATATTGGGAGAAGGGTCAGGGATGAGGGTTTCTAACGTTGCACGGCCTCAAACGAAGCCGCATTTTTTAAACTTCCTCATGCCCCAATCTTCTCGCACGCGATTCCAACATAATCGGCATCTCATCAATAATCGGAAACGCCACTCGATCAAACTTGCAAATCAATTCTTGATTCGCTTGATCAAGTAATAATTCCCCTTTGCAAATAGGACACGCCAATATTTCTAACAAATTATTATCCATGATCAGTTCCTTTTTTTGAGTCACTATTACACCTTAAGATGTGAATCTTAACAATCGATCTTGTCTTTTCAGTAGATCATTAACAATGTACTATCTTGTCAAATTTATTTAGGAAATTTTTTTGATGAAAAAAATAATTTTATTCTTTTTCTTGCTCAGCGTTCATTCTGCTTTTGCAATCGCTCCCGTCACAATGTCAGGCTCATCGCCCGCATTGGAAAACAGCTATAATATAGGAACTTCAAATACTTTTATTTATACGATTACTAATAATGTTCCTAATCGAAGTTTTCCCATCACTGTCAGCGGTATTAGTAATTTAATTACTCGAACCACTGTTTCTAATGATTGTGGAAATGCATTACCTGCTGGCGTTTCGAGTTGCAATATTGGAATCGTGATTGCGCCGACCTCCAGCAATGCAAACACGTCTATCAATCAAACGCTCTCCGTCAATTATCAAGGAAGAATACCACTCACTAACACCATTGCTTTTTCAGTACCAAGTACACCTCCTGTATTTATTGCAGCGGGGCAGGATTTGACTGGCGCGCAACCTCCATTAATTGTAGTCAGCCAGAATGGCGGCAGCAGTTTTTCTAAAGCCTCTACCACGAGTCTAACAACAAATGGAAGTCTTGCTGGAGCAAGCTGCACAGGCAGCGGCACAAATGCAATCTGTGCTGCAGGGGGACAAGATATTGCTACGAGCACTGCTTTGCTTGCGCTAAGCACAAATGGCGGCAGCACCTGGACTAAAATTACCTCCATCGATCTTACGAACGCACGCATTTTTGGAACGGGCTGCACAGGCAGTGGTGCAAATGCAATCTGCACTGCGGTAGGAGCAGATAGTGGTTCTCTTCCTTTACTTTTAGTCAGTCAAAATGGCGGTAGCTCTTTTTTTCAAGTTGACACCTCGGGTTTTGTGTCAAAAGGATCATTTAGCGGAATCAGCTGTATAGGCAGCGGTACAACTGCTCGCTGCATTGCAGCTGGGGCAAATCATTCCGATTCTTTATTAGTGATCAGTCAAGATGGTGGTAGCAACTGGTCTCAGATTAATACCTCGTTTACGAACGAAACCTTTTCTGGAGTGAGCTGCACAGGCAGTGGTGGAACTGCAATCTGTGCTGCAGGAGGAGGAAATAACACCACTCTTCCATTGCTTGCTGTCAGTCAGGACGGTGGCAGCACCTGGTCTCAGATTGACACTTCAAATTTTGCGGGCGGGAAATTTTTGGGAATGAGTTGCACAGGCAGTGGTGCAAATGCAATTTGTATCGCCGCGGGAGCAGCAGGATCTGTTCAACCTCCACTGCTTAATGTCAGCCAAAATGGCGGTAGCAGCTGGTCTAAAATTAATACTTCAAGCTTTACAACAAACGGACAATTTTTTGCAGCAAGCTGCACAGGCAGTGGTACAAATGCAGTTTGCATTGCAGCAGGACAAGATTTAACAGGCACAACACCTCCCTTGCTTCTCGTCAGTCAGAACGGTGGCAGCAATTGGTCTCAGGTGAATACAACTCCTTTTACAACAAATGGATCTTTCAATTCAACCAGTTGCACAGGCAGTGGTACAAGTGCGATCTGTATCGCAGCAGGATCAGATACTTCTATTGTTACCGCTCCTTTACTTATCATCAGCACCGATGGTGGCAGCACGTGGTCTCAAATTACGACGAGCCTTCCAGCACGAGGGCAATTTTCAGCAACTGCTGTTGCTGGGTAATCACACCCATTTGATGGAAAAATAATGACATCACACAATTTAAATATTCAAACAGCGCATCCTTCTTGGCATGCTGTTTTGTTACACGCACTGAATAAAATAAATCCTGATTACCTTCTGCATCTAACAAAAAATGATGAATGGTTACCCGGTCCTGAAAAAATTTTTAATGCCTTCACACTTCCTTTCGATCAAGTAAAATTTATTTTATTTGGCGAATCACCTTATCCTCGAAAACAATCTGCAAATGGATTTGCATTCTGGGATGCTGCAGTCAATGAAGTTTGGTCTGCAGATGGCTTATCAAAAAAAGTGAACCGCGCAACTTCACTCAGAAATATTTTCAAAATGTTATTAGTCGCGGAAAAATTATTATCTCCAGAAAATATGTCCCAAATTGAAATTACAAAAATTGATAAAAAAAATTTAATTCAAACCAATCACGAATTTTTTACAAATTTATTGAATCACGGATTTTTATTATTAAACGCATCGCTCGTATTACAAAAAACAGCTGTGAAAAAAGATGCAGCGGCATGGTATCCTTTTATTAAAGAAATTCTTCATGTGTTAATTCAAAAAAACCCTGATTTACAGCTTATTTTATTCGGTCAAATTGCGAAACAAATTACACCTCTTATTGAAAATCATCCCAAAATATTTATTTCAGAACATCCTTATAATCTTTCATTTATTACTAATCCCCAAGTAATTGAATTCTTTAAACCTTTACACTTACTAACAATCTAAATTATCCACACTATACTTAAAATATAAACACGCGAAAACGCGGGGGAATGTTATGAGCGGCGCACGCCATCCTCCTAAGGAAGGAACAACAGCAGCAGTACAGATAACACTCGCAACAGCAGACGTTAAACAACCTGCTGAAAATTATTCTGTTGCACCTATCGTTTTAGAAATCGATTATGAATCCCCTCCACCCGAAGTAGATATACAACTTTTAGAACGCAATGGAAAACTTTTCACAGATGAAAAAATTGCTCAAATAAAAAAAACATACACAACGATTGATAAACATAAAAAATCACTTCTTCCTTCTGATGAAAAAACAATTCAGTCTCCTTACAGCATTGCTGTATTTGAAGATGACAGAAAAGTAAAAAGATATTTCGCCGTATTTACTGGAAAAATTGGCAAAGGTGGATTTGGTAGTGTCAGAATATTTCATGATTTAGATTCAGGAAGATGGTATTCAGGAAAATTACAAAAAAAATCTCGCTCCGCTAAAAATGAAATTAAACTGCATAAATTTTTTGGTGATTTTGTTGGAACATTAACTCGAATAAAAGTTCCTAAAGAAAATAAAATCGATGTCGCTCAAAAAAGCGCTGTAAAAGACAATAAAGATGTAAAAGATAATAAAACAGACACAAAAGAAACCCCTTATGAACAAACCATTATCATAAAAGAATACGCACGAGGAAAAGATCTCTTAACCTTATTAGAAAAACAAGATCTTGATTTCGCCACTTGCTTAGACATCATCAGAAAAACATTACACGCTGTTTCTTATTGTCATCAAAATGGGATTATTCACTGTGATATTAAACCCCAAAATATTATTTATAATTTATTAACAAAAATATTAAAACTTATTGATTGGGGTGCTGCAGAAGAAAATCCAGAAGGTCGTCTTGTCGATTCTGTTAAAGGAACACCTATGTATACTGCTCCAGAAATAATGGGGAAAGCTTATTTACCAGACACAGCTGATCGACGCGTAGAAGTGAGCACCTCAGGTGATGTCTATTCATTAGGAATGACATTTGCACAGCTATTAGGTCTTGTTAAATTTGTTCCGTGGACTGAAGCGCAATTATCTAAAATTGAAAATCCAAAAATACGAAATATTTTACATCATTCCGACATGCAATTACTCGATGAAAAAGATAACGAGTATAAACACAACCTGACCATCATCGGCCCTCATATACGACTTCAAGTCCTTCATTATTTAAAACGCATGACAAAAACTAATCCTGATGAAAGAGGTTCAGTAGAAGACGCAATCACTTTTTTCGAAACCATCAGCCATAATTTTATTAGCGCACCTTCTAAATTTAAAAAAATTGCTTTTTTAAATGCAGAAGAATTTTTAGAAGGCGATGAGCGATGTAAAGATAGATTAACAGACATGATGCAACACTTTGATGAAATCATTGTAGTTTGTCCTAGTAGAGATATTGACCCTATTGAATTAATTCAACTGCGAGTTCAACTTGAAAAACAAAGAATTCAAGTCCAAACAAAATTCATTGTAAATGCAGAAAACAACACATTGAGTGGCGCGCAATTAGCTGCATATGCTATTCCCAATATTGAAAAAAGAAATTTTTCTAATCAAATATTCGCTTATGCTTATCTCACCATGACTCAACCGACTCCTCACGACAAACAATTATTAAATTCAAATTTTGTTTCCTGCATAGTTTATGATTTTAATTTCGAATCAAGAATCAGAAAACACATGGAACAAATGCATTTACGAATCAAAACATTTGATGAAGTCACCCATGCATTGCAAGATGACATCGAACGATTAAGAAAAAAATACGAAGGAAAAAATGAGATTGCAAATACACGAATTAAAAAAATAGAACAAACCATCGAAACAATACAAAAAAAATATAATTCAAACATGCTTACATTCGGTTATTTATTCAATCAATTAACTTTGTTACAAAACGAAATGCTTTCAACCGCTCGTGTGATGGGAAAAATATTTAAAACACCGAAAACATCACATAGTTATCGCGATATGGAAACTGTAAAAAGAGAACTCCCTATCCCACCCGCACTTGCAAAAAAATAGCTGAAAAGACTACTATTTTACTCACATCCAATCGACTCAATATCTACTATAATATTAGGATGAGACTAAAAATTGAAAAGTAATTATAAAACAGCTACATTGGCATCTCATCTTAAGGAGACGTTATGCGTATCTTACTCGTAGAAGACGATGAACTCTTAGGAGATGGTTTATGCAATGGACTGATTCAATATGGCTACGCAGTGGATTGGCTCAAAGATGGGATCTCTGCTGATCAAGCATTAAAAACAGAAAATTTTGATATCGTGGTACTCGATTTGGGTTTACCCAAACTTTCTGGCATTTCTGTTTTACAAAATTTACGTGCACGAGGTTCTATTATTCCTGTGATTATTTTAACAGCGCGCGAATCAACTGAAGATCGCGTGAAAGGACTAGACAGCGGCGCAGATGATTATTTAATTAAACCTTTTGATCTTGATGAATTGTGCGCACGTTTGCGCGCATTACAAAGACGTTCATCAACACGTGCAGAACCTGTGTTAGCACACGAACGTATTAAATTAGATCCTGCTTCTCATACTGTTTCTGTCAACGGTGAACCCATTGGTGTTTCGAGACGTGAATTTGCATTATTACAAAAATTATTAGAAAACACAGGCCGCGTGATTTCACGTGATCATCTCACACAATCACTATATGGTTGGGGAGAAGATGTTGATAGCAATGCACTCGAAGTCCACATTCACAATTTAAGAAAAAAATTCGGACAAGATTTTATTCGCACCATTCGTGGGATTGGTTACATGATAGACAAAGATGAAGAAGAAGAAAAATGATTCGATCGATACGGCATTTTTTATTAATCAGTTTGCTTGTAACCGTCACTGTCGCTTCTTCTATTACAGCGATTGGTAATTACCTTCTCGATAAACAAGTGATACAACCTTATCTCGATGAACAACTCGTCAAATTTGCTTCCTTTGTTCAAGTGCTCAGTCACTCTACGAATAAAAATATTTTTGATCGTGAAGATGCGATTGAATATTTACAGCATTCACCACGCTCTTTTTCTTCACATTTAATTTTTCAAATTTGGGATAACACTGGAAAACTCATTTTTCAATCAACACGCAGTCCACATACGTCATTACAAGCTGCGCCGATTGGATTTAGTGATATTGTGATTGATGGAAATGATTGGCGGATTTTTGCAACACACGATACAAAAACACACGATAAAATTATCGTCGCAGAAATTTATGAATTAAGAAATAAATTAACAGACCAAATTACTAAAAATAATGCGTATACTTTGTTAATAACATATCCCATTTTTGGATTATTAGTGTGGTTAATTGTTGGAATTGCATTGCGTTCTATCACACGCGTCACAAATGAAATTTCAAATCGCGCATCTACTTATCTTGAACCGGTGGATGCAGAAAATATTCCTATTGAAATAAAACCGCTCGTTGTCGAGCTCAATCAACTTTTTATTCGATTAAAATTAGCATTCGAACGTAACCGACGATTTGCATCCGATGCCGCGCATGAATTACGCACACCTCTTGCTGCATTAAAAACACAAGCGCAAGTCGCATTAAAATCAGAAGCAGAACACGATAGAAATAATGCATTGATGAAAGTGGTGCAAGGTGTTGATAGAAGTTCTCACGTGGTCACACAATTATTAACGCTCAGTCGATTAGGACAAGAAGAAGCACTCAATGATATTAAACCACTTGATTTACACAAACTCGCAACAGAAATTATTGCGTATCTTGTTCCCGTTGCATTAGAAAAAAATATTGAAATCGAACTGGCTCCTCCGCCTTCACATCCTATTATTTTAGGAAATGATATTGCGTTAGGTATTTTAATTCGAAACATTGTCGATAATGCGATTCGCTACACACTTCAAAATGGTGAAGTAAAAGTAGACATTTTTACAATGAATCGATTTGTTGTATTTCGCGTAACAGACAGTGGCCCTGGAATTCCTGTGGAATTACGCGACCGTGTATTTGAACGTTTCTTCCGTATTTTAGGCACTGCTGCACCAGGAAGTGGATTGGGTCTTGCCATTGTCAGTCAAATTGCAGAATTACATCATGCGGAAATTTCTCTCAGCACTCCGAAAAGTGGAATAGGTTTGCAATTTGACGTAAAATTTCCAAAATTTTAATAGGCACAACCCACATCATGGATTTTCTTACACAAATTACTCCCCACTCTATTGTGCTAACACCCAATCGCCGTTTATCTGCACACGCGATAAAAAAATATAATCGGTTACAACACGAAAAAAATATTTCTTGCTGGTCATCACTCGACGCACTTCCCTTTTCAAGTTGGATACAACGTTGCTTTCAAAATTATGCAAATGAAAATATCGAAACACTTCCCTTTATTTTAACGCCCACACAAGAAATAATTTTGTGGGAAGAAATCATTCGTCAATCCGCACAAGCAGAACATTTATTACAAGTTTCAGGCACAGCAGAACTCATTCAATCCGCATGGGTGATTTTAAAACAATGGCGTTTTCCCATCACACATCCTGAATTAAATAGCACAGAAGATGCTGCGCATTTTCAAGAATGGGCGAAACAATTTCAAACACGATGCCAAAAATATCATTGGCTTGATTCCAGCGCATTAATTGAATATGTCACCGACCTTATTCAAAAAAAGAAAATAAAATTACCTAAAAATATTTATTTATTTGGATTCACTGAGCTAACACCACAGCAAGAATTTTTATTTGCAGAGTGTAAAACACAAGGCTGCACACTCATTCAACCCACCTCACACAAAATATCCACCCATACAAAAAAAATAAATTTACTGGATGAAGAAACAGAACTTCTCACCATGGCAAAATGGGCGAAATCATTACACGAAAATAATTCGAACGTATCTATCGGATGCATCGTTCCTAATTTAGAAAAAAAACGCGATCATATCGTCAGAGTTTTTTCTCGCGTTTTTTCTGACGAAAAAAAATTCACACTGAATCCACTGTCATTTCCTTTTAATATTTCAGCTGGAAAACCATTAACCAGCTATCCCATTATTCATTGCGCATTTCAATTACTCTCACTCGCCGATGAATTCATTTCTCATGAAACAATAAGCGAACTGTTACACACACCTTTTATTGGTGATGCAGAAAAAGAAAAAATTCAACGCTACAAATGGGACATTGCGCTGAAACAGCAACCCCTGACGATTATTTTTAAAACTATTTTAAATGACGACGAAGCACCTGCAAAATTCAAAAAACATTTCAATGAGCTCATTCATTTTTTTGAAACATTACCGCATCAATTAAAAATCAGTGAATGGACAGCTATTTTTAATAAAGCATTAACCCTTGCGGGCTGGCCCGGCGAGCGCAGTTTAAATAGTCAAGAATACCAACTCGTACATCGTTTTCTTGATTTATTAAATGAATTTTCTCAGCTTGAAAAAATTCTTCCGAATGTTTCGTATAAAACAGCACTGCATTATTTTAATCGCATGGCATCTAAAACAATTTTCCAAATTCAATCACCCGATGCGCCCATCCAAATTTTAGGATTATTAGAAGCCACTGAATTAAATTTTGATGCTGTGTGGATCACAGGAATGGATGATCAAACATGGCCACCCACACCGAAACCCAATCCCTTTATTCCCCTGCACTTACAAAAAAAATTAAACATGCCGCATGCGTCGAGCGATCGTGAATTGCATTACTGCCGTGAATTATTAAATCAGCTAAAAAACACCGCAAAACAAGTGTTTTTTAGCTATGCGCAGCAAACTGCTGACACCCCATTGCGCCCGAGCGCATTGATTCACGACATTCCTGATATCACATTAGAAAAACTTTCACTCGCAGAATTCACTTCACCTGAAAAAAATATTTATGACACAAAACAAATTGAATTATTGAAAGATGAAAATGGACCACCGATTCAATCGAATGAAAAAATAAGAGGCGGAACTTCTATTTTTAAATTACAAGCCGCCTGTCCATTTAAATCATTTTCAGAATTACGTTTACATGCAAAAGCCATTGAATCACCTCAATTAGGATTAAAAGCAACAGAACGCGGCACACTCTTGCATGAAACATTACAACTCATTTGGGCGAAATTAAAAAATCACAAAACATTATGCAGCTATTCTGAATCAGAATTAATTTCACTCGTGCAAGAAAGCGTTTCTGCTGCACTTGCACCTTTTGGAAAAATGTCGCGTTATTTATTGCTAGAATCACAACGATTAGAAAAATTAGTCTTGCGTTGGCTGGAATATGAAAAATCACGTCCACCGTTTGAAGTGATTGCGCGTGAAAAAGAAACGAAAGCAACCGTTGCGAACATTCCAATTACCTTACGCATTGATCGTATTGATGCTTTTCCTGATGGCAGCCAATTGATTATCGATTACAAATCAGGAAAACAAAATAATATTAAATATTGGTTTACAGAACGTCCTGAAGAACCACAACTTCCTTTGTATTCTATTGTTCATCCAGAAAAAACAGCGGGGATTGTTTTCGCGCAAATTTCTGCGGAAAAAATGCAATTGATGGGTGTCAGTCAAAATAATTTAGCACTCTCTTCTGTTAAATTATTATCTGACGTGAAGTATACCACTGCGACTTCATGGTCAGAACAATTAACCGCGTGGAAAAAAACATTAGAAAATTTAGCGCATGCGTTTTGCAAAGGAAAAGCAAGCGTGCATCCTAAGCAGCCGAATGAAACATGTCGTCATTGTCATCTTCATTCGTTATGTCGAATTTATGAAGTGGTAGATGAAAATTATGAATATGAAATTGAATAACATTCCTGATGCGAATGAGCGCATCAAAGCACTGGATCCGCATAAATCATTCATTGTGCAAGCACCTGCGGGATCAGGAAAAACAGAATTACTGACGCAACGATTTTTAAAATTATTATCGTATGTGAATTCACCCGAAGAAATTCTTGCGATTACCTTCACAAAAAAATCAGCGAATGAAATGCGCGCAAGAATTATTAACGCGCTCCAAATTGCAGAACATTCATCTGAACCTGAATCCGCACATGAAAAATTAACGTGGCAATTAGCAAAAAATGTTTTAGCGCGCGATCAAAAATTAATATGGTCACTCTTGAGCAATCCCAATCGATTGCGATTACAAACCATGGATTCATTTAATTCGACACTGACAAAACAGCTACCGATTTTATCGCAATTTGGTGCAACACCGGATATTACCGATTACCCTCAACCGCTTTATCGTCAAGCTATACAAGAATTATTATCGCATTTAGAAGAAAATCTTCCGTGGTCGAATGCAATTGCACAGCTGTTATTGCATTTAGATAATGATTTAAATCAAGTTGAATCATTATTAATTTCGATGCTAGAAAAACGCGATCAATGGTTACCGTATCTTGCGTGTGACAATCCTGAATTTGAATTACGTGAATTATTAGAGTCGCATTTGAAAAATGTGAATGCAGAAATGCTTTCTAATTTTTATCGCACTTTCCCAAATGAATATTTCAGTGAATTAAAATTATTAATGAATTACGCGAAAGTGGAAAACACGCCCTGCGCCATTGCGAATTTATTGCTGACAAAAGATTCCAGCTGGCGAAAAAAATTCACAAAAACAGAAGGCTTTCCTTCTGAATCACAAAATGAAGAAGAGAAAAAAATATTTTCCGAAATGAAAGAACGCATATTAAAATTAATTGATCACATCAGTGCGAAAGAAAATATCAAACACGTACTCACTGAAATGCAACATGCCCCTGCACTCATCTATCAAGAACCTCAATGGCAAACATTAAATGCACTTCATCAAGTATTACGACTCGCTGTCGCACAACTCAAATTAGTTTTTCAAACACATGGGAAAATTGATTATATTGAAAATGCACAAGCGGCATTAACTGCACTCGGTACAGCAGAATTTCCAACCGATTTAGCACTCGCACTCGATTATCAAATTAAACATATTTTAGTCGATGAATTTCAAGATACCTCTCATTCACAATTTCGTTTAATTGAAAAATTAATTGCTGAGTGGGACAACACACATCATCGCACTCTATTTTTAGTCGGTGATCCAATGCAATCGATTTATCGTTTTCGTGAAGCAGAAGTCGGACTTTTTATTCGCGCGAAAAAAAATGGAATAGGTGCAATCAAATTAGAACCGATTACATTAGCTGTTAATTTTCGATCGACACCCGCGATTGTTAACTGGGTGAATGAACATTTTAAAATAATTTTTCCTAAAACAGATGATATTGCAACAGGTGCCGTGTCACATGTTGCGAGCATTGCGCATCATCCAGAAGAAAATGATTCTACAGTTTCATTAAATACTTTCATGAATGAAGAAGATATCACGCAAGCAAAATCAATCGCCGCACAAATAAAAGCTATTCAGAAAAAAAATTCAAATGAATCGATTGCGATTCTGGTGCGCGGACGAACGCATCTTCAAAAAATTATTCCCACATTAAAATTATTAAATATTGCTTATCAAGCCATTGATATTGATCAATTAGAATCACGCCCTGCGATTCAAGATATTTTGGCATTAACACGCGCACTTTTTTCTCCTGCCGATCGAATTGCATGGTTAACGATTTTGCGTGCACCGTGGTGTGGATTAACACTCGATGATTTATTTCACATTGCAGGAAAAGATCCGCACGCATTAATCATTGAACGAATCAATTCTGAAAAAGTACACGAAGAACTCAGTGCAAATGGAAGGAAGCGATTACATGCTATTTTACCGATATTAAATGCAAAATGTGCAGAACGTTTTCGATATTCACCACGTGACTGGATTGAAAGTACATGGTTATTATTAGGTGGCCCTGCCACATTAGAACAACCCTCTGATTTAGAGGATGTGCACGCCTATTTACAACTCATTGAGAAATTAACATCGAATGGAGAAATGATTTCACTTTCACATTTAGAAGAATCCATTCACCGACTCTTTGCAAAAGCAAAAAATCATTCCGAACAGTGCGTGCAAATCATGACAATTCATAATGCAAAAGGTTTGGAATTCGATCATGTATTACTACCGCATTTAGAAAAAAAATCACCTTATGATCAAAAACAATTATTGTTATGGATCGCACATCCCAATAATACTTTATTATTAGCACCCATTTTTGCAGCTGATGAAAAACCCGATTCAATTTATAATTACATAAAATATCAGAAAAATATGAAATCTGATTTTGAAGTCGCACGTTTGTTATATGTTGCAGCAACACGCGCGAAAAAAAGTTTACATTTATTTTTCAACGTAGAAGCAGAAGATGAAAAAATAAAATTACCTGCGGGAAATAGTTTGCTTGCAGCATTGTGGTGCGCCATTTCGAAAGAAAATTTATTGAGAAAAAAATCTGACACAATTTCTGTCTCTTTACCTGAAACAGAAAAAGCAATTAAACGATTAAAATCCAGCTGGAAAAATCCAGTCACAGAAATGAATTTGCATGAACAAGCAAATCCGCATGATAAAAACCCTAGCTTTAAATTATCGGAACATCATCCCAAATATATTGGGATCATGATTCATTCATTATTACAGCAGATTTCGTTATCAGGAATAGAATGGTTTAAAAAACTTTCGTTAGAAAAAATATCTGCGTATTTAAAAACACGACTGATTCAATTAGGAATGATGGATGCAGCTATTCCTGATGCCGTCACGACTATTCATCGCGCAATTCAAAATACGTTAAATGATACGCGGGGTCAGTGGATTTTATCGCCACAGCGTGAAGCGCAATCGGAATATCCTCTGACGGCTATCATCAATGGAAAAATTCATTCATTCATTTTAGATAGAACATTTGTGGATGAAAATAATGTGCGGTGGATTATTGATTACAAGAATTCATTATTAGAAAAAAATGATTTGGAAAAATATAAAATGCAGTTGATGCAATACCATCATGCGATGCGTGCGTTTGATGCGCGTGAAATAAAATTGGGATTGTATTTTCCACTCAGCACTGAGTGGACCGAAATTATCTTATAAAAACCAATTGCGAAGCGATTCCGAGCCGCGCGCGTCAGCAAGCGTGTATGCTCTAAATAACTTCTCGGTAATTAAAAATTTGTACACGCTTGGCTTAGCGCGCGGCTCGGAATCGTACTAAAAATTTCCGAGTCACGTCACAATTTGGATGTATACATAATTTCAAACGAACGTTTTATATTTTCAAAAACCGCCATGGGTTTTCCTTGCTCATGAACCACATAACGAATAGTGGCTTCTACTTCACATTCATTCCATAAATATCTTGTACTTCCATGACGTGTCCAACGTTGTGATCTACCGTTATCTATTTGTGATTCATTTAAGCAACGAGAAGCATACGCTTTAATTTTATTCATTACGTATTCTGGTTTTTTTATTGTATGCAGAACCAAATGCACATGATTTGTTCTAACATGTGCCGCTAACAAAACCCATTTATCATGAACACATACTTCCTTAATTGCATCAAGAACAATTTCTCGGTGTGTTTTATCCAAAAGATAGGAAGTTTCTGCCATGCGTTGTTTTACACTTTTTTCTCGAATTTTATTTTCAAATAAAAATTCGGTTTGGGGAATATTATGCTTGCGATCAACAGAGGCTTTTTCTGTACCATGCAGCCATGTTCCATAACAAGTAAATGTAATGAAATAAGCGAGTGGATGCTCAAGATATTTTTTCATTTTTAATTCCTAGGGTTTTTTAATAATTTATGGTTTAGAAATAACTGATTAACTTTTGAGTACGATTCCGAGCCGCGCGCTAAGCCAAGCGTGTACAAATTTTCTATTACCGAGAAGTTATTTAGAGCGTACACGCTTGCTTACGCGCGCGGCTCGGAATCGCTTCGCAATTTGCATTAGACAAAATTCGTGATTTAACGTACAGGCTTATTTTAACTCTGAATACAATCCAAACCTTGTGTGACTACCCTGATATCTTTATGTTTTTGCACTACCCGTTAAAATATACCTTTATATTTTTACACCAACCGTTAAAATATACATGTATATTTTAACACTTCCCCCAATACATAGTTACAACATCCTCCACGACTGCCTCCCCCATTGGAAGGGAAATTAAAATCATTACATCAATTTATGAGTGAAAAACCCTGGAAACTTGCAATTCGTTTTTATGCAGGACCTATTCAACGCGATCACATCAAATCAAAAACAACGATAGGTGATTTAAATGATTACGAACTTATTTCATTACCGTTTTATTTGATAGGTCAGTTGCATCGATTACTTTCTATTTAATTTTCATAACATCCTCCACGATTGCCTTCCCAACATCACAACACGCGTCGACCGATCACAAATGATTTTTGTTTCCACTGGTTCCACAGTTGTGCTCTGCACCATCACTTGCAAATTTTCAGATTTCTCTGGCACGAGTAATAATGTAATACGAAAATAATCAGCCACTTTATTTTTTAAATTTTCAAATGATGCACACGTATCAACTCCTAATGATTCAATCACATAGTAATATTGAAATTGATTTATTTTTCCTGTGCAGCTTTCTGAGGCTTGCCACCACGATAATGCTTGTAGCAATAATGCCGCTGACGATGTGATTGGAATGACACATTCTGATGAAAGATTTATTTTTTCTTCGATCGATTTTAATCCTATTTCTGCAGCATCAAATGCTTGCTGCCATCTCAGCTGTTTTAAACTCATGCGCGATTCCATCAAACTGCTTTCTGCCATCGCGAGTCCCAATAACATTAATATCATTAAAAAAACCAGCGTCGTAAATAAAACAATGCCTAAATTTTTCATATTATTTTCCTTTTATTAATTTTTTAAACTCAAATCTAATTCGATTTTTTCTTTTAATGGATTTTTAAAAACTTCTACTGACGATAATTCCAATGAAATAACCACCGCACTCACGGATGACCAATCAATAATTTCCTGCGCGGATTTTTCTTCCGAGTTATTTAATCGATAGCGAATATCAAATGATTCCACACCTTCTGCAATTTCTTCGCCACGAGCGCTCCCGCTTTGCATAAATAATGAAAAAATAGCGGAACCGTCACGACGAACACGATTTGATTTTTCAACATAAAAAGAATTCATTTCAAACTCACCTACTTCTGCATAATTTTCATATGCATTTTTTAATTCACCTTTCACATCAATTTTTTGTTGGTTTTCTTTTTGATTTGAAAAATGATTAGAAATAAAATCTTCTGCACTTTTGCAATCCGAAATCCATAAATGATTTTCTTTCACGCGAGAAAGTAATAAAGGCGGCGACACCATTAAAAAATTATTTTTAACCGTTTCACTTAATACGGTTGCAGGATTCATTCTGCGAATTGAAATAAAATCAAATCCATTTTTTTGTCCACCCATAATTTTATTATCAGGCGTAATAAAAGATGAAAATTTTTCAGTCAATCGCGGGCAACCAATATAACCCGCAGATAAAATATGTTGTGTTAAAAGAGACGAAACCATTCGTGCATTTTCATGCAATTTGTTTTTTGCTTGCAGCAATCGAAAATCATCATGCCATTCTGCATATAATTTTGTGATGCAAAAAATAATTAAAATTCCGATGATCATCGAAATGAGTAACTCAACAAGCGTACTGCCTTTCATTTGGCTTTACTCACGTGATGCATTGTTTTTTGCTGAAACGAAGCAAATTTCATCATTTGAAATTCATACAACATCGTCGAGAGCAACAATAAACTGATCAAACATTCAATAAAACTAAAACCAGTGCTAGAAGTTTTCATTTTTTATCCTATATAATGCTTAAATATTAAGGGGGAAAATTAATGGATACATTAGAAAAAAAACATTGCTTACCTTGCGAAGGTGGTACAAGACCCAAAACACCCGAGCAAATTCAATACTCGTTAAAACAAATCAATACCGAATGGAAAACCACTTCAGATCAAAAACAAATTTTTCGTGATTTCCGTTTTAAAAATTATTATCAAACCATGGCATTTGTAAATGCGATTGCATGGATGGCACATTATGAAAATCATCATCCTGATCTTGAAGTCGGTTTCAATCATTGCCTCGTGCGTTATACCACGCATGCGATTGATGGACTTTCTGATAATGATTTTATTTGCGCTGCAAAAGTCGATACTCTTTTTCAACCTTCTCAAGAGAAAAAATCATGAGCGAACACGACGACGATCACCGCACATTGATTATTTCTGAAATGATGTCACCCGACATGATTAATTATTACGGAAATGTTCACGGTGGAAATTTATTAAAGCTCTTGGATAATGTGGCGTATGCGTGTGCCGCGCGTTACTCAGGAAAATACGTCGTTACTTTATCTGTAGATCAAGTCTTTTTCAAGGAACCGATTCATGTGGGTGAACTCGTTTCATTTTATGCCTCTGTGAATTATGTGGGGAAAACATCGATGGAAATCGGTATTCGTGTTGTTGCTGAAAATTTAATTACACAGGGAAAACGTCATGCGATTAGCTGTTATTTTACAATGGTCGCGTTAGATGAGAATGGAAAACCTACTCCTGTGCGACCGCTCACGATGGAAAATGAAACACAGCAGCGTCGTTATAATGATGCGGTGAAACGGAAGGAAATGCGATTGGCGTTATATAAACAAAAACATCAATAACGCTTCGCAAACTCTTCCATAAATTCTGCCAATTGATTCACACCCTCATCCGGCATCGCATTATAAAGACTCGCACGCACCCCACCGACTAATCGATGTCCTTTTAAATATTTCAATCCGATTTTTTTTGCTTCATCTAAAAATAATTGCGTGAGCTCTGGTGTTTCTAAATTAAAAACTACATTCATCCACGAACGATAATCAGGATGCACGGTATTCAAATAAAAACCCTTACTTTTATCGATGATTTGATACAATTTCATCGCGCGGCGTTCATTTCTTTCTGCAAATTTTTTCACACCACCATTTTGTTTCATCCATCGCAACACTAAATTTAAGATGTACCACGAATATGTTGGTGGCGTGTTATAAAGTGAATGATGTTCTGCTGTGATTTGATAGGAATACAGTATCGGTGTTCCAGGTATTGGATCTTTAATTAAATCGTCGCGAATAATCACAACACTGATTCCCGCTTGTCCCATATTTTTTTGCGCACCCGCATAAATAATTCCAAATTGATTCACATCCACAGGCCGCGACAAAATAAATGAAGTCATGTCAGCAACCAAAGGAACTTTTCCTGTTTGCGGCACCCATTGAAATTCGATTCCTTCAACTGTTTCATTCGGTGTGTAATGCACATAATCTGCATTCGGATTTAAAGACCATTTTGATTGAGGCGGAACAGTAAACAATCCATTTTCTTTGATGACTTCCGCTGCAACATTGACTTCACCAAAATGTTTTGCTTCCGCTGCGGCTTTTTTCGACCACACACCGGTTTCAATATAATCGGCTTCTTTTTTTGCTGAATATAAATTCAAAGGCACCATTGAAAACTGATGCGTTGCACCGCCTGAAATAAAAAGTACGCGATAATTTTTTGGAATATTCATTAATTCACGAAGATTGGCTTCTGATTCTTCTACAATCGTCTTAAATTCAGAACCACGATGACCCAATTCCATAATCGAAACGCCCGTGCCATTCCAATCCAGCATTTCTTTTTGTGCTTGCAATAAAACTTCTTCAGGTAATACTGCGGGGCCCGCACTGAAATTAAAATTTTTACGCATTTTTTTCTCCTTCTTAGGCTGCATAACATAGCAATTATTATTTTCTTTCGCTATTATTATTCCACGCAAAAATTTAAGAACGAGAGTTTAATATGAATTCTGCAAATATTACAAAATTTCTTGTCGAAATGATTGTCATGATGAACCCCCTCGGTTCACTTTCAATTTTTTTACAGCTAACAAAAGGCTTTGCCTACAAACGACAACGCATCATTGCACTGCATGCCTCCCTCGCCATGATTATTATCATGTTCCTCACTTTGTGGACGGGTGAACGTTTGCTTGATTTACTGGGAATTTCTTTATCTTCTTTTCGATTTGCAGGTGGAATTATTTTATTGCTGATGGGATTGTCTATGTTGCAATCGCAAGAAAGTTCTGTGAACCATTCGTCTGATGACAATGCAGCTGCACGTGAAAGTGAATCGATTGCAGTGGTCCCTGTTGCGCTTCCTTTAATTATCGGGCCGGGAGCCATTAGCACCATGATTATTACGGTGAATGATTTTTCTAGCACCGCACAAAAATTATGTTTGTCTTCTATTTGTTTGGGGCTTGCATTAAGCATGGGATTATTGCTTTATTTCGCGCAGCCAATTGCACGATTTGTGGGGGCTTCTGCGATTAAAGTGATTACGCGGATTATGGGGATGGTCATTATGTCTGTTGCTGCTGGCATGTTATCTGAAGGGTTAATCGGCTTAATTCCGGCGCTTGGATAACCGAGCCGCGCGCGTAAGCAAGCGTGTACAAACTCTTAATCACTGAGAAGTTATTTAGAACATACACGCTTGCTGACGCGCGCGGCTCGGATCCGTTCTTAATATTTCCTTAAGCTAATTTCTGTATAATCTCTGAAAAATACCCGAGAAAACACATGCAAACAGCTGCCACACCTAAAAAGAAATCTGATTCTCAAATTCTTCCTGGAAGTGAAAAAAGTTTTGCAAAATTTAAAAATGCATTGCCGATTTATTTTCACGAAAATTTTCCAAAAGATCTTTGGCCGATTATTTATTTATATCAATGGGATTTAGAACGCATACAATTACCCAAAAAACCTGTCATTGTTCGTGGTTCTTATTTTTCAAAACACCGTTTAGAAGAATTGGATGATGTAACATATGCGGCAGACAATAGATTATTAAGAAAATATGGAATTCCTGAATCAAATTATGGAGCACGTATTGATGCATACGTTGTTCCGTTTCCTTATCCTAAGGTTGTAAACAATCTTCTTCAACAACGAAAATGGGAACTTACTATTCCACAAAAAAAATCAGACGAAAAAAAATCGCATGATGAAAAAAGTGCGTTACTTCTAAATGATGAAGCATTCGAAAGAAATACAAATACTTCTGATGAAAAACTGATTACAGAACTCGGAACAATTGCTGAACGCAATTGGGAACCGACTCATCACCCCATTGCAAACAAAGTAGTTCAATTAGTCGATGAAGCAAAAAGAAATAATAAAGAATCTGTTTCAATGATCGATATTTTAGAAGAAGAATTTCCTTTGAATGGAACAGTTCGCGTGCCTGCATATCCTCCTATTTTATTTTATGCAGGAGATCAGTCAGATCATGAAAGAGATCACTGCAATCTTTACAAATATTATTTTTACCGAATCGGATATCTTTTAAATACTGCGCTCAGTTTACTTTACCCTTTTTATATTGCATTGAAAAAAAATAATATTCATGAGTTTGATGCGGGGCTTAGTTTTTGTTTTTTAATCGCATTTGGTTTCGTAGGATATCTTCCTGCCTTCTTTCGTTTCATGTGGGAAACAAATTATTACTTTCATTGTCATCAGATGCGTGGTGAACAATTTCGTGGTAGTTATTTTGCATTAACATCACTTAATTATTTGGGGCTGTCCATATTTTCTCTTGTAGGATTATTTTACGGATTAAGCAATCACGAATTACCTCCTCCATTACTTTATCCTTTTTTCATTAATATGCTTGAATCTGTCATCACGATAACAAGCCTTCATGCTTTTTTAAATCTTCCAAACGATTCAAATAAATTAAAACAATATCTTTCTACACTTCCTTTTTTAATACCTTTAATTATTTTTTCAGCTGCAACATTGAATGATTCTATTGGATTCTTCCAATCATTTTTTAATATGGGAATGCCTGTTGCACTTACTTTAACGCTTGTTTTTAGCTTGTTTTCACTGCCCATGAATGCACTTGCAAGTAGTCATGTTTTTGAAGAAGCGAAACAACTTTTTGGAATAAAAAAACCTGCTGTTGAATTACAAGAATATCCTGGTGAATTTACAGGGCGTCATTTAACACGTTTGGCTTATGGTGCATTTAAAGCAACCTTGTTATACATGACAACGTCTTACTCATTACCACTTATTATCACAGCAGGATTAGTATTTTATATTCAAGGCGCATTTCCTGAAGCACTTCGTCTTTCCGCAAGTCGTCATGCATTACTCGCAATCAAACCGCGCCCGCAACCTGCAGCAGCAGACGTAAAAGAACATCGAATTGAAATGCAACCTTTGATTGATATGAAAGTTTGAACACGAAAAGTGGAAAATTGTATCAGCTACCAAGTAATAAGCTAGAAAAATTTTTATTAAAAATTAAATTCACTTAAGGTTTCCTTAATATTACTTCTCTATAATGCATCTTCCTTCTTTCACGCATGGAGGAAATTCTATGCAGAACCACAATAACGAAAGTTTTCAAAAATTTCGAAATGCTTTACCTTCTTATTTTCAAACTCATTTTCATCGAGACCTTTTACCGATTATTTTTTCATATTATTCTAGTTTACGTCATATACGATTACTGACAGAACCCGCTAGTCTTAAAAATCCTTATTTAATGACTCGATTGGAAGAAAAAAATGATTTGCTTAGACTGACAGAAAATAATCATTTTCAACAATTAGGAGTGACTCAAGCAAATATTCACTTTTGGATTCAATCTGCTCCTGAAATACAACGTTTCTTACAACGAGTGCATTCTTATCCTGAAGGTTGGATATTTAAAATTTCAAATGAAGAAAAAGAAGATGAAGAAGCACCTTTAATTAATAATGTGGCACTTGCAAGAAATGAGAGTGAAGATGAAAAAATTATTGCAAGTTTAAAACGAGTCAGTGCACGATATTCACTCGCAAAAAAGTTACTCGTCTTTACGATGAATCAAAAAAACAAAATCTTCGATCTTTTTCTGTTATGGAAATACTTGAAGAAGAACTTCCTATCGAAAAAATAATTCAAGCGCCTGCAACGACTCCACTTTCTTTTTTTCCTTATAATCCTTTTGATCGTAACAGAATGAATAGCTTTCAAGGCTGTCGACTACCTTTTACTAGGCTTATTTGTGGCCTTATCTACATTACCACTGCTCTTTCTGCATTTACCCCTCTCACTTTCACTTCGGAAAAAACAAATCATTCTTTTCTTGCCACAGCATTATTAGCATTGACGACACCAGGATATTTTTATACTGTCTACCGATTATTAAATGAAAGCAGCTATTACTATCACGAAGGAATACCTGCTCGAAATATTCGGATTAATTTACGTGGTCGAAATTTTTCAATTTCTCTTACGTCGATATTTTTTTTCATATTGCTGAATCTACATGGCTTACCATTTGTATTTACATTATCAACTTTTATAAAAAATTCTGACGCGATTGATCATCTAATAACATCTTCAGCAGCAACTTTTCTTCTTTTGATTGATATCGGTCTCAAATCTATTTTAGAAATGGCAAATATAAATCGTCTTTATTACAATTTTCGATCTTTAAGTTGCTTAGATATTTTGAAAGAAATAATTTATACAATTCCATTTTTAATTCCAGCTATTTTTTTCGGATATAGTACCATAAACAATTCAGCTGCTTTTTTTCAATTCATTACAAAAGTTGCATTCACGCTACCCGATTCCGCTGCAATTTCTTTTGCTATATTTTTCACACTTCTTTCATTACCTATGAATATGTTCGGTAGTCGCCAAGTTTTTGAAGACGCTAAGCAACTGACTGGAATGAGCAAACCCACTGTTGAATTGAAAGAAAATAAATATGAATTTGCAGCACGACATTTATCTCGTCTTTCTTATGGTGTTTTTAAAAGTGCGTTATTGTATATGACAACCTCTTATTCGTTACCACTTATTATTGCAGCAGGATTAGTATGTTATATTCAAGGCGCTGCTCCTGAAAATATTCGTCTTTCATGCTCTCGATTTATATTAATGGCAATACCACGACGACAACCTGAACCAGAAATAAAAGAAGATCGAATTGAAATGCAAAATTTGATTGATATGAAAATTTAAATTCATTGTCATGCCAGCGTGCTTTTAGCTGGCATCCAGTGACCTTTAAAAAGCCACTGGATGCCACCGCTCGCAAAAAACGCTCGGCTGGCATGACAATTATTTCGGGGCTAGCATATCTTCGGGGCGCACATATTTTTTAAATTCATCTTCAGATAAATAACCTAATGCAAGACAGGCTTCTAATAAATTGGTTCCTTCATGCCATGCTTTATGCGCAATTTCAGCTGCTTTATCGTAACCAATTTTGGGAGCAAGTGCGGTGACGAGCATTAAAGAATTATCTAATGACGATTTAATTCTTTTTTCATCGGCTTTTAATTCTGTGATGCAATATTTTGTAAACATATGCATTCCATCTGCAAGCAATGTGACAGAATGTAAAAAATTAAAAATGATAACCGGTTTAAAAACATTTAATTCAAAGTTTCCTTGTGATCCTGCAACAGAAATAGCTGTGTCATTTCCAATGACTTGCACAGCAATCATTGTGAGTGCTTCACACTGAGTAGGATTTACTTTTCCTGGCATGATGGAAGATCCTGGTTCATTCGCAGGTAAAACTAATTCACCAAATCCTGTTCGCGGACCGGAACCTAACCATCGCACATCGTTTGCAATTTTCATAAGAGCTACAGCTAATGTTTTTAATGCACCGCTTGCAAATACAAATGCATCATTCGCAGCTAACGCTGCAAATTTATTCGGCGCGGAAATAAAAGGTTGTTTTGTAAGAGCAGCAATTTTTTCTGCAGCTAAATTTGCGAATTTAGGATGAGAATTTAATCCTGTTCCTACAGCTGTACCACCGAGTGCTAATTCATATAATCCTGACAATGTTGATTCAATATTTTTTTTGGCAAAATCAAGTTGCGCAACATAACCAGAAAATTCTTGTCCTAATGTGAGTGGCACTGCATCTTGCAAATGCGTGCGTCCAATTTTAATAATGTGATTAAATTCTTTTTGTTTTTTTGAAAGCGCTTCACGCAATTCATTTAACATAGGAATTAATTTATTTTTAATCGCATCAACAGCTGCAATATGCATTGCGGTTGGAAACGTATCATTTGAAGATTGCGAAAGATTCACATCATCATTCGGATGAATAGGTTTTTTACTTCCTAAAACACCTCCAGCTAATTCAATCGCACGATTTGAAATCACTTCATTTACATTCATATTGGTTTGTGTGCCACTGCCTGTTTGCCAAATGCGTAATGGAAATTGATCATTCCATTTTCCTGCGATAATTTCATCGGCCACTTGTGAAATGAGTTTTAATTTATCTTGCGATAATAAATTCAATTCTGCATTCGTCATGGCAGCTGCTTTTTTTAATAATGCAAATGCATGAATTAATCCAAATGGCATGGTGTCATAACCAATTTCAAAGTGTTTTAAAGAACGCTGCGTTTGCGCGCCCCAATACACATTTTCGGGCACATCTATTTTTCCTAAGCTATCAGATTCAGTGCGCATCTTAGACATAAATTTTTTCTCCTAAACTTTTTGTCACTAATTCATAAACATCTTTTGAAAGATTTTTTTTCTGTAAAATGATTTCTAATTGTTCGCGCATGAGGGCTTGACGTTTTTCATCATACCGTTTCCATTCTGTGAGCGGTGTAACCATGCGTGCTGCAATTTGCGGATTAAAATCATTCAGCTGTAAAACAATATTAGTAAGAAATTGGTAACCACTTCCATTTATCGCATGAAAATTGATTAGATTTGATCGACAAAATGGCGCAATCAGTGCATACACTTTATTTGGATTTTTAAGATCAAATGCAGGATGCTTCATGAGCTGCATCATTTTTTCTAACGAAAAAGAACTTGCTTGCAATGTAAACCACTTATCAACGACCAAAGCATCGTCTTTCCATTTTTGATAAAACGCAGCTAATGCTTTATCACGCTCATCACCATCGATTTCAATTAATGCATTTAATGCAGCAATTGTATTTGTCATATTGATATTTAATGATTCATTAAATTGTTTTTCTGCGAGTGGAATGTGTTTTTTTAATTTTAATAAATAAAAAAGCGCGAGATTTTTCAGCTGACGGCATTCGATAGTATCTTGATTATTTTCTTTAAAAACAGCCGTGAAATCACCTTCTAACTTCTCTGCGATTTCTTTTAATAAAAACTCTCGAACCGAGCGCACCGCATCTACATCAATCACATCCATTTGCTCACATAAATATTTTTCATTCGGCAAGATTAACAATCGTGTTAATAATAATTTATCGTTTTGTTGTGTGCGCAATACATGCTGAAATGTTTCAATAAAGCCATTTGGCACTTGTAATGATTTTCCTTTTTTAAATTCTTCCATCATGCGGAATAAACAATTCGTTGCATAACGCTGCCCTGCCTCCCAACGATTAAACCCATCACTGTCGTGTTTAAAAAGAAGTTGTAGCGATTCATCAGAATAATTGTAACGTAATTTGACAGGTGCAGAAAAATGTCGCAATAAAGATGGAATAGGACGTGAAGCAATATTTTCAAATTCAAATGTTTCTGTTGCGTTTTTCAAATTCAATAAATTATTTTTTATTTTAATTTCTGCACCAGTTGAATCTAATAATCCAATTTTAACAGGAATATGAAACGATTTTTGATTCGGCAAATAATTCTGTTTCACCATTAATTTATATTTTTTATTTGCTGCATCATATTCATCAGTGACATCAACGAAAGGCGTTCCCGATTGCGAATACCACAAACGAAATTGTGTTAAATCAATTTTCGATGCGTCTTCCATTGCCTTCACAAACTCTTCAATCGTAACTGCATGACCATCATTATGCGAAAAATATAAATCCATTCCTTTTCGAAATAAATCATCGCCCAAAATAGTTTTCATCATGCGAATCACTTCAGCACCTTTGTTATAAACAGTGGCTGTGTAAAAATTATTAATTTCAATGTAAGAAGATGGCTGCACAGGATGTGACAGAGGGCCCGCATCTTCTGGAAATTGTGCATTTCGCAAGCTAATCACATCATTAATTCGCGCAACAGTTTTTGATGTCGTATCTGCAGTAAACGATTGATCACGAAAAATGGTAAGCCCTTCTTTCAAGCTTAACTGAAACCAATCACGACATGTCACACGATTTCCTGACCAATTATGAAAATATTCATGCGCGATGACAGATGACACATAAATAAAATCATTATCCGTTGCTGATTCAGGTGTCGCCAAAATATATTTCGTATTAAAAATATTAAGGCCTTTATTTTCCATCGCGCCCATATTGAAATCACTGACAGCGACAATCATATAAATATCTAAATCATATTCACGACCAAAATGTGTTTCATCCCAACGCATTGCTTCTTTCACAGATTGCATTGCATGATCACATTGATCACGATTTCCTTTTTCGACATAAATTTGTAACGTGATGCGACGACCGGATTGTGTGATAAAAAAATCTTCCACACATTCTAAATCACCGGCAACGAGCGCAAATAAATAGCTAGGTTTTTTAAAGGGATCTTCCCATTTCACCCAATGCTTTCCATTATTTTTTCCTTTTTCAATAGGATTTCCATTCGATAACAAAACAGGATAACGTTTTTCATCTGCTGTTATCTTTGTTGTAAATTTCGTCATGACATCAGGACGATCTAAAAAATAAGTGATGCGGCGAAATCCATGCGCTTCACATTGTGTGCAAAAATTTCCGCTGGATTTATATAATCCACTCAGTGCTTTATTTTCCTGTGGTTTAATACGCGTAACAATTTCTAAATTAAATTCAGAGGGAACATTTAAAATCATGAGTGATTCGGAAGAAATTTCATATTCGTTTGGTTGTAATTTTTTTTGATTAAGCATGACGGATTCTAATTCCATCATTTCACCGTCTAAAATTAATTCTTGCGTTGCTGATGTTGAAGCGGGATTGCGATGCATTTTCAAAAATGATTTTACACGAGTAAAATCTTCGTTGAGTTCAAATTCTAAATCACATTGAGCGATTAAATAGTCAGGAACAGTATAGTCTTTTAAATAAGTTGTTTTAGGTTGCATTTTATTTTTTCCATATCCTTTAAAAGTGCATGCGGACGTCACGCGCGCTAGATTATCACACCGAAAATAATTATGCGAATAGCTCCATATTCGGTATGATATGCACACTAAAAACAGAGGCTTTTATGACAGATATCAATGTGGACCCCAATGAAATAAAAAAGTTCAGCGATAGTGCTGCGCACTGGTGGAACCCCAACGGAGAAATGAAAGCATTACACGATATTAATCCCTTGCGTTTAAATTATATTTCGCAACGCACGTCTCTTTCTCAAAAAAAAATAATCGACATTGGCTGCGGCGGTGGAATTTTATCTGAAAGGTTAGCAAAAGAAGGCGCGATTGTAACAGGCATTGATATGAGTGAAGAAGCATTACACGCAGCAAGAGAACATCAAAAAAAAACGGGCATGCAAATTGATTATCAAAAAGTAACCGCTGAAAAAATAGCTGAAAAAAATCCCGAACAATTTGATGTGGTCACGTGTTTAGAAATGTTAGAACACGTTCCTGATCCGGCGAGTATTGTACAATCCGCTGCAAAACTCGTGAGAAAAAATGGCGATGTTTTTTTCTCAACCCTTAATCGAAATTTAAAATCGTATTTATTTGCTATCATTGGCGCAGAGTATGTTTTGAAATTATTACCGAAAAATACGCATGATTATGCGAAATTTATTCGTCCGAGTGAACTTGCTTCACTCGCGCGCGATGCAAATTTGCATGTCGAAGAAATCATCGGATTGAGCTATCATCCGTTGACAAAAAAATATGAATTAACAAAAGATGTTTCAGTAAATTATTTGATGCATTGTAGGAAATTATGAAACCCCAAGCTATTTTATTTGATTTAGACGGCACACTGCTTGATACAGCACACGACATCGTTCACACCGTAAATGAATTGCGCGAACGCTATGGAAAATCTGCACTTCCTTTAGCTGCACTCCGCGCATTCGTCGGACAAGGTGCAAAAAAATTATTAAAACTGGCATTTGATGTGGAAGAACACGATGAAATGTATCCTTCTTTATTTTCTCAACTTCTCGAATTAAGTGAAAAAAATATCTGTCGCAGCACCACTTTTTTTGAAGGAATGGAAACTATTTTAATGATGTTAGAAAAAAATAATATCCCATGGGGAATTGTTACCAATCGACCTGAACGTCTTACTTTTCCTTTAATTAAAAATTTAAATTTAGATCAACGCGCCGCATGCGTGATTGGTGGAGATACGCTTTCAAAAGCAAAACCCTTTCCGGATCCTATTTTGCGCGCCTGCGAATTAATTAATAAAAAACCGTCTGAATGTATTTATGTGGGTGATGCAGAAACGGATGTGTTAGCAAGTCAAGCCGCGGGCGTTTTTTCTATTGTTGCATTGTATGGCTATATTGCACCGCATGAAGAACCTGCAAAATGGAATGCGGGCGCTTATATTCAGCACCCGAGTGAAATGATCACATGGATAAAATAAACGCTTCTTTTCTCGGTCTTCTTTGCGTGAGTGGTACAGATGCAAAAAAACTTTTACAAGGTCAGCTCACCTGTGATGTGAATGAAATCACAGAAACACATTCTTCACTTGCTGCACTGTGTAATCCTCAAGGTCGCGTGATCAGTTTATTTCAATTATTTTTATTTCAAGAAAATTATTATTTGCAAATGCCGCGTGAGATGGTGGCAATCACAAGTAATATTTTAAAAAAATATGCCGTGTTTTATAAGGTGAAGTTACATGATGCGAGTGATGAAGCCATCCCTCCTTTTAATACAGAAAAAAATTTATCTGAATGGAAACGAAAAAATATTGAAGCCGGTATTCCTGCAATTTATCCTGACACTTCTGAAAAATTTTTACCGCATGAAATTAATTTACATTTATTAAATGCCATTAGTTTTAATAAAGGATGTTACACAGGACAAGAAATTATTGCGCGGATGCAGCATCGGGGAAGATTAAAAAAAGAAATGAAATTAATGATCGTGCAATTAGATTACGCACCACGTCCGGGAGAGGATTTTTATTCTGAAGGGAAAATACAGGGCATTATTGTTGATAGTGTGGAATTTGAAAAAGGGAAATATCAAATCTTAGTGATTCTTGACATTAAATAGAAACGAGCACGAATTTTTTTTATAAAAAATATTTTGCAATCTACAGGCTGAAAGCCTGAAAGCTTTTCTAGCCTAGGCTTAGCGCGCTTTTTGCGCGTAAGCCTAGGTAAAATAATTTAAATGTTTGAAGCCCTGAAAGGGCGAAAGAAAAAAATGAAATTTTTGTTTCGCGCTTTCAGCGCTTTGATATTTTATTGGTTCATTTTACCTAGGGTTGCGGGCGCAAAGAGCGCGCCCTTAACCCTAGGCTAATAAAGCTTTCAGGCTTTCAGCCTGTAGATTGCAAAATTTTTTTATAATTTTTTAATCTTGTTGTAATTTCTTCGATGTTACATACTATATAAATCTAATTTCGGGAACACAAAATGACAAAAAAATTACGCGTCGTATTGGCTCAATTAAATTTCATGATGGGAGATTTCCCAGGAAATTTAAATAAAATGATAGACGCTGCCACACGCGCACGAGATGAATTTTCCGCCGATATTATTGTATTTCCAGAATTATGCGTCACAGCCTATCCACCCGAAGATTTATTATTACGAAAATCTTTTATCAACGATGCAAACAAAGCACTTTATGAATTTATTGCACGCGTAAATAATATTCATTGCATCGTGAGTCATCCACACGCAACACCACAGGGCTTATTAAATGCGATTTCTGTGATTCATAACGGCACGATTCTTGCGCGTTATGGAAAACAACATTTACCGAATTACGGCGTGTTTGATGAAGCGCGTTATTTTATTCCAGGCAATGCACCGTGCGTTGTTCCCATCAATGGCATTCCTGTTGGAATTGTGATTTGCGAAGATCTTTGGCTTCCCAACCCATCTGAACAAGCAGCCACACAAGGCGCGCGTTTTATTCTTTCACCGAATGCTTCTCCCTTTGAAATTGATAAACATGAAAAACGTTTAGACGTTATTTCAGCACGCGCAAAATCAACGAATATTCCGATTGCCTATGTGAATCTCATCGGTGGACAAGATGAATTAGTATTTGATGGTGGCTCAATGATCGTCGATGCAGAAGGAAAACTCTGTCATCATGCTGGTTTTTTTAATGAAACATTATTAGCTGTTGATTTCGAAATAACAAATGCACAAACACATGTTGCAGCTGTTCCCATTCATCTTCCCAGCACAGAAAAAAATATTTACGATGCACTTGTTTTAGGATTACGTGATTACGTTGAAAAAAATAATATTCCCGGTGTGATTATTGGTGTTTCAGGTGGAATTGATTCTGCACTGACGTTAGCAATTGCTGTTGATGCATTAGGAAAAGAAAAAGTCGAAGCTGTTTTCATGCCATCATGTTACAGTGCAGAAATCAGCAAACAAGATGCGTTTGCTGTTGCAAAAAATTTAAGCGTCGATTGCAAAACCATTTCTATTGAAACAGTATTTGAAAGTTTTATTCATTTACTTTCACCGAATTTTCAAGAAAAAAAACCAACGATCTCTGAAGAAAATATTCAAAGCCGTTGTCGATGTATTATTTTAATGGCACTTTCAAATCAATCCGGAAAAATTGTGTTATCAACAGGAAATCGCAGTGAATTAGCTGTGGGATATTCTACTTTGTATGGTGATATGAGTGGTGGATTTGCTGTATTAAAAGATGTTCCTAAAACATTAATTTATACACTCGCACAGTATCGAAATGAAATTAAAAAAGTCATTCCACAACGCATTATTGATCGACCCCCCACAGCTGAATTATCTCCCAATCAAAAAGATGAAGATTCATTACCGCCCTATTCTATTCTCGATAAAATTTTATTTTTATATCTTAATCAAGAACTCAGTGCAGAAGAAATTATTGCGGAAGGTTTTGATGCAGCGGTTGTTGAAAAAGTAATTAAATTAATTAAGCGAAATGAATATAAACGTCGACAAGCACCGATTGGGACTCACATTAATCACAAATCATTTGGGAAAGATTGGCGGTATCCGATTACAGCAAAATAAATTTTTTGATTTTGCTTGCACGAAACTTTATCCGAGGGGTGGCGTCGTGTGGTACTCCTTTTTTTTGCGCGTGTCTTTATCCGCGCAAAAAAACAGGAGACCACACGGCGACAGAACCCCGAGGCCAAAAATCTTCATTAAGCAAAATCAAAACCACGAAATTAAAACACTGGTGTCATGCCAAAAATTATATTTTCGTTCCTGGATAATTATATTGAATCACTCTAATCGTATCTTGTTCCAGCTGTGTTAAATGCAATTCTCGATACGATTTCGCCATAATCACTAATGCATCCGGCACTGTCGGCGCACCTTCATAATGGCGCACTAATAAACTCGCGCGATTCGCAGCAGCAACATAAGCTCTTTTTTCAAAATAATAATTCGCAACATCGAGCTGATGGTCCGCTAAAATATTTCGCAAATAAATCATGTATTGATATGCAGCAGGTGCGTAATAACTATTCGGATAACGTTTCACAATCATTGAAAAATCATTATACGATTTTTTAATTTGTGATAAATCACGCGTTGCTAAATCTACTTGAAATAAACGCTCAAAAACCCCTAAATTTTGATAATAATTGGATAACCCGCGCATGTAATACGCGTAATCCACATGTGGACTCACAGGATACGAACGCAAAAATCGATCTGCAGCAGATTCTGCAGAGGCATACTCACTTGTCATATAATACGAATAAATCACGTGTAAATTTGCTGTTTCTGCATGCACATCATAAGGATATTGCGCATCCAGTGCTTCAAATCGTTTGACTGATTCCGAATAACTTTTATCACGTAATGCTTCTTCCCCTTTTTGAAAAATTTGATTTCCCGATTCTCCTTTGTACATTTCAGCCGGATCGGTCGTCGATGTACACGCACTGATCAGTGCGAAAAAAAATAATATTGAGGTCGCGCATAAAGCTTTTATGATCTTCATCGTGATAAAGTACCTTTTTTAAAATTCCAATGGCGGTGGATTCTATCATCATGACAAAACAAATTCATCACACACTCACGATTCCTGAAGAGCTGGAAGGCCTTCGCTTGGATCAAGCGCTTGCAAAATTATTGCCCGATTATTCGCGCACACAAATTAAAGAATGGATTACGTCAGAAAAATTAACGCTCAATGACGCGCCCACAAAACCACGCACATTATTACGCGGTGGTGAAATTATTCAAATTTCAGCGGAAAAAAAGCCTCAACCTGAATGGGAGGCACAATCAATTCCATTAGAAATTATTTATGAAGATGACGCATTACTTGTGATTAATAAACCGGCAGGAATGGTGGTGCATCCCGCTGCAGGAAATTTTAATAACACATTATTGAATGCATTGCTGCATCACGCACCTGAATTAAAAACACTTCCACGCGCAGGCATTGTTCATCGTTTAGATAAAGATACATCGGGATTATTAGTGATTGCAAAAACAGAATTTGCAATAAAACATCTTTCTTCACAATTAACAAAACACACCATGCATCGTGAATATCAAGCCATTATTTGCGGATTACCGACAGGTGGCGGAAAAATTGATGCACCAATTGGACGCCATCCTATTTCACGTAAAAAAATGGCTGTGCAAGATACAGGAAAAGAAGCGATTACACATTATCGCGTCATTGAAAAATATCGCGGACATACACGATTAAAAATTCAACTTGAAACAGGAAGAACGCACCAAATTCGCGTGCATCTTGCGCATATTCGTTATCCTATTTTTGGAGATCCCACCTATGGAAAACGATTACAATTACCCAAAGGTGCAAGTGCCGCACTCATTGATGTGTTAAGAAAATTTAAACGCCAAGCATTACATGCGTTTCGATTAGAATTGATTCATCCTGTCACAGAAAAATCCATTGCGTGGGAAATTAAGTTACCTGAAGATATGCAGCAATTAGTTGATACATTGAAAAAGGATATCACACCGTGAGTTTATTTATTCAACCCAATTGGCCCGCGCCGAATCATGTGAAAGCCTACACCACATTGCGCGAATGCGATTCGTATTTACCTTTTGAGGGAGATACGTACGTTGAAGAATCTCACAAAGAAAAAATAAAAAAAAATCGCACACTATTAAAAAATCTTTTGCAATTTCCAGAAGAACCGATTTGGTTACAGCAAACACACAGCGCAACTGTGATTAAAGCCTCCCCTTCGCATCGACAATTTAATGCAGATGCTTCTTTTGCAGATGAAAAAAATCAAGTGTGTGTTGTGCATACTGCAGATTGCTTACCGATTTTACTATGCGATAAAAAAGGAACACAGGTTGCAGCGATTCATGGGGGATGGCGGGGTCTTGCAAAAGGAATTATTCAAAATACGGTGCAAACGTTAAATGTCCCTTCAGATGAATTATTAGTGTGGTTAGGCCCCGCAATTTGCGCAACGCATTACGAAGTAGGAAATGAAGTGCGTGATATTTTTATCGAAAAAAATGCTGAGCTCGCGAAAGCATTCAGCCCTTCTCCGCAAGGACGTTGGTTAGCTGATTTATACGCTATTGCGCGTATTCAATTTCAAATGCTGGGTGTGAAAAATATTTTTGGCGGGGAATTTTGTACATTTGAAGAAGAAGATTTATTTTTTTCATATCGGCGTGAAGGGAAAAATATTGGGCGGATAGCGACTCTGATTTGGATAAGTTGACGTTTGTCATGCCAGCCGAGCGCTTTTTGCGAGCGGTGGCATCCAGTGACTCTATTTAAAAGTCACTGGATGCCAGCTAAAAGCACGCTGGCATGACAGCTGAATATTTTTATTTTTAATATAACTGAATGCCAGCTTTCGCTGGCATGACAGACTTTCCTGCGTTTATACTAAATAACATTTACTAAAAGGATTCCCCATGAAAAAAACCTATCCCATTTTATTCGCGCTTCTCCTCTTCTTTTCATTGAATACGTTCGCAAGTATTCCCGTGAGTCCCAGCTTAGCGCCTATGTTAAAAAAAGCGTTACCCGCTGTTGTGAATATCCGCGCCCCGCTAAAAATTACTGATCTCAACACACTCAATCGGTTACAAAAAGAAAAAGCAAAAGAAGAAGGAAATAATGGGGACAGCAATGCACCTGTTCCTGACAAAGTGCTTTCTGTTGCATCCGGTGTGATTGTAGATGCCGATAAAGGTTATATTCTCACGAATGCACACGTGATTAATGAAGCACAAAATATTGTTGTCACACTCAGTGATGGACATCACTACACTGCAAAAATGATTGGCATGGATAAAGCCTCTGACATTGCACTGTTACAAATTCATGCAAAAAATTTAACAGCTATTCCTGTTGCAGATTCAAATTCATTAAAAGTCGGTGATGTGGTTGCTGCCATTGGAAATCCATTTGGTTTAAATCAAACAGTCACTTCAGGCATTATTAGTGCGCTCGGTCGAACTACATTAGGAATTGAAAATTACGAAAACTTTATTCAAACCGATGCGCCGATTAATCCAGGCAATTCGGGCGGCGCATTGATTAATACAGAAGGCCAACTGATTGGAATTAACACAGCTATTCTTGCGCCTGATCGTGGCAGCATTGGAATTGGTTTTGCAATTCCATCCAATATGGCAAAAAGTGTCATGCAACAACTCATTCAATATGGAAATGTAAAACGCGGTGTGCTCGGTGTGGGCGCACAAGACATTACACCGGATCTTGCGAGTGCATTTAATTTAAGTCCTGCCAGCGGTGCTGTAGTCACTTTAGTGGTTGCGAATTCACCTGCGCAAAATGCAGGATTGCAAGTCGGTGATATCATGACAGCGATTGATGGCACTGAAGTAAAAAATGCAAATGATGTAATTAATGTCATTGGATTTTTACGCGTCGATTCTAAAATTAAAATTTCAATTTTAAGAAAAAATAAATCACAAACATTGACGGCGACATTATCGGATCCACAAAAACGTCAGCAAGAAAATCAAGAAAAAAATCCTTTCTTGTATGGGGTTGCGTTAAAAGATTTCACTGCGTTTAGTCCTGTTCACGGCGATATTAAAGGCATTCTTGTTGTGACTGTGGATGAAGAAAGTAATGCGTGGCGTTCTGATTTGCGCCCGGGAGATATTATTACTTCTGCAAATCAAGAGAAAGTGACTTCTGTTGCAGAATTACAAAAAGTTGCGGCTGATTCGAAAAATTTATTATTGGTAAATGTGTTGCGTGGACCGACGGCGTTCTTTTTGGTGATTAGTCCGGAACAATAAACGAAGCGGATCCGAGCCGCGCGCTAAGCCAAGCGTGTATGTACTAAATAATTTCTCGGTAATAGAAAGTTTGTACACGCTTGCTTACGCGCGCGGCTCGGATCCTATCGCAAAAACCTTATTTTTTATTTCTAAAAGAATTTTCTAACTCCAGCGACTTCTGCAATTGAAATTAGCTGTGATGGAATATTTTTAAAAATAATTTTCTTTTTTAATTTTTTTGCGCATTTAATCCATTCGATTAATAACGCAATTGCTGCACTATTCACAGCTGTGACTTCTGACAAATCCAAATCAAAACAATCCTCTGAATTATTTTTCATTTGCAGCGCACTGGATTCTAATACCGTCATGACGGTAAAAAAATCCAATACACCCGAAACAAAAAAACAATTATTTTTAAAAATTATTTTCGCACTCGAATTCATTGAGCATTATTTCCCGCATTATGTTCCTCTAATTTTTGGATTAAATCCTGCATATTGCCTCGCGAAAGTTGATCTGCAAATTGCGAACGAAAACTTTCTAGCATACTCACGCCTTCCACAATTAAATCATATAATTTCCATTCAGATCCGCGCAGAATCAAACGATACCCTACTGCAATCGAAGGGCCATCCGTACGTATAATTGTACTATCCACTTTCACATTATCTTTTCCTTGATACCCTCCACGCACAGGATAAAAACGTATTGTTTCATCTTTATATTCAGCTAATGCAGACGCATACGTGCGTACTAACATGGTTGTAAATTCTTTTTCGAATTTTGAGCGCTGTTCTGGTGTTGCTTCATTCCACACGCGCGGTGGTAAAACACGCTTAGACATTTCTGGAATATCCGCATGCGGAACCACTAATGCATTTGCAAACGAATAAACAAGTGTAGGATTTTCTTTTAACGTTGTTTGATTTTCTTGTAACTTTGCAATCATTTTATCTGCAATGCCATTTAATAAACTCACCGGATCACTTGCATTGGCAGCTAATGTTATCGTCATCCATAACATCATTAAAAAAGTTGCGCTTAATAAAATTATTTTTTTCATTTCTTTTCTCCAGTGGTTGACGTTTTTTCTTTAGAAGAATTATTTCCTAATTTAAATAATAATTGTCCAATCAGTTTTTCTAAAATCATTGCTGAATGTGTTTCTTGCAGCTGACTGCCTTCTTTTAAAAATTCATTGCTGTACATGGGAATGAGTTCAATATAATTATCGCCTAATAATCCTGCTGTTAAAATAGATGCTGCAGAATCACTTGGAATTGTATTAAATTCTTTGCGAATGCGCATAATCACAATCGCTTTAAATGAACTTGGATCTAACATAATTCCTGAGACTTCACCGATATTCACTCCACCCATTTTCACAGGTGCGCGCACTTTCAATTGACCAATATCATCAAATTGCGCTGTCACGGTGTATCCTTCTGTTTTAAAAAAACTAGTCAGCCCGCTCACTTTAAATGCTAAAACAAATAATGCGAGCAATGCGGCTAAAACAAATAATCCGACGAGTGCTTCTATACTTCGTTGTGACAACATTACCATTCTCCTATCATCATTGTAGTCAACACAAAATCTAATCCTAAAATCGCAAGCGATGAATAAACGACTGTGCGTGTGGTTGCATTTGCAATTCCTGCAGAAGTCGGTTCAGCATAATAACCTTGATAAAC
>Ga0207084_1037_pt1 | contig 36791 bp, 29 predicted proteins | sample Alteio_BWMinHeat_55_FD_153543 | JGI IMG/M metagenome (GOLD analysis project Ga0207084, IMG submission 153543) | Enriched cells from forest soil in Barre Woods Harvard Forest LTER site, Petersham, Massachusetts, United States -... | ecosystem: Environmental > Terrestrial > Soil > Temperate forest >...
GCGTATTGTCGATAGCTGCTGGGCATAAATTGAGCCGCCCCAATCGCACCTGCATAGGAACCCATAATAGTTGCAGCCGGAAGCCTCTCTTCTTTAGACAACACTAAGAAATGTTCAAGTTCGCCTTTAAAGAATTTAGCGCGGGGCTCATAATCGAAGGCAAGGGTTGCAAGAGTCCTTAGGACCGAAAAACTCCCCATGTCTTCCCCGTATCGGCTTTCAACTCCCAAGATGGCGACAATAATTTCAACTGGTACACCAAAACGCGTTTCAGCCTGTTTTAAAATTTCTTCATATTTTTTTAAAAAAGCGGCACCTTTTTGCGCCCGTTCTTCACTCACCAGTCTATTTCGGTAACGAGGCCAGGGGACGTCTTCAAAAGGTTTAGAAATAGCAGCAATAACCCTGGGATCGGAATTAATTTCTTTAAACAGTTTTGAAAGATCACGAGAACTCAGTTTGTGTTTAGCGTTCATCACGCGTATAAATTTTTGAACTTGTTTTCGGTCTGAAAAAGGTTTGGCTTGATCGGCCGCGGCTTTTAGATCTTTTGGTGTTGGCATAGCTGCTTTCGGTGCAGTCGATGCAGGTTGTGGGGCGGTGGTTTGTGAGGGAGTTTGCGGGAGAGAGTTTGCAAAGAGAATACCGCTACTAAACAGAAAAATAATGAAAACACCCGCGATCCGTTTAAACATAGTTACTCTCCTCTATTTTGCAATTAGCCGATGTGTATGAATAGACATGATTATCCCAAAACTTGCCATTAATGTCACGAGGGAGGTTCCTCCATAACTGACCAAGGGTAATGGAATGCCGACTACGGGCAGTAGTCCTAAGACCATTCCCATGTTAGTTCCGACATAGATAAAGACTGTCATGATTAAACTACTGGTCAATAATCTTGTAAAAGTATCTTGTGCCTGTACGCTGATATATAAACCGCGGATAATTATATGAAAGTAAAGCATAAGTAGTATAAGACAGCCAACTAGGCCAAATTCTTCACCAAAAACCGCGAAAATACAATCGGTTGCACGTTCAGGTAAAAACTCTAATTGGGATTGCGAGCCGTTTAACCAACCCTTTCCGTACAAGCCCCCTGAACCTATTGCTATTTTAGATTGAATGATCTGGTAACTTGTGCCTAAGGGATCGCGTTCAGGATCTAAAAATGTTAAAACTCGTTCGCGTTGATAATCTCGCATCCAAAACCACAAAACAGGGAGCATGGCGGTGACGACTCCCCCTAAGGTAAGAAACACGCGAAAAGAGATCCCCGTAAAGAAAAGTGTCCAAAAACCACTTGCAAAAATCAAAATGGCCGTGCCTAAATCCGGTTGTTTTGCCACTAGCACTACGGGAAGTAAGATCAAAAGGGAAGGGAGAAAAAGCGATTTGAATTTAAGCGGTAAAATTTTATCTTCTAATATACGCGCGGTCATTAAGGGGACGGCGAGCTTCATGATTTCAGCTGGTTGAAAGCGAACAATCCAGAGATCGAGCCAACGTTGTCCACCTTTACTAATATAACCTGCAACCAGCACCAAGAGAAGGAGGATAAATCCGCCGATATAAAGCGCAGGCGCGAGCATTCTAAAAAAGCGGGGGGGAAATTGAGCAATCGTCAGCATCAATAAAAAGGCGATACCAAACCGTAAAATTTGTCGTTCAATTAGCGCAATTTCTTGTTTGGCGCTGTATAAAACGAATAATCCTAAAAAGAATATGAGCCCAATGCCAGCAACTAGGGGCCAATCTAAATGTAAACGAGAACGTATAGAGAGCTGATTGATCATTCTATTTCCTCTTCAAAAAAGCAATCTAAAAATGAACGTGTCAATTCGACAGCGGAGCGCATATGTTTGTTCTCAACAATCAGAGCGACAGCAATTTGAGGATCATCAACAGGGGCAAAAGCAATGAACCAGGAATGATCCCGGAGATGAGCTTTTACTTTATTCGCATCATATTTCTCATTTTGTTTTAAACTATAAACTTGCGCTGTTCCCGTTTTACCCGCCATTTGATACTTAATTTGAGTGGCTGCCCGATAGGCAGTGCCCATGGGAGAATGCACCACCTTATGCATGGCTTGTAGCACCGTATCCCAATGTTCAGGGTGTGACAGTATGACAGCTTTAGCGAGCGTGGGAGTGATTGTCACAGGTGGACCGTTAGCTTTGATTATTTCTTTCACAAGATGGGGGGTATAGCTTACCCCTTTCATGCTTAAGGCTGCCGTAATTTGCGCAATTTGAAGGGGGGTGGCTTGCATCATCCCTTGGCCGATTCCAATGTTTAGCGTATCCCCAGGATACCAGTCCTCTTGTCGAACTTTACGCTTCCATTCACTTGAAGGGGCGAGCCCTCCTGCTTCTCCCGGGATATCGATATTGGTGATAGAGCCTAATCCAAAACGCGTGAAAATATCGTGTAAGCGTTTTACCCCTAGTTTATGCGCGATTGTGAAAAAATAAATATCGCAACTTTGTGCGATGGCACTTTCTAGGTTCACCCATCCATGTCCGTGATTTTTTTTATGATAAATCCAATCTCGATATAACCTACCCCCTGGGTTTAATTGGAAGTAGCCCGGATCGAACATGCCATAGGCAGGGGTTACAAATTGCAAATCAAGTGCTTGCAAGGCAACCAAGGGCTTAATCGTGGAACCTGGGGGATATTGTCCCTGAATAGCGCGATTAAAAAGCGGTTTATCTGGGGAATCCTTAAAGGCGCGATACGTTGCTGTATTAATGCCTTGTACAAAAATATTCGGATCAAAGGAGGGTTTACTCACCATTGCTAGAACTTCGCCAGATTTAGGATCGAGCGCGACTAATGCCCCTTTGGAATCACCTAATATTTCATAGGCCTTTTTCTGTAATCGGCTATCTACCGACAGGTGGAGATCCATTCCCTTTTTCGGGGCGTATTCTTTTAATATGCGAATAGTTCTGCCTCTCGCATCTGTTTCGATGTGCTGATAACCTACCGTTCCTTTCAGCGTAGATTCGTAAGACCGCTCTATCCCGGTTTTTCCAATGTAATACATTCCTTGATAGGAGTTAGTTTCATTTTCTTGTAAATCCTTTTCACTGATGGGACCAATATAGCCTAAGGTGTGGGCAAACTGTTCTGAAAGGGGATAATATCGAATCAAACGAGCGGTGATCTCTACCCCCGGAAAATGATGTTTTTCAAGCGAGAATCTAGCCACTTCTTCTTCATTAAGTTTCATTCGAATGGGAATGGATTCACATTGACGTTTATATTTTAACTGTTTGTTGAAGTTTTCTCGTTCTGTTTCCGAAATTAATCCCATGGTTTCGAGTTTATCTAAAGTTTCTGGCATAGACGTCACATGTTCAGGGGTGATTTCCAAATTAAAGGCGGGGACATTTTCTGCGAGAAGTTCGCCTTTTCTATCATAAATATTCCCTCTAGCCGGAGGGATAGGAACAACACGCACCTGATTATTGAGAGAAAGTGTTTTATAACGATCGTGTTCGTAAATCTGCAAAAAAATTAGGCGGATTAAAATAATCGTAAAAATCGTTGAAACAATAATAGTGGCTGCGACGGTTCGGTTTAAATGAAGTCGTGTTTCTTTAAAGTGATCTTTTAAAGTAAAAAGTTTTGGCACGTTTTTATGTCCAGACCTTATCCTATCGTGCCTACTGCCATTCGATGAGCACTTTCACTCTGCCAAAGCTTTTCAACTTGATAAAAAGCCCGTGTTTCTGCTTGCATGATGTGGACAATGATATCGCCTAAATCAATTAGAACCCATTCGCCTTCTTTTGTGCCTTCTACCCCGAGAGGCGGACGGGAAGTCCCTTTCAACTTAACCACAAGAGATTGACTTAAGGCTTGAACGTGACGATTTGAGGTCCCTGTCGCAAATACCATGTGATCGGCAATGGTTGTGAGGGGACGCACATCCAGGCTCTGGACGTTTATGGCCTTCATGTTATCCAGTATTTCTAATACAACGGACTTCAAGTCAAATGACATACGTGATTATCCTCCTGTTTTAACCTTCTTAGAGGCTTGAGTATAGCCGTATAGCTTATGTTTTTGTACATATTTATAGACCTTTTCAGGAAACAAAAACTGGGGTGATTCCTGTTCTTTCAGGAGAGTCCGGATCCTTTGCGCGGATATCTCAAATGTGGGGATAATGAGAGGAATTACCCCGCCAAAAGCCTCTTTTTTTAAGTATTCAGGCGCTTTGGTATGGGCCTTGTAAAATTGAGAGATAGCCCCTGTTTCGGGAAATTTCTCGCCTTTATGAAGGGTGACAATGCAATGGGCCACCTTAATCAAATTTTCCCACTGGTGCCAAGAGGGCAAAGTTAAAAATACATCTAGCCTCACCACAAAACTAAGAGAGACTTCAGGGTATTCTCGTCTTGCAGACATTAAGCTATCTATTGTATAAGAAGTTCCTTCACGATTCATTTCGCGATCATCTACTCTGAGAAGAGAATGCTCTGTTGCCAAACGTAACATGGTTAAACGATGAGCGGAATTAGCAAGAGGAGGAGGGCGATGAGGAGGAATTTTACAGGGCAGAAGACGCATTTCTGTTAACTGTAAAGCCTGTTGTACTTCTAACGCAGTTCTTAAATGTCCAATGTGAACAGGATCAAACGTACCACCGAATAGTGCAATTGTTTTCAATTCCATTTTGAACTCCCGCAAGGTGTAAATAAAGTCGGTATAATTTTTGAAGAAGAAAGGTGTTAGCACTCGTTTTACATTCAGCATCCAGCTTTTTTGCGATTGCCAAGAGGTTATATAATTGAGGGGCCAAACCCGGTTTCATTTGAATTAAACGCCGCGTTTCTTTCGTTAGCGCCCATAATAAAAGCAAAGGCGCGATTTCAGTGTTTTTAAGATAAGAAAAAATGCTGGCCATTTTTTGAAAGTCACCCTTTTCTGCCGCGCGGACTAAATCAAATAAACCATATTCTGCCTCAGGAGCAATTAGTTCAACCACTACTTCTTCAGTCACCTCCTCAGTAACCGCTCCCGAGTTAGATTTATAATACAGGCTTAAGAGTTGTAAAGCATTCAAGCTCGCTGAAATATTTCCTTCCAAAAGACGTTGCAGGGCGACAAGGGCCTCTTTTGTAACGGGCAATTTCATCACTTGAAACTGTTCCTTAAGCCAAGCGCTAAAATTGACAGGAGAGAAGGCCGGGATAAAGATCGATCCCACATTCGATTTTTTTGTGAGATTTTGAAACCAAAGGAGTTTTGAAAGTGGGTTGTCCGTATTTTCAAGCCAAAAAACCAAAATAGTGTCTTTAAAATGAAAGTTTGAAATTTCATTAACTTCCTTTTCAACATGTTGTTTAACTTTACCCTCCAGTAGACGACAATCCATGACTCGTTTATTTGAAAAAAGGCTTAAGGTTCTCAATCGCGTCGAAAGTACTTGCCAATGTGAGGCTTCCTTTAATTCGAAGCGTTCAACATCAGTATAGCCTTGTAGGCGGAGATCTGCGTAAAGTCGGTTTCGTAGCTCTCTACAAAGGGCGTAATCTTCACCTGCAATTATATAAATTGGCTTAAGGGAGCGTTTGAGGTGTTCTGACAGTTCACTTGGCTTGATTTGCATGATGGAACGCGGACAATTGTCTTAATAGTTGAGCAGAGGCATCTTGAAAAAGTTCTTCATAGAGCCGATTTCGTTCATACTCGGTTCCTAACACAGCATTAGGATTCACCGTCAATTCACGATTCACTTGTACGCGAGTACTGGGAATCAAAATATTGCCTTTTGAATCCGTCACGGTGTAGCAAAAACTTAATTGAATAATGGCCCGATTAATTTGAGTATCCGCACCATAAGCTATCACACGCTCAGTGGTCTTAAAATCAATAAGATTTAAACTTGAAGGGGTGACGTTTTGGTTGTCACACGTAGACAGAATTTCTATGCCTGCTTGTTTTAAAGTGATGCGCAACACGCGTTGAAAAGGCGAATAGGGATCGTATGGCGTAATAGTGAGATAATGCATAAAGGGAGGGAGATCATAAGCCCCTCGCAAATGAAAACCACAGCTGGTTAAAGTTAAAGCCAATATTAAAATAATAATTTTTGGAGAAAAACTTATTTGACGAGAGAATAGTGATGCTTTCAATTTCATGAGGCCACAATATTAATTAATTTATGAGGAACAATGATGATTTTATTAACCGTTTTATTTTCCAGATGAACACCTACATTTTTCTCTGCAAGGGCGAGTTTTTCGAGAGTGGCTCTATCAATATCAACCGGAACGCTTATTTGGGCGCGCAATTTTCCATTCACTTGAATCGCCATGATGAGAGTGTCTTTTATCAGGGCACTTTCATTAATTTTCGGCCACGGCTCTTCAATAATAGCGCGTTTATGGCCCAAGGCTTCCCAAAGTGCATGGGTGATATGAGGCGTAATGGGGGAAAGTAATAGCACAACAGCTTCTATCCCTTCGCGCACAATTTCATAATCAGCTTTATTCGTCACTTCAAATCGTGACAAGGCATTCAATAATTCCATTAAGGCGGCAATGGCGGTATTAAAAGTATGCCGTCGTCCCATATCATCGGTAATTTTTTTAATGGTCTCATGGATCTGTCTTCGCAAGGTTTTTGCCTCGATCGAGGACGCTTGCGATTCCTGGATTGGAACATCCACCGGGGTATTTAAATGTTGAAATACAAAATGCCACAAACGCTTTAAGAATCGATGGCTTCCTTCAACACCACTATCTGACCACTCGAGCGATTGCTCAGGAGGCGAGCCAAACATTAAGAACAAACGGGCAGTATCGGCCCCGAAACGATCGATTAAGCCTTGGGGATCAACTACATTGCCTAAAGACTTAGACATTTTTGCCCCATCTTTTAAGACCATGCCTTGGGCCAAAAGACGAGTGAAAGGTTCTGCCCCCGATACCAAACCACAATCTCGCATCGCCTTATGGAAGAAACGGGCATACAGTAAATGAAGAATGGCGTGTTCAATGCCGCCAATATATTGATCAACGGGTAACCAATAATTGACACGAGAATCAAACATCACTTCATGTTGATCGGGACAAGCAAATCGTGCGTAATACCAGGAAGATTCCACAAATGTATCGAAGGTATCTGTTTCGCGTTCAGCCGGTTCAGCGCACTTAGGACAAACTGTTTTGTAAAATTCAGGCATTTTTTTAATTGGAGAGGTCACCCCTTCGAAGATCACGTTTTCAGGTAAGGTGACGGGCAGTTCATTTTCAGGCACAGGGACTGCACCACATTCGCGGCAGTTAATAATGGGGATGGGTGTCCCCCAATATCGCTGACGAGACACTCCCCAATCTCGTAATCGCCACTGAACCTTGCGTATACCTAAACCTCGGATTTCAAGATCTTCTAAGATTTTTTCAAAGGCTTCTTCATAATTTAGGTCATTATACAATCCAGAATGGACGAGGGTTCCCTTTTCAACAAAGGCCGCTTTATTGAAATCATGTTTTTGCCCTTCTGAAGGCGCAATCACTTGTTTGATGGGTAAATGATATTTTTTGGCAAACTCAAAATCTCGTTCGTCGTGTGCGGGCACGGCCATCACGGCTCCCGTGCCGTATTCCATCAGCACATAGTTTGCAACCCAGATGGGCAAAGGTTCGCCTGAAAGAGGGTGTACGGCTTCGAGACCGGTATTCATGCCGCGCTTTTCAAGGGTGGCGAGCTCTGCTTCTGCCACTTTAATCCCCCGGCATTCTTCGATGAAATGATGCAGTTCTTTATTGTAAGTAGATTGGTTGACGGCGACGGGGTGATCAGGGGCAATGGCAAGATAAGTCACGCCCATTAAGGTATCAGGCCGGGTGGTAAAAACCTCAATCTGGGAGGGACTGCCATACACCGGGAATTGGATTTTTAAGCCTTCCGCCCTGCCCAACCAATTACGTTGCATGGTGCGTACCTGTTCAGGCCATCCCGTCAGCGTATCCAGATCGGCTAACAATTCCGAGGCATAATCCGTAATTTTTAAAAACCATTGTGGGATCTCTCGGCGTTCAACCTTGGCACCGGATCGCCAGCCACAACCGTTAATCACTTGTTCATTCGCGAGAACCGTTTCATCGACTGGATCCCAATTCACAATAGAATTTTTTTTATAAACCAAACCTTTTTCAAATAATTTTATAAAAAACCATTGCTCCCAACGATAATACTGGGGATCACAAGTGGCAATTTCACGGCTCCAATCATAGCCAAATCCGATGCGTTTCATTTGGGCCCGCATCTGGTCGATGTGTTGATAGGTCCATTTGGCAGGGGGGATCCCGTGTTGAATGGCAGCATTTTCAGCGGGCAAACCAAATGCATCCCATCCCATAGGCTGTAATACGTTTTTGCCTTGCATTTTTTGGAAGCGGGAAATGACATCCCCAATCGTGTAGACCCGTAAATGGCCCATGTGCAGGTTGCCACTGGGGTAGGGGAACATAGTTAAGCAGTAAAATTTTTCTTTATTGGGGTCTTCTGTAACCTTGAAAGTTTGATGAGTTTCCCAATATTTTTGCGTATCGATTTCAATTTTCTGGGGCTGGTACAGTGGATCCATAAATCACTCAAATTTAAAGTTATCAACCTAGAAAGCATACCAAACCCCCCCTAGTAAGACAACTCGACTCTATAAGACAAGCTATTCCTAGGATGGGGGTTTAATTGTTTTTTGAAGGAACGGGCATCCCTGCCCTCGGCGAACCAGACCATCCATGGGTTCGACGTCCTTCAAAAAACAATTAAGCCCCCATCCCTCGGGGCATTGAACACCCTCTTTAGGATAAATCCTTTATGGTTATTTTTTCTGGATAGTGAGACGCCCCGGAAGCAAGAAACAGGCCAATAACACGAGCATGAGCGGGAGGCTGCCGCCCAGTTTCATCCAAGGGGTGTCACCCGTCATTTTGTAGAAACTGCCTTCTAAGACAGCGGTTGTAAAAGGCGGGGCCATTTTTTCCACCTTTCCTTTGGGATCAATGATTGCTGTGAGTCCGGAGGTTGTGGACCGTAACACATAACGTCCTGTTTCAAGGGCACGCATTTCTGCAATCTGAAGATGTTGATAGGGCCCCCAGGATTTGCCAAACCAGCCATCTTCACTCAATGTCACAATCACATCCTTATTTTGAACCGATTCGCGAACCAATTCCGGAAAGGCAATTTCGTAACAAATGAGAGGCGCAACACTCAATCCATCAATATGCATGTCAGGTTGTTTGTCGGGTCCTGGAATAAAACTACTTAAAGGAATATTGAAAAAACTAATCAAACCACGCAAATAAGTTTCAAAAGGCAAAAAATCTCCAAAGGGCAATAAATGACGTTTATGATAAACACCATTACCCGCGCCTAAGGCTATCATGGAATTATAATAATCCTTTTCATCCAATGCCGTTAATATGCCTGTAATCAAGGTGGTTCCCTTAACTTTTGCCAAATCGTTTAATTTATCGAGATAAGGTTTTACATCAGGCAAAGGGTAGAGAATCGCGCTTTCAGGCCATAAGATGAGATCTTTTCCCCACTGTTTTGAAGAAGGTTTATCATAATTTTGTTCGGCGGCAAGAATGGGATTACTATGCGTAAATTTGTCGAAGGGAGAGATATTGGCCTGAACCATGCTAACGGAAAAGAGTTTATCTCTGGGCGTAGTCCAGTTGATTCTTCGACTATATTCGCCGCCCGCCCATAGAACAACCACAATGCCTAAACTGATTAGTTTAATTTTTTTGTTGCCTAAGGAAAGCGCTACAATCGCTCCCGCTGTGATGGCCACGGCCAACGACACACCATACACGCTTAACAAGGGGGCTAATCCACCGAGGGGAGTGTCTAATTGGGTGTAACCTAAAAATAGCCAAGGAAAACCCGTTAAAAACCAAGCTCGGAACCATTCAAATAGAACCCATAAACTGGGGAAACCGATGAGCCAAAGTAAGGTTCTGTTTCCTTTAAAAAACCGTTTTAAGCAATATCCTTGGGTTGCCGTGATAAAGGCATAGAGCAACACTAAAAGTGAAGTAATGAATAGGGCGAGGGGTACAGAGGTGTTACCAAAATCATGGATGCTGACAAATACCCAAGAGACGCCCACACCCCACATCCCCAAACCAAATGCAAAGCCCAATAGGAAGGCCTTTTTAGGCGAGGAGCTTTGCCATAGGTAAAGGAGGAGCGCAGGTGAAAGGATGGCCAACCAGAAATAATGGTGTGGCGCATAAGCCAAAGGTAATAGCCCGCCTGCAATTAAGGCCGTTAATGTGGGGAATCGAGATAGTATTCTTACTTTCATCTTCGAACGAGTAGTCCAAACTATTTCACTGATAATAGTGAAGCATAGTCACTGTCCAGTTAGTAGCCCCTTTTGTCCCGTCATCCCCTGCTGCGGCGGGGATCCAGGACTTTACCTTTTTGTCTATTGTTTTATAATGGTGAAACTATTGTCAAACCATTATGGGAGAAGGGTCATGAGTAAGCATCTGGTTCAAATGAATATCAGTGCAAGCACGCTTGATAAAGTTCAGCGCATTCAAAAAATGGGGGATTTACCCAATCGAACCACTGCCTTCAAGCTGGCCGTGGATGTGATTGAAGTGCTGGCCACTAAATTAAGCAAAGGAGGAAAGGTGTACGTTATAGACAAAAACGGAGGTAGCCAGGAATTATTGGTCCCCGGATTGAGTCAAGATGGATGAACTAGGAGAGGAACATGGAACGAAATCTAGACAATGGGCAAGGGTACGCCCAAAATGGGATGCAATTGGGGGAGGAACAAGAGCGTGATTTTACGCCTCGGGTTTCTGATATCACCCCTTTTGATAGGTTACAGTTTGCAAAGTGGGTGTTAAAAGGGGTGTTTATATTCTTTATCATCAGTATTGGGGTTAGGATCTATAATCAATACTGTGGTGAAACTCTCCTAGAAATTTGCAGAACGGGATTACTTCCTATCGCGTCGTTTGTGATTGGTGATTATTTTGGTAGCCGGGGTGCCAGGTGAAAATTCTGATTTTATCACGTCGTGCGAAATTGTATTCAACCCTCCGATTGGTTGAAGCTGCGCGTAAACGCGGGCATACAATCGAAGTGATTGATACCCTGCGCTGCTATATGAATATCTCCGCAGAGAATCCCTCGATACATTATAAAGGGGAGAAATTGCCGCATTTTGACGCGGTTATTCCCCGTATTGGTGCATCCATTACTTTTTACGGCACCGCCGTTTTGCGACAATGCGAACTCATGGGCATTTTTTCAGTGAACGATTCCATTGCGATTTCACGTGCCCGGGACAAATTACGCTGTTTACAATTATTGGCTAAAAAGGGGATTGGCCTTCCCGTTACAGGTTGCGCCCATTCCCCGGATGATACCCAAGATCTCATTCGCATGGTGGGGGGATCTCCGCTCATTATAAAGTTATTAGAAGGCACACAAGGCATGGGAGTGGTATTAGCTGAAACTCCAAAAGCAGCAGAAAGTGTCGTGGATGCCTTTGCTGAACTCAAAGTGAATATTTTAGTGCAAGAATTCATTCGAGAAGCAAACTATTGTGATATTCGATGTTTCGTGATTGGCAATAAAGTGGTGGCCAGTATGCTCCGCCAGGCCAAACCGGGGGATTTTCGTTCGAATGTGCATCGAGGAGGGAGTTGCAATCCGGTAGAAATTACCGAGGAAGAACGTGTCATGGCTACAAAAGCGGCAACCATTATTGGATTAAACGTCGCAGGGGTGGATATTATCCGTTCGGCCCACGGTTCGGTTGTGATTGAGGTGAATTCCTCCCCCGGGTTACGAGGCATAGAATCTACCACTAATATTGATATTGCAGGGGCTATGATTGAATTTATCGAAAAAAATGCAAAATTGGAGTAGGGCGAAAAATTTGTATCAAACAAGAATCAAAGTAAAGCAATGTAGAAAGGAGGGGCTCCCATGGCAGCACGAAAAGAAGATTTGCATAAAAGCAGAATAGGGATCGAAAAAAAGACTGTATCTGAAGATGAATGGCAAGCAATCTATGAAAGAAATGTCAATGAGTGGCGTGCTTTGATTGAAGAAATTAAACTAAAGTTTAATAAGCTTTTTCAAGAGGGAGTAGATGATCTGGAATTTGATATGTATTTTGAAAAAGATAATCTATCTCAAACACAAAAAGATGAGTGGGAAAAGATTAAAGAATCCTTTGCACCATATGATTATTGGTTTAAACAACTTTATAGTAATAAAGGTATATCGAATATATTGTTTTTTGGCTTTGATTTTATCAAACGATTAGAAGCTCATTTTGAACGTTTGAAAGAGCGCCTAGAGCGCTTTGCTGCTTTTGTTCACGAGATCCCTGCGAAAAAAGTCCAAATCGCAACCATCAGGGGCGATTATGAGGGTTTTCTGCAAAAAGGTCGCTTGTTTGGCGAGCTTTTTGATGAGCTTAAAGCTAAGGTTTGCGAAATACAATTCTTATTGTCATCAGAAGCATCGTGTGAGTGGCAGTCACTTCAGCGATTATTCAAAGACTGTAATGAGTGGTATCCTAAATTTAAGGTTGAGAATCTTCCCGCCCTCTTATCCTTAACTGCAAAAGAGATAAGTGATAGAGGAGACAAATTTGGGGATTTGAAAGATGGCTTGGAAAGTTTCGGTCAGATAGTGGCTCAACATCTTATTAGAAAGCAAGAAACAGATGACACAATATATAACTTTACGCCTAGTCTTTCCGGTAGATTAGACGCAAGTGAATTTGAGATAAAAAAAGATGCGGAAAAAACAGAACAACTAGAAATGAGCACACCTTCTCGCGCTCCTTTGGTGAGTGCACCTCAGTTTTTAGGGATGAAAAAATTATCGCGCATTAATTCAGGCGTCCAAGCACTTTCAACTGAGCATGAGAGGACGGAGAGAAAGAGAGGTTTAAAAAGAGGTAGAAATGGGGAATCTCCGGTATATTAAATAGGGCAAAAGGCAAATAAAATTTATTTGCTAACACTTACAAAAAGGACATTTAGGATATTTATGGAAAAAACTTTCATTAAGCATCTGCCAAGACGCGTCTTTCTAATACGATTGGTCCGCAGTATTTTATTCGGGGTGATTATCATCATCCTGTCGCTTGGCTTAGGCATGATGGGTTATCATCATTTTGAAAATATGTCCTGGATAGATGCTTATGTGAATGCCTCTATGATTCTATCCGGAATGGGTCCGGTGTCCTCTTTGGTGACTGATGCAGGAAAACTGTTTGCGGGATCTTATGCGCTTTTTAGTGGGGTTATTTTTCTGGTATTGATTGGGGTTATTTTTGCGCCAGTTGTCCATCGGTTTTTTGTTAAATTCCATATGGAATAAAGGCTTATTTTTCTGTAAGCAAGCTTTGTTTGCGAAGGGTATTCAACTTTTCCTTGATTTTAATTTCTAGGCCTCTTTCAACGGGATGATAATATAGTTTGTCCCCAAAACCTTCGGGAAAATAGGTCTGGCCTTTTGAAAAGGCGTTTTCTTCATTATGATCATATCGGTAGTCAGCACCATATTTTAGGTTTTTCATAAGCTTTGTAGCAGCGTTACGTAAATGCAGGGGAACAGGCAGACTTTGAGACCGTCCGGCGTCCTCCATTGCAGAATGAAAAGCGGTGTAAACAGCATTGCTTTTCGGGGCAACCGCTAAATAGACCACCGCTTGTGCCAGTGCAAGTTCTCCTTCCGGGCTCCCCAATCGCTCTTGGACTTCCCAGGCATTTAAGGCGATTTCAAGGCCTTTGGGATCGGCGTTGCCAATATCTTCAGAGGCCATACGAACAATGCGACGTGCGAGATAGAGGGGATCAACGCCCCCTTCTAACATCCTGGCCAACCAATAGAGGGCGGCATCAGGCGAAGAGCCTCTCACAGACTTATGGAGGGCTGAAATTTGATCATAAAAAATATCCCCCCGTTTATCAAAACGTTTGAGTCGGGTGGAAAATATTTTGGTGAAAGTGTCTTCATTGATGAGGAGTGTGTTTTCAGTAACAGAGGCTTGTACCAATAGACGTTCCAAAAGATTTAAGGCTTGCCGGCCGTCTCCGTCACTTGCATTAGCCAAAATAGTTTTTAAAGAATCTTCAAAGGAAATTTTAAGAGACGGATTTTCTCGTTTAAAATAATCAAGACCTCGTTCGATGATGGTTAAGATCTCGGAATTTTCTAAAGGAGTTAATACGTAAACCGCAACACGCGAAAGAAGCGCATTATTAAGCTCAAATGAGGGGTTTTCAGTGGTGGCGCCAACCAAAAAGAAGGTGCCTTCCTCGATAAAAGGTAAAAAGACATCCTGCTGGGTTTTATTAAAGCGATGGATTTCATCAATCAATAATACCGTGGGAACCTTATCTTTATCCCTGGCGGTTTTCGCTAAAACAATGGCTTCTCTTATTTCTTTTAATCCCGCTGTCACTGCGGAAAGCGCAATACATTGTGCTTTTAAGGATTTCGCAAGCAATCGGGCCAAGGTGGTTTTACCGGTTCCGGGCGGTCCCCATAAAATCATGGAATGCGGTCGATTTTCATGAAGGGCTTGCCAAAGGGGTTTACCCGGGGACATAAGGTGGGCTTGCCCAACAAATTCCTCGGGATGTTTTGGCCGAATCTTAGCGGCAAGGGGTGCGTCTTCGAAAAGTGTTTCCTGCATGTTTAAAACATCTTAAATGCTATTTCTCTCTATATTTCCCTCTCCCGTTTACGGGTGAGGGTCTACTTATTTTCCCGTAGTTTTTTAGGCGTAATTTGTAAGAGATGGATACGCCGACTATCTGCTCTCAATATTTTAAAGCGAAAATTAGCGATGTCAATGCTTTCACCTCGTTTGGGTAAATGGCCGAATTCTCGCAAGACAAGCCCCCCGATAGTATCCGCTTCTTTGTCTTCAAGCTTTGAATCAAAGAATTCATTAAACTTATCAATAGGGAGCAAGGCCTTTACGGCGTAGGTGTTTTCCCCCAGTTTTTTAAATTGCGTATCTTCCTGGGTATCATATTCGTCTTCAATCTCACCCACAATTTGTTCGAGGACATCTTCGATGGTGACAAGGCCCGTCACGCCACCATATTCATCCACGACAATCGCCATGTGGTAACGATTGGTACGAAACTCTTGAAGCAAGACATCTAATCTTTTGCTTTCAGGGACAAACACGGCCAATCGTAGCAATTCCCTTAAATTAAAAGGCTTTTGGTTTACCCCAAATGCATAGGGCAAGAGATCCTTGGCAAGCAGGATCCCCAACACTTCATCTTTGTTTTCGCCAATCACGGGAAAACGAGAATGGACTGTTGTGATAACAATGGGCAAAATTTGCTCAAGCACCATATCCTGTTCTAAAACGACCATTTGTGAACGGGGGATCATGATGTCACGCACCCGTAATTCTGGAACCTCTAACACACCTTCTATCATGCCAAGCGCGTTTGGATCGAGGAGTTGTCTATCGGTTGCATCACGAAGCATTTCAACTAATTCTTGGCGATCTCTTGGTTCGCCAGCCAAGACTTGGCCGAGTTTTTCTAGCCAATTACGGGCAAAGGAAGGGGGTGTTTGAACGTTATCACTACTCATATAGTACCTCTTTCTTCATAAGGACCAGCGAAGCCTAACTGTAACATAATGTCTGTTTCCAGGAGTTCCATCTCTTCTGCATCTGATTCAAGCTCATGATCGTATCCTAATAGATGTAAGGTGCCGTGCACGACCATATGTGCCCAACAGGCTAATAATGGCTTGTTGAATGTGTCCGATTCTGCCTGTACAACAGGTGCGCAAATCACAATATCCCCTATGTAATTTGAAACAATTCCGGGTTGGGGCTCATACGGAAAGGATAATACGTTTGTCGGCCCCGACTTATTTCGAAAGCGTTGATTTAATTCAGCACTTTCGTCTTCATCCACGATACGAATGGTTAATTCTCCTGTATCAAGACGACTTGCCAAAGTCACACTTATCCACTCTCGAAATTGAGAAGGATGAGGCAGAGTTTTTGCAGTTGTTGCAATCTGTAATTCCAATTCTATTGTCACTTAACACTACTCCGGAATATTATCATTTTTGGGTTCATGGCTTTCATAGGCCTCGATGATCTTTTGGACGACAGGATGTCTCACAACATCAGTGGATCGAAAGAAAGTAAAACTTATCCCCGGGATCCCTTGCAACAATCCAGTGACTTGTCTTAAACCAGATTGTTTACCTTTAGGTAAATCAATTTGAGTGATATCACCTGTTACGACAGCCGTAGAGCTGAATCCTAAGCGGGTTAAAAACATTTTCATTTGTTCAACGGTTGCATTTTGACCTTCATCTAAAATAATGAAGGCATCATTTAAGGTGCGCCCCCGCATATAGGCAAGCGAGGCAATTTCAATCACTTGTCGTTCGAGGAGTTTTGCAACACGTTCAAATCCTAACATTTCATAGAGGGCATCATAGAGTGGTCGTAGATAGGGATCAATTTTTTGAGCGATATCGCCAGGCAAAAAGCCTAAACGTTCGCCAGCTTCAACGGCCGGGCGAACCAATAGAATACGCCGAATTTTTTCTTGTTCAAGGGCCGCCACCGCGCAAGCAACGGCTAGAAACGTTTTACCCGTGCCAGCGGGCCCGATACCAAAGTTAATATCATGGTTGAGAATATTTTGAAGATAGTGGGCTTGATTGGGCGAGCGAGGTCGAACTTCACTCAAGCGCGTTTTAATACTCACAAAAGGGGTGTCGGTGTCTTGCTGTTCAATTTCCAAGGCATGCTCCTTTAAAGCCAAGTGGACATGGGTAGGGGTAATCTCAGTGATAGATTTTGTTTCATGGTATAACGACTTTAACACCCGACATGCGGCCTTTACTGTCGTTTCTGTACCAACAATATGGAATATGTTTCCACGATTAGAGATTTCAACCCCCAACTGTCTTTCAATATGGCGCAAGTGTTCATCGAAGCGTCCACATAAATTCGCCAGACGTCGATTATCAAACGGGGTGAGAGATAGATCAGTACTGTGTATAGAGTCGCTCAACGGGGTTTTTCTAAGGCTCCTTTAAGGATTGAGACCTTCCCTTTTAAGAATAACTCGGATTCTGGATTTAGGTAGGGACAAATAGACAGAATAGTCATATCAATAGACCTATTTAGTAACATAGGGTACCCCGTAGGGTGTTCGTTCCGAGACCGGTGATCAAAACGGGGGCCAATGTGCCCTCCGGCAGATCCCCTTCAAAATAGACAATACGATTATTATCTGCCCTTCCTTGGATGACGCCGGGCATTTTTTCAGATGGGCCGGTCACGAGCACCATTTGACGAGTATCGAGCATGGCTGTGGCCTGTTTTTGGGCAGTCTCTCTCAAGCGGGCTTGTAGGCGAGCGAGGCGCTCTTTTTTGACTGCGAGTGGAACATCATCCTTTAAGTAGGCTGCAGGTGTGCCTTCGCGTTTGCTGTAAATAAAGCTAAAGGAATGATCAAATTGAATGGTATCCACTAATTCAAGGGTTGCTTCAAAATCTTGTTCTGTTTCTCCAGGAAAACCGACAATAAAATCTGAAGTAACACTAATGTCAGGACGATATTGACGCAATTGTTCCACTTTCGAAATGTAATCCTTTGCCGTATACCCGCGTTTCATTAAACCCAAAATGCGATCGGATCCCGATTGAACAGGCAAGTGCAGATGGTTGGCCAATTTAGGGATCATCCGATAAGCTTCGATTAATCGATCACCAAATTCTGCGGGATGGGATGTCATGAAACGAATGCGTTTGAGAGATTCCATTTCATTTAAATATTGAATCAAAAGGGCCAAATCGGCGATTTCGCCATTATGCATTGTTCCTCGATAGGCATTGACATTTTGACCCAGCAAAGTAATTTCAGTCACTCCTTGTTCGGTTAAACTCACCACTTCATGCAATACATCATCAAAGGGGCGGCTTATTTCTTCTCCGCGAGTGTAGGGGACAATGCAAAAACTACAATATTTCGTGCAGCCTTCCATGATGGAAACATAGGCTGTTGGACCAGAAGCGGAGGGATCGGGCAATTTATCGAATTTTTCAATCAAAGGGAAAGAGGTGTCTAATACCGGGTTACGATAGGTTGTTACCGCATTTATCATATTAGGCAAGCGATGAAGGGTTTGAGGCCCAAAAACAATATCAACATAAGGCGCCCGTTTTCTAATCATCTCGCCTTCTTTTGCTGCGACACATCCCCCTACACCAATAATCACCCCAGGTCGTTTCTCTTTGAGATGTCGCCAACGGCCCAATTCAGAAAAGACCTTTTCTTCAGCCTTTTCACGAATGGCACAGGTATTTACCAGCAAGAGATCTGCATTTTCAGGTGCATCGACTCTTTCAAGACCATGGGTAAGCTTCAAAAGATCCAACATACGACGTGAATCGTAGTCGTTCATTTGGCAGCCTTGTGTTTCTATATAAACTGTTTTCATATCTTAAGTTGTGACATTTGGCATTTGGTGGCTATGGGTGGGCTCGAACCACCGACCTCAGCATTATGAGTGCCGCGCTCTAGCCAGCTGAGCTACATAGCCTCAAGGGTCCCTATTCTCCTGGGGAAGGGGGATTTTGTCAATTGGCGAATGGTGGGCGATAGTGGGATCGAACCACTGGCCCCTGCCGTGTGAAGGCAGTGCTCTACCGCTGAGCTAATCGCCCTAAGGTGCTTGCTACTTAAAGAAGCAGGATCCTAGCAATCAATACAGGCCAAGGTCAAGGTGGGATTCCCCTGGCTCTATCTAACTTGCTTTCTTTCTCGGGTATATTCGTTGCGTTTGCAAGGGTGGGGTTTTGATTGTTCTTGAAGGACGTCGAACCCATGGATGGTCTCGTTCGCCGAGGGCAGGGATGCCCGTTCCTGAAAGAACAATCAAAACCCCACCCTAAGAATTGCTCGCGCCTATCTTGTTCTTGGGTAATTTCTGTTTCGTCAACTAACTATATGCTTGGGAATAAATAGGATTCTGCTGAGAATTTAACGTAAAATAGACTTACATTATTTTTAGTTTTAGTTGTTTTTCAAAAGTTTAAAGGAAGTCCAGATGGCCGTTAGAACACGCTTTGCACCTAGTCCCACCGGTTTTCTTCATATAGGGGGGGGCCGAACCGCCCTTTTTTGTTTTTTATATGCCCGTCAAAAAGCCGGAAAATTTATTCTCAGGATAGAAGATACCGATCAAGAGCGTTCAACAAAAGAGGCGATAGATGCCATTTTAGATGCCATGGAGTGGATGGGCTTAAATTGGGATGAAGGCCCGTTTTATCAGATGAAACATTTGGCGCGTTATGAAGCGGTTGCAGAAACATTGGTGAGTGAGGGTCACGCCTATCACTGTTATTGCTCCAAAGAGCGTTTAGAAAATTTACGCAAAGTCCAACTCGAAAACAAAGAAAAGCCACGATACGATGGGCATTGTCGGGATAGCAAAATAGTTGATAAGGATAAACCGCATGTGATTCGCTTCCGCACGCCACTAACAGGGGAAGTATTGGTGGAAGATTGTGTGCACGGTAAAGTGTCGGTTCAAAATAGTGAATTAGATGATCTCGTATTGGTAAGATCGGACGGGATCCCCACCTATAATTTTAGTGTGGTGGTTGATGATATCGATATGAAAATAACCCATGTGATAAGAGGCGATGATCACCTGGCGAATACCCCACGACAAATCAATATCATTCGAGCCTTGGGGGCAACACCGCCGATTTATGCCCATGTGCCGATGATCTTGGGGGGAGATGGGAAACGTTTGTCTAAACGCCACGGTGCGGTAAGCGTTCAATATTATCGAGACATGGGGATTTTACCCCAAGCGCTACTTAATTATTTGGTGCGTTTAGGGTGGTCGTTTGGTGATCAGGAAATTTTCAGTTTAAAAGAAATGATTGATAATTTTGATATTATGCATTTAAATAAAGCACACGCAGTATTTAATCTGGAAAAATTATGCTGGTTGAATCAGCATTATATTAAAGAAGCTGAAGCTCGTGACTTAGTGCTACCCTTTAAGGCCCAACTTGAAAAATTTGGAGTGGATCTAAAAGAAGGCCCATCCCTTGAAGATATTATCATTGCCCAAAAAGAACGAGCCAAAACGTTATTAGAAATGGCGGAGAAAAGTATTTTCTTTTTTAAAGAAGTGGAAATGGATGAAAAGCTTAAAGAAAAACATTTGACTACAGATGCGAAAGTGGCACTTGCAGCCTTAAAAGAAGCGTTTTCGAATCTCTCTTCCTGGGAGGCTAAATTGATCCATGAAAGTTTGGTGAATACAGCAGAACGTTTAAATTTAAAGCTGGGTCAAGTGGCCCAGCCCTTGCGATTGGCGGTAACTGGGGGCCTTGTGTCTCCTCCCATTGATGTAACCTTAGTGCTTTTAGGAAAGGATAAAACATTGGAGAGACTGGGGGCTATTGCCTAAATTGATGAAGAGTGGAGGAAAACAATAGTATGGAACATCCATTAAGGGTCGCTAATCAAATCAAAATAGAGGGTGCACTACAGGGTTGGCAAGAAACCATTATTTCTCCCAAAGAAAATGAGCCTGGGGGTTTTGAATATATCAAAACTTTTACCAGTACCAAAAAATCTGAAAAATTAAAAAAAGAAAGAGTGACCCATTGCTGCTGGAGACGAGAAAGTTGTGCGGAAAACAAAGGTAGAGAAGGAAACAAAGGTAGAGAAGGATCTGAAAAAAATCACTTGCCAAGTTGTATCGTTATCCACTTTTTGTGTGAAACAGATCCCGGGGAGGACAATCCTGGAAGCAATTTGCGAAACCATTTAAGACCATTTCTAACTTATAGATATGATCACCCGTATTATCGAGCAAATAATTGTGAGTCAGAGGGGAGCCAACATCGAGTTTTTGCGCTTTCTTATTGCACAGGCTTGATGTTACCCGAAATCGTCAGAAACTTTTTCGGTGCATTAATGGAATATGGGATATTGACGTCTGAAGAATCTGATACGTTTGTATTATCCACCATAAATGCATCGAGAAGAGAAGATGATTTAGCCTATCAATTAGGTTTGACATTACTACATAGACAAGAACAGAAAAAGGCCCTTTTAGCATTTGAAGGGGTGAGTCCAAACAGTGCATATTATAAAGATGCCTTAGTTAAGCGTATTAAGCTTTCACAATCACTATCTCGTGAGGTTTTGGTAAAAGCTCAAGCGATTAGCCAAAAACATGCTGAATCTGTCCATCGAGATCTAAAAAAACTGGCTGAGGCCACTTTAGAACCCGTCGATTTCAAAAACGTGGTTCAGAGTATGGCAGAAAAGCGTAAATTAAGGGATATTGATTTAGAGGAGTACTATCGATGTCACCCCTTTCCTAAGAAGAGAGATGAAATTCAAGAGTTTTATCGACAAGTCGAAAGTTTTTTGATAGAAAGCGTACAAGCCCAACCTTTTCGAGAAACGTCTGATACGGGAGATACGGGAGATACTAAGGAATCTGACGAAGGCGTGCAAATAACAGCAATGTCAGATTCAGAGTCTGATATGAAACAGGGAGGATCTGCTTCGCCTTTAGGGGGTTCCAGTGCTGTTTCCACACCCCTCTCAAGCCCAACCGCGAGATCTGCGATTTCTTCAAGCCTGACTTCGCCTCTGACGTCGCCTCGCTTAAGCGCATCTCCCCTTGTTCCACAATTTCAGGCAACAAGCCTTCAGGGAATCCAGTCCCCCCCTCCTTCTGTTTCATCAGCGCCTCTGCGTCCCGAACCAGGACCGCAGCCAGCAGAGGGCCCACCTCAAAACAGACGCAGAACACTGTTGCCAGCCTCGCTTCGGGCTTCCGTCTGTATCATTTGCTAACGAGGCTTAGGTATCTGGCCAGGGGTTGACAGGGCAGAGCCTCCTTAGTACCATCCCGTTTCTATATATCTAATAGATATCTATAGCTAGGGGCTATAGCTCAGCTGGGAGAGCGCTTGCATGGCATGCAAGAGGTCGGCGGTTCGATCCCGCCTAGCTCCACCAGATATACCTGTACACCTGTCCCCATCGTCTAGAGGCCTAGGACACTGCCCTTTCACGGCAATAACAGGGGTTCGAATCCCCTTGGGGACGCCATTTCCTTCTCACGACAGTCCTGATAAGATTTCTAAATGAATGAAAATGGAAGTGAGAGGTGAAATAAAATGGTGCGGGGTTTTCGCAGTTTCTTATTGATTTTATTACTTATTAGTTGTCCGATTATTTCTCCCATCTGTTTTGCTGAAACCAATATTTTTTCAGATTGGCAATACGAACAGGGGGACAAGGCCGCTCAAAATTTAGAAGAAGAAAATCGCAATCTCACCTCCGAAGATATAACCCGCGTAAAAAAGCGTGCTATGGATGCCAAATCCCAGAAAGAATGGGGGGCAGCAGCAAGCGAGTATGCGCATTTAGCCGGGAAATACAGCGATAAACAAAGCTATTGGCTTGAACTAAGCCGAGCCCTTCAAGAAAAATACAAAGAGGACAATAATTGGCAGACCCGTGATCAGGCAAAAACAGCCGCCATTCGAGCCTATAAATTGGCGAGTAATCCTGAAGAACAAGGAATGGCCTTATTAGTCTATGGTAATGCCATTGGTCCGGAATCTGATTATGAATCCCCCTCCTATCAAGAAGTGTATAATGTCCTGCAAACGACAATAGATATTAAGGTTTTAAGAAAAAACCATTCCGAACTCGTCGATTACATGGTCTTTCAATTTGTTAAAACCCGAGTAAATAACCAAACCATTCCACCGAGTGCCTGTTTTGCCTTTTCTCATCCTTTAAGCCAAAAAGGCGTGAATTATAGTGATTATGTTAGCGTTTCGCCTAGTGTTGATGCTGTCCTTAAAATACATGGCCAAGAACTTTGTTTAGATCCTGTTCAATTTGGGTCAACTTATGATGTGACCTTTAAACAAGGCATGCCGGACGCTGAAGGTGAAAAATTCTCATCCGAGAGTAAGGTGAGTTTTAGAGTAAAAGATCAAGATTCGCGATTAAGTTTTTCTACAAAAGCCTACGTGTTAATGCGAAATGAAACAGCCCTTGTCCCCTTAACTTCCGTGAACGTTGAAACTGTAAAACTCTTGGTATTAAGGATAAATGATCGCGGTCTAAATCGCATTATGGGGGAATCGGAAGATTTTTTACAATCGCTTTGGTCTTATCGAGTGGAGTCTCTCAAAAATGCTTCAGCAGAGCAAATTTATGAAGGATCGATGACACTTTCTAAAGAAAAAAATAAAACCGTCACCACACAATTTCCATTTTCAGACGTCGTTAAAGAATTAAAACCTGGATTATATGTGATTTATGCAGAAGAAACGGGGGCTTTGTTTGGCGATAAAGCGAAATCCACACAATGGTTAATCGTGAGCGATATTGGATTAACCACATTTTATGATGAATCAGGACAATTAACGGTTCAAGCACGTTCCCTTAAAACGAGCGATCCCCTAGCGGATATCGAATTACAACTTTTGGCCAATAGCAATGCCATATTAGGCAAAGTGAAGACAAACAAAGAGGGGATAGCTACCTTTAATGCTGCCACAACACGCGGTAAAGGCGGTAACCGGCCGCTCTTGTTACTGGCATTTGGCCCCAAAAATGACTTTTCATTATTGAATTTACAGCAACCTGCTTTTGATTTAAGTGATAGAGGTGTTGAGGGCCAGCCTCGAGTGAATGGCATGGGGGCGTTCTTGTTTGCAGAACAAGGGGTCTTTAGGCCAGGGGAAACGGTTCATATCAATGCACTATTGCGGGATGATAAAGCCGAAGCGAAAGCGGATCTTCCGCTCACATTTAAAGTCCTTCGACCTGATCAGGTGGAAGTGAAGCGTGAAACCATTGTGGGGAATGCTCTGGGATTCTATGAGTTTGTCTTGCCTTTAGAAGAGAGCGTGCGGATGGGAGGATGGACGGTCTTAGCTTATTTGGATCCTAAAAATCCTCCTGTTGGTCGTCTTCAATTTGCCGTAGAAGATTTTGTTCCTTCTCGGATTGCAGTTGAAGTGCTGGCTGCGAATAAGAATGAAATATTACAAGTTAAAAAACCGTTTGATACGTTAGTTAAAGCGCATTATTTATTTGGAGCCAAGGCCAGCGGTTTAGAAGGAAAAGCCAATTTAATATTACGTCCTAATAAACACCCCTTCCCTGAATATCAAGGGTTTAGCTATGGTTTAAGCACAGACGATTTTCGTGAAGCCAACATTCCTTTAAGCTTAGCAACCCTTGATAAAGAGGGTAGCTCTACCCTTAAAGTAGAATTCGACACCCTTCCTAAAACCACACTGCCGCTTGAGGCCTTGGTGCGAGTTACTTTGTCCGATAATGGCGGACGTCCTGAAAGCGGTAGCTTAAAGATGCCCGTTATGACCCACCCCTATTTCATTGGTATCAAACCGCAATTTCAAGGACATGTTGTCCCGGAAGAAAGCGCTAATGCTGATTTTGAAGTGATTACAGTAAGCGGAGACGAAGGAAAATTGGTTTCCGTTGAAAATCTAGAATATGAACTGTATCAAGAGGAATTCCGGTACTCTTGGTATCAATCGAACCGAGGCGAAGCTTGGCAATATCAAATCACCACCCTGGATAAGTTTCTTGAAAAAGGGACACTCGGCACGATGGCCGATAAGCCAAAGGCTTTAACGGTCGCCTTAAAGGATTGGGGACATTATCGGCTTGAAATTCGCGATCCGAAAACAGACAGTATAACCAGTGTCCGTTTTGAAAAGGGGTGGTTAGCGCAGACTGCTGGTAGCAATACTCCTGATCAATTGAGCCTCAAATCTAATAAAAAAAGCTATAACATTGGTGAAACAGCCGAGTTAGAAATTGAATCTCCTTTTGAAGGACAAGGCGTTCTCACTATTGCCAATCAGGGTATTCTAGAAATGCGTAACATTAAAATTTCTAAGAATACGAAAATAAAAATTCCCGTCAAGGAAAACTTTGGGGTAGGCGCTTACGTGATGGTATCGGCATTTAGGCCGTTATCAGAAAAAGGGATGCTGGAAAAACCCTTTTTGCCAAAACGGGCGATTGGAGTCACCTGGTTGCAGGTGGATGCAGCAATGCGCTCCTTAAAAGTGGAGTTTGACACTCCCAAAGAGGTGTTACCCAGACAAGAGATAAGTATTCCAATCAGTGTGGAAGCCGTTGGAAAAGGGAATAATTTATCCCAGGTTTCGGTCAGTATTTTTGCGGTTGATGAAGGCATTTTAAAATTGACGGAATTTAAAACACCGAACCCAATTGCCTATTTCTTTGAAAAACGAGCGTTGGGGCTAGAACTACGAGATCTATATGGACGACTCATTTCTCCGCTTGAGGGGCCGGTTGGCGCGCTTCGAAGCGGTGGCGATGCTGAACTGTTATCTCGAAACCGTCAAGCTTTATCCAAGCGTTCTTTTAGAGTGGTTTCGCTTTATCAAGGGCTTGTCAACCTAGATAAAAATGGTAAGGGAGAGGTCAAATTAAACTTACCCGATTTTGAAGGAACCTTGCGATTAATGGGGGTAGCTTTTGACGGCAAACGTTTGGGGTTTGGAGAGAAGCCTTTATTGGTACGGGATAAAGTGGTGATGGAAGCGGTTTTGCCGCGATTCTTAGCCCCCCTCGATGAATCTTCTTTTTATCTCTCTCTCCATAATGTTGCGGGGAAAAAGGGCAAATATCAGGTTGTCATTAAGACTGAGGGCAATCTTATTTCGAAATCTACTTCAACTTTAGATATTTCGTTGGATGAAGAGGGGAAATTTGATAAACGATTACCTTTGCTTGCAACAGCGGTGGGAGAAGGGGCCGTCATCCTCACTCTCTCTGGGCCTGATGTCAATGTGACGCGCCGTTTTGATTTATCCATTCGTGCAGCCTCGCCTTATGTCATGCGTAAAGCAAGCCATCATTTAAAACCACACGAAACGATAACACTTGATCCAAAATTAATTGAAGAGATCAATCCTGAGACCTTTTTAGGGACAGTGAATTTTTCGACCAATGTTCCGTGGGATACAAGTGCCCTGTTTATCGCCTTGTCTCGTTATCCTTATACTTGCGTTGAACAAACCGTGAGTCGTGCGATAGGGTCATTGTTAGACAAGCCCTCCGAGGATAATAAAACTGTAGTTAATAATGCTCTGGGCTTCTTGTCTGAAAAACAGCTTGCCAATGGTTCATTTAATCTCTGGGCTAGCCAAAATGGCAATGGGGATGTGTGGTTAACCGCTTATGCCGCAGATTTTATGCTACAGGCTAAGGAGAAGGGTCTTACTGTTCCGCAATTCACTTTAGACAGAACCCTTGCCTGGTTAGAGGATAAGATAAATTCGCGATTGAGCGAAAATGGTCCGGCACTCTCTAGCGCAAGTTATGGCTTATATGTTTTATCTAAGGCCTCGCGCATTGATACGGGCACATTACGGTATTTTTACGATACCTATTACGATAAAATCGACACAGCCTTTGGACGTGCAGCCCTTGGGGCAGCCTTATTAGAGCGGGGTGAAAACGATCGCGCCAACAACGCTTTCCAACAGGCATTTGAAGGCAATCAAGCAACAAGCCAAGCCCTGATATATGGCACAGCATTGCGTGATAGTGCAGCCGCTATCAGTTTCATGAGAGAAGCGGAAAGTAAAGGCACCACCTTAAATGCTTCAATTGATGCGCTGCAATCCGCTATTGCCTCAGAATTTAATCAGGTTTCTTCACTGAGCACCCAAGAATTGGTCTGGGGGCTAATGGCCGCCCGTTCTTACGGTAAAAAAGAGAATACACCTTATACTGTTAAGATCAACGAGGAAACTTTCACTTCTTCTTCGGATTCTTTTACACGTTCTCTCACATTAGACGCCTTTAAAAATAAGATCCGGGTTGAAAATTCAAGTGACTCGCCTTTATGGGAAAATGAAACAGTGTCTTTTATTCCGGAAAAACCCTTGCCCGCAGCCTCCCACGATATTGTGGTGTCGCGATACTATTTGAATCTAGCAGGCGATCGCACCACAACAGTGAAGCAGGGTGAACAATTACAAGTGGTGATTGAGGGTAAGGCTTTGTCAGACTTCCCTCATCAACTTTTGGTCGTTGACTTGTTACCCGCGGGTTTTGAAATTGAAAATGCTAGTGTGGGTCAAGAAGGAATAACTCAGCCTCAATACGTGGATTTACGAGACGATCGCTTTCTGGCTTCCCTCTTTTTAGATGCAGAAACTAGAACTTTCACGCTTACTTATATCATCCGAGCAGTCACCCCAGGCAAATACATTCTTCCTGGTTTATTTGTAGAGGACATGTATGCACCGCAGTACTATGCACGCACTGAAACGGGCTCTATCACCGTGGCGGCTCCTTAAGGGTTTTATTCTCCTAGTATTAATTTTAGGAATTTTATTAGGATTAGATTTCGCCTATCCTCTTCGATTAGACCGCTTTAAAGACTGCGCTCATCAGGTACTAGACAGAAACGGTGCATTGTTTTCAGTTTTGATTGCTAAAGATAAGCGTTGGCGATTTGACCTCCCTTTGGAAGAAGTTGATCCTTTTTTTATTAAACTCCTCATAGCATTTGAAGATAAACGTTTCTATTACCATCCGGGAGTCGATCCTTTAGCGCTTCTGCGAGCCCTTATACAATTTTGCGAAGAGGGTCGAATTATTTCGGGGGGATCAACTATCACCATGCAAACGGCGCGTTTATTAGAACCGAGAGCACGAACCCTCAAAAATAAAGTTATTGAACTCCTTCGCGCTCTGCAATTAGAATATCATTTTTCTAAAAAAGAAATATTAGAAATGTATTTAAGGCTTGCACCCTATGGAGGCAATATTGAAGGATTGAGTGCTGCGACCTTAAACTATTTTGGAAAATCACCCCAATATCTTCAACCCAAAGAAGCCGCTTTTTTAGTCGCCTTACCCCAGTCGCCTGCTTTAGGCGCTTACAAGTTTCGTAAAAAGGCTGAAGAAAATACTGATAAAGTGTTAAAACGTATTGCGGTAAAATTGCTTCCGGGTAAAATATTAGAAGAAAATTTACAAGCTCCGGTGAGAGCAAAGAAACATCCTTTTCCTCATCACTCACGTCATTTTTCAAATTATCTGATAAAACAGTTTCCTGGTAATAATACTTACCATACTACCCTTGATCTCGAGATTCAAAAACAGCTAGAAACCGCTCTGCGACATTATCTAAACACTTTAGATAATCACAAGACAGTTTCAGCCATGATTGTGGAAAATCATTCGCGTGATGTGGTGGCTTATGTGGGATCGGCAGCGTTTTTCGATAAAGAAAGACAAGGGGAAGTCGATATGAATCTGGCCATTCGTTCACCCGGTTCCTTATTAAAGCCTTTTATTTATGCTTTGGCTTTTGAGCAAGGCTTGATTCGAGCAGAATCCATCCTTCAGGATATGCCCCAAGATTTTTCAGGGTATGCCCCGAGCAATTTTAAAGATGTCTTTCATGGAGAAGTGGAAGCAAAGGACGCCTTACAGAAATCCCTCAATGTGCCGGCCGTATTTTTGTTGCAGAAATTAGGGGCAGAGAGGTTTGCATCGCATCTTAAGTCCTTTAATATTGCCCTTAAATTTGCTCGCGATACAGTGTCGCCTACTTTACCTATCGCTCTGGGGGGAGTAGGCATGAACTTGCGAGATCTGATGAGTTTATATGTTACACTCGCGAATGGAGGTGAATTCAAGCCCTTAAATTATATTAAGGAAAAAAGAGAATATAGTAAGGGACAAAAAATGCCAATTAAGGAAAATACACCAAAAGAAAAGCCACCCTCTTCATTTTTGACCACACCTGCTGCCGCCCAGTTTGTCACCCATATTTTAGCCGGCATGTCTGCTCCTTCTGGTTATTTAGATAGGGAGATGATTCGAGGTGCACAGCTTGCCTACAAAACAGGGACGTCCTATGGCTATCGAGATGCTTGGGCCATTGGTTACACTCCGGATTATACCATTGGCATTTGGGTAGGGCGCCCCGATGGTAGTGCTTGTCCAAATCAAACAGGACGAGATGTGGCCGCTCCTTTATTATTCCAAATTGTCGATTTGCTCCCCTATTCAGGCAAACTCTTTAAAAGCTTGCTGGTTAAAGGAGAGTCTGCAGAAAAATCAGAAATCGGATCAAGATTGGCAAACATCCAATCTGTTCAGAAGAAAACGCCCAAAATTTCTCACAAAGGTTTGCAGATCAAGTTTCCGAAAGAAGGCAGTATTTTAAATCTTGAATTTGAGAAAGATAAACCCCAACCCATCCCCATTCAATTTGAACGCGGCAGCGCTCCTTTTTATTTATTCGTTAATGATGAGCTCATTCAAACCCTGAATGCCCATAAAGCCTTTCTTGAATTGAATGAACCCGGATTTCATAAACTCACTGTGCTCGATTCTAAGGGCCAATCCCAATCGGTTACTATTGAATTAAGAGATTAAACTAGGTGAGGAAACGAGAGGGAGGGAGAGGTTGCATGCTGGGTCAGGGATTAACCCAATCGTTTTTTCTCCTGGAGGGGTGCCCATCGCGGTCTGCGAAAACCTCGAACAACCACCATTGTAGGGGCCGACCGGACGGCTCGGCCCGTGGTCAATAGGAGATCATTTAAATTAGAAACACTATTTCGTTTGTTGGCAGCCCTTGATCTTGAATTAATCATTCGTTCAAAAAACAAGCCCGAAGTATTGAAGGATGGGGAGTGGTAAATGGGCCGTAAAGACTTAACAATGAACTATATGTTTAAATTCATCAGTTATTATAAAGAGATCGGGTTCATTTTTAATTAATTAGGGGTTGAATTTCTCTTCTTCTTGTGGTTTAATGACATTAAATTTTATGGGTGTCCTGTGGTAAAAAATCGATACAAAATTTTCATTTTTTCGATACTGCTAATAATAGGCATCTGTTTTGCAAAATTCAAAACTGCTGATTACATCTTAAATATTGATTCCTTTGAAAAAGTTGGATTTATTATTGAAGAGTCTGACGAAAACACCCTCGTAATCTTTGATGTAGATGAAACATTAATACAAGCAAACGATGCTGGTTTGCAAAGGAAAAATAGTTCTTCTGCGAATGAAATTTTAGAAGAACTAAAGGAAAAATACCCCAAATTGAAAACGGAAGAATTTGATTCTTATATCCGATCCATCGTAATGCAGCAGGCTATAAGAGAAATAATTGAACCTTATTCTGTTAACTTCATTAAAGGTTTACAAGAAAAAGGTATCAAAACCATTGCTCTTACAAAGATGCGCACAGGGTCTTATGGGAAACTTATGAGTGAAAAATGGCGAGCTGACGGTCTCAAAAAATTGGGGATAAATTTCGATAAAGCTTTTAACGAAAATCTTGTTTTTAATAAATTTAAAGCTTTTCATGGTAGTTATCCCGTTTTTTATCAAGGTATTCTTTGTACCAATAATCAAAGCAAAGGCGATGTTTTAGGTGCTTTTCTCGATGCCATTCAGTTTAAACCCTCCAAAGTAATCTTTTTTGATGACCTTGAAGAACAGTTGATCTCAGTAGCTAAAGAAATGGAAAGACGAAAAATCTCATTCCAAGGATATCGTTATCTCGGTGGTGAACCTAAGACTAAAAAACTTGATGTTTCTTTAGCTAAATTTCAATTAAATTATTTGGTTGAAAATCATCGTTGGTTAAATGATCAAGATGCAAAAAAGTTACATGACAATGCATTGTAGGGGCCGACCGGACGGCTCGGCCCGTGGTCAATAGGAGATCATTTAAAAAAGATTTCTATCGCGAAGAGTATAACTACAGCATAATTGCAATTGAATGCCTGACGAGTTAAAGCATCGATTTTCACGATTTCACGACTTCGCGTATTTCGTCGCACCCGACCAGTCTACGAGAACAACGGGTTCATTCCCCACCACCCAAGCATCATGGCCAGTGGGCACCCACGCAACCTGACCCTTCGTGGTTTCAAATTCGTTTCCATCATCCATGGAAACATGAAGTTTGCCGGAGAGCTGGTATTGAAAATGGGGAGCTTCACATGACAGTGTTTTGACTATGGGTTTTACATGTTGTGACCAACGCCAACCCGGTTCAAGTGTGAGAAGACCAATCACCCCACCACCCATATTTAAGAGTTCAAGCTTACCTTTTTCAAAGGTCCGAACTTCATCAGGTTTTTTAAAGTCTTTATATTCTGCTTTTGCCATGACACACCCTCCACTAATAAACCCTATATGTTCTGTAGAAAATTAAGAGAAGATACAAGCTTTGATGGCTTAATCTTCATGATGAAACATAGTTGAAAAACACGATAAATACCAAGAAAAGCTATTTTTTTGATGGGTTTCCGCTTAAATTTATCAATTTCAGCTCCAATGCCCTTCGATATAAGTGTCGTTTTTTAGGTTTTTGAACCCTGTTTAATTCTCTTCATCACAGCAAATAATATGACGGCGCCTACTAATTGGGCGATGACTGAAAAGGCGACAATTAGATTAATCGAATTATCGTAAAGTATTCCCATCAAAGCGCTGCCTAGGAACCAGAAAATGCCAAAGCCCATATTAAATAATCCATAAGCCGAGCCCCGCTTATCAGCCGAAATCAGGTTGGCCACGACTGCGCGCATCAAAGATTGATTCGCACCCATGCCTATACCCCAGATGCACACCCCGATATAAACCAAGCTAAATCCACCCCAAAAAACCAGTGGTGCGAAAAAACTTGCAATAACGGTAAGAATCACCAAAATACCAAAGCCATTTTTGTCGTATACTTTCCCAAAGAGAAGAGCTGAAAGGCCGGCGGTCCCCATTGCAAAGGCATAGGAAATCGGAATTTCGGTTAAGGTTAAAACATTTGTCTTACCAAAATGATAGGCAATCAAAGGAAAATCTGCATAGCCCGCAGCGACAAAACCGGAACCTAAAATATACAGCCAAAATGTAGTGTTAATGCCTCGAGTTTCTAGTTCAGGAACCTTTGCTTCTAAATTCTGAGGTTTTGGATAAAGTATAAATGCAATGAATAGCATAATGAGAGCGAGGAAGGCCGGTATCGCAAGAGACGCAAAAGCAGTTTGATAGTGGTGGGTTTTGTAAATTACAAAAGCGATTACCAGAGGGCCCAACATGGCCCCTGTTTTATCTAAGGCCTCATGTAATCCAAATACCCATCCCGACCCCAACTTATGTGCAGCGTGCGATAACATAGTATCTCGGGCTGGCACTCGAATCGCTTTCCCCACCCTTTCCGCAATAATCAGACCGGCCGCCATCGGCCAAAAACCCGTCAAGGCTAACAAGGGAACCGCAAGAAGATTAATCACATAACCTGTGATGGCAATGGTCCAATAACGCTTGGTTTTATCAACGAGGTATCCGGATATATAACGTAATCCGTAGCCAACAAGCTCTCCGAACCCTGCGACAAATCCGACAATAGCAGCATTAGCACCGAGTGCGCCTAGATAGGGTCCTGTGATGCTACGTGCCCCTTCGTAAGTCACATCTGCAAAAAGACTCGTAATTCCAATCAGCAGAACAAACCGCAGGGCGGTTGCTTTCGACAGATCTGAGATCGCTTTCATGTTCTTTAACTGTCTTTTGGGCTATTTGAATTTTTTGTATTGGGATCTTCTTCCAGATAATGATAATGTTCAAGCCACATCACATTGATGATCCCACAACAACAGGCAAACAATACCCCTAAAATCCACGTAAAATACCACATAGTATTTCTCCTCTAATAGGAATCTTTACTTGCCAGGACAGTATCCACCCTCACTTTGCCACGCAATACGTGATATACCCAAATGGTGTAGGCAAGCACAACAGGTAAGAAAACAATAACGGCAACCAGCATCCAGGATAAGGTTAGAGCCGTTGAGGTTCCCTCCCAAAGAGTCAGGCTGTGATTAGGATGCGAAGAAGAAGGAAAGATAAAGGGATATAATGTAAAAGCCATGGTCATCAAGCTGCTGGCGATTGATAGGCTAGAGAATATTAAAGCGATTGCGGGGTAGCCACCCATTGATAAACCTAAACCTACTATCATTGAAAGAACGGCACTGAGAGGTAAACTATACCCAAGGGGATAGTGTAGATAATTATGAGACCACCCGACCGTTTGTCCCACTTCTTTTTGCATGGGATTGAGGACTTCTGCTAAAGACAAATCACTGATTAACTGAAATCCTAGAAGCTTATATAAGGCAATGTAAAGACACAAGGCAAAGATCACTATGAAAACCATGCCAAACCAACTAGCCGCACGTTTGGCACGTTGATTTAGCGCGCCTTCTGTTTTTAATTGTAAAAAAATTGCGCCTTGGATTGCAAAAACGGCTACACTCATCACCCCACACAAGAGGGGAAAGGGGGAAAATAAAGACCAAAATGAGCCGGTATAAAACGATTGAAGAGTATCATCGAAATAAAAGGGCAGGCCTAAAAAAAGATTACCGAAGGCTATTCCAAACAAAATAGAAGGTAAAAATCCGCTTGAAAACAAAGCCCAATCCCAAGTTTCACGCCAGAACGAATGAGGGATCTTATGTCGATAATCAAAGCCGGGGGGTCTGACAATTAAGGCCAGCAATACTATCAACAAAGGAATATAAAAACTTGAAAACGAAACTGCATATAATAAAGGCCAAGCAGCCAGCAAACTTGCCGCCGCCGTAATGAGCCAAACTTGATTGCCTTCCCAAGTGGGGCCGATACTATTCAGTAACACCCTTCGTTCACCATCCGTTCGGCCAATAAAGGGCAATAAAATTCCCACCCCGAAATCGCATCCCCCTGTTATGGCAAATCCGATAAATAAAGCGCCAATCAGACCATACCAAATGAGTTTTAAACTCGCGTAATCAAGCAGCATGTGGTTCCCTCTCAAAATGGTATCGACCTGTACCCAGTGTGCTGGGCCCCAGCCTGGCATATTTAAACATCAAATAGAGTTCAACCCCTAATAAAATAGTATAAAGAAGCGTCAGGGAAATTAAGCTTCCCCACACTTGTCCAGTTGAAACACTGGAGATCCCTAAAAAGGTGGGAAGGGTTTCGGCAATGGCCCAAGGTTGCCTGCCATATTCTGCGACGAACCAACCCGTTTCAATGGCTATCCAAGGCAAGGGGATACTAAAAAGAGCGGCCTTTAGTAGCCATTTTTTCTTTTCCAGTTCACGCTTGGCAGTATAATAAAAGGCTAAAATAAATAGCAGTAATAATAAAAAGCCGATGCCAACCATAATGCGAAAGCTCCAAAACAAAGGCCAACTTTTAGGGATACTTAAGCGAGCGGCTTCTTTAATTTGGGCAGGAGTGGCATCCACCACGTTGGGAGTAAAGCGTTTTAGTAGGAGACCATACCCTAAATAGGATTTGTAGGCGTCAAAGTTTTCCAAGGCTTTTGATTTTGGGGTGGTATTTGATTTTGTAGTTGTACTTGTGGTTGCGTTGGTTGTTGTGGTTGCGTTCGTGTTTAGATTTGCCTTTGTATTCATTTTATTCAGTTTTAACTCTTGTAAAAGCGCATAGGCCTTCATGCCTTTTTCAATTTTCTGTTCAGCTTCACTCATTAAATCTTTTAATCCTAAGATAGGGGTATCAATCGACCGCGTTGCAATCAGGCCTAAGGCATAGGGAATTCTAATGGCGTAATCTGTTCGCTCTTCTTCTTGGTTTGGAAAACCAAACAAGGTAAAGGATGCAGGTGCGGTTTCGGTTTCCCACATCCCTTCAATTGCGGCTAATTTTACTTTTTGCACGTTACCAATGGTGTAGCCCGTTTCGTCACCCAACACAATCACTGAAAGGATGGAAGCGAGCCCAAATCCTGCCGCCACTGCAAAGGAACGCAAGGCAAAGGCTTCATCTCGTTTTTTAAGTAGATAATAGGCACTGATCCCTAAAACAAAAATGGTCCCGGCGACATAGCCTGAAGCAACCGTGTGGACAAACTTGACTTGTGCGACTGGGTTAAAGAAAACTTCTGAAAAACTCAATAATTCCATTCTAAAAGTTTCAGGATTAAATACCGTTCCGGTTGGATATTGCATCCAAGCATTAGCAATTAAAATCCAGACGGCTGATAAATTGGTGGCAAGGGCAATCACCCAAGTAACCATCAAATGTTGTACTTTGCTAAGCCTATCCCAGCCAAAGAAAAAAACTCCAATCAGGGTGGATTCTAAAAAGAAGGCGGTTAATCCCTCTAATGCCAAAGGGATCCCGAAAATATCACCGACATAATGGGAATAGTAAGCCCAATTGGTACCAAATTGAAATTCCAAGGTGATTCCTGTTGCAACCCCCATTGCGAAATTAATGGCAAATAATTTTCCCCAAAATCGCGTCATGTCTTTGTAGATCACTTTACCCGTCATAACGTAAACTGATTCCATGATAGCCAACACAAAAGCGAGCCCCAAGGTTAAGGGGACAAACAAAAAATGATACATCGCTGTTATAGCGAATTGTAATCGTGATATATTGACAAGAGATTCATCAATCACTGATAGAGACTCCATAAAGGGTTTGAATGATTTCAGGTTGGGTGACTTTGCTTTCAGGGTTATGGAAAAAATAATACCAAATTCCATAAAGCAGCATGATTTTGATAATTAAAATAATCGTTATTTCTTTTTTAAATGAATTCAAATGGTGCATAGACTTAAACTAAAGGGTTGGGAGTGAGTGATTTGTTGCGGGCGTTTGTCATTGATATTTAAAAGGCGAATGCTCAAGCGATGTTTGCTGCCACTAATCTCAGAAATTAGAAAGATGGCGGGATCTCTCCCAAAAGGGCATTACCTTGTCGTTGAAATTCCTTTATTAATTGAAGCCAATTTTGAAGATGCTGTTGATCGTATTTTGGTGGTCGACTGCGATGAAGCCGCCCAGCTTGAGCGGGTCAGTATTCGAGATGGGATGCCTCAACCGGCTTTACAAGCCATCCTGAAAACCCAAGTCGATCGCAATACCCGCCTTCAAACCGCTAACGACATCATTACTAATGATGAGACTAAAGAACATCTAAAATCCAAGGTGCTGGCCTTACATCATTTATATAGTGAGCTCGCTAAACAGGAACTCGCAGTATAAGAATACTCGCCTGATCCATCGCCCTTTTGTTATAGTGTTTGCATGGCAGACACCATCATTTACGAACACCCTTTAAACGAACGGATCCGGTTATTTCTTCGATTAGAACATTTCTTTAATCAAACCACCCATTTTGAACGTAGTACCCACCCGCTGGATACGCAGGCGGCTATCACCGCATTCATCGAAATTTTGGGAATACTTGAACGAGCAGAAACTCGATCCGAAATTTTGAAAGAACTCGATAGACAAATTTCAGGTTTGTCCAAATTGCTGAATTCTCCCTCAATTGATAATTATCGGCTCGATAACACATTAAGGAAACTAACAAAACAATTTTTTCACATTCAACAACGACCCAAATTGGTAGACACTCTTCTTCAGAATATCGATCTTTTAAATATTCTGAGACAGCGTCAATCATCAAATGTGTTTTCTTTGGACACGCCCTCCTATCATTTTTTTTTAAACCAACCCGCACGCGCTCGAAGTGACGCTTTCAATGAATGGATTTTAAATGTGGCTCCGCTTAAAGAGAGCATTGCCTTATTGCTCTCTGTGATTCGTAATAGTGGCACC